>Ga0224496_10002218_pt1 | contig 11598 bp, 7 predicted proteins | sample SF_Jul11_sed_USG_2_FD_168127 | JGI IMG/M metagenome (GOLD analysis project Ga0224496, IMG submission 168127) | Sediment microbial communities from San Francisco Bay, California, United States - SF_Jul11_sed_USGS_8_1 | ecosystem: Environmental > Aquatic > Marine > Sediment | place: USA... | reverse complement strand
CTGTCCAGGTTGCAGGTTGTGCTTATCCATCCAGAGAGGAGTGGGAGGATAGCCCCCTTCAAGCGCGTCGTGCAGATCGAGAGCAAAGCCTAGCCCGTCAATGGTGGAATAACTGAGGAAGTGGTGTTTCACCATTAATGTTCACCCAAGCAGATCTTAGAATTACCTTTCGATGGATAGAATTCAAGAAAGCCGGATTTTTGACACGAACGAGATATGAAGAAATAATAAAGGCGGATGGAAAATTGTAGAAGAATGGGTCATGAATCTCAAGGGAAATAAATATAAATGGAGAAATGGCGGAAGGTCTAAGAAGTCTCTTTGAGTTGGGATTAAACTTTTTTATTTGGAAATCCAGCCATGTTCGAAGCCTTTCGGTGGTGAGCCGGTGTAACATTTCCAGGCGTCGCCATGGAGGGTTTCCGCTTGTTGATCCATGAAGTCTAGATCGACTTTACCCAACTGCGGCATGACCAGGCCATGCGCCAACACATGCGTTGGAAATTTGTGAGGCGATTGATCTCATCGCGAATATGCATCATTTCTTTTGGCGGCACCACGGCTTCCCAGTGGTAGGGGCCAGGCGGCGTACTTTTAAGCCAATTGATGTATCGCTATCTAAAAAGACTTCTTTGATAAAGTTTTCCCAACTCAAATCGGTCGTCGTGCCGCTGTCACCGGCGAGCTTGGGATTCACACCCATTTCTTTAGCGCGGCGGCGCAACCCGAGCAGGCCTTCCTTCCAGCCTGGCTGAAGGACGAACTGACGTAATGCGTCTGCACATCAAAGATGAAGGGGGGGATATTCCCTTTGAGTGCGTGAACGGCCTGTGACTCTGCCGCCTCGACATCGAGCACATCAAAGAATTTGCCAAACACCTGGTTCATGGCCAGAAGAGCCAAAGCCATTCCACCGGTGGCTTTTAAGAATTCCTGTCGGTTTATGCCGGGTTGTCTGCTCAGTGTTTTGCTGCCCAGCTCAATCAGCCAGTCTACTTGTGCTTGTTTGAAAGTTTGCGGTGGAGGAATATATTCCTCGTTGGAGATGACTTGCGTGGGAATAGGGGCAAGTGAGGTCTATTTATGCTCCAGGATGGATGGGGTTTTGTTTGCTCATAGGACAATTGGCTCTTATTTTCCTTGAGCCGAGAATCTACACCAGAGGGCAATCTGACATTTCGTACAGAAATTATTTTGAACCAAATTCAAATATCTTAATTAAGGGTTTTTCCTCGCGTTCAATAAAATCAAAGTCGGAGGGATTGCCGGATTGGTATCGGGGGAACAATTCAATGGTTCGTTTTGAGGAAGATGTCTCGGATTGAGATGGTTGGGGGGTGCGCCAGCCCACTGGAGGAGGGGGCGGTAATCGCCAGTCTCGTTTCTCTTCTTGAGGAATCCTCCATTGGTTCGATTCGAGGAGATTGTCTGATAAAGGTGATCTGTAGGCATCTTCATCTGGCAGAGAGATATGGGGGCTGGATTTTTCCAGAATGCCTGCGGCAAGGAGTGCAGGGAGCAGAACAAGAAGGGCAGTCTGTCGCCAGACATTTTCACTGAACCAGAATCCCGTCATGGGAAAAGTGGTCGTCATGGCGTCTTTTGGATGTCCTTTCTCCACTCGACTCCTTCAAACCAATATTTGTGTACGGAAGCCAGCCAGGTATCGGCTTCGTGTGCGATAATCCAGGCATTGAGGAAATTGATGAAGTCGGGATCCTTCTTGTTGACGGCAAAGCCGGCTTTGGTTTCAAGCAGGGGTTTCGACAGAGGCTCATCAACGATTTCGGGATGATCCAGGGCCACAAAGGTGGTAATGGCTTCGTGCTCGACATAGCCATGGACCTTTCCGCTCTTGACTGCCTCTATGGCTTCCTGACTGGTTGGGAAGGTTTTTAGGGTGGCTTTGGAAAAGACCCGCCGGGCCAGATCTTCGGAAATGGTCCCGGTCACCGAGGCGATAATAACGTCTGGTCTATTGAGATCCTTGGGACTTTTAAAAGTTTTTGTTAATGCAATGTTGGTGACCAGGCCGATACCCGACGAATCGTAGGGCTGGCTAAAATTCACTTTCAGGGCTCGTTGGGGAGTTATGATGATGCCAGCAACGATGATGTCAATTTCCCGGTTCAGAAGGGTTGGGATAATCTTTTCCCACTCCAATACTTGAAATTCTGGTTTCACGCCTAGATCTTTGGCCAACTGTTTGGCCACATCAATTTCATAACCCACCAACTTGCCGTCTGAGTGTTTGATGGTCCAGGGGGTGAATAACGAGACACCCACTCGTAACGTGCCTTTCTCAAGAACCCTTTCCAATGTGCCTGACTGAGACTTGGATACATTTTCGGCTACGGCCATGGGGAGTAGGCTGAAAGACCCGCCCACAAGGACCGCAATACAACATAGAAGCCTGCGCAAGAATACTTGGTGTGTGTGCATGTTCCCGCCGTGATTATGGTTAGTATTTACTAAGTCGCTAAATGTAACATACCCTCCTTGTCTCTGACAGTCTACGGAAGTCTTCATGGTACTCATGATTTATTCTTGTGAGGTCTGACAACGGGTGAGATTCCTCAAAGAACACGAGCCAGCCCACTTGCTGTGCGAGGCAACGGTTCGGATGTGGGGAAAAGAAGGTCATTCGCCAGATCTGTCAAATGTTCGGAAGACCCACGCTGGCAGCCTTTTATCATCATGCCCTATCCCTTGTTGTGTGATCAGTACGTCGTCAATCAGCATTTCTGTGGTTTCATCCTTGAATGTCTTTTTATTATTGTAGGCTCCAATCGCTACCGTATGTGAACCGGGTGAGAGTCTACCAACCTCAATCGTGACCTGGGTCCAACCCGTCGTTTGTGGACTTCCACCATTTCCATCTCCACTCAATCGTGGGAGCACTCTTGATCGAGAGGGTGAAAAGAGTTTTCCATCTATTGAGATCAGCCCCATGCTTCTTTCGTCGGGTTCATAATTTGCTGCTTGGGTGAGGGTGCACCAGAACGTCAGCGTGAAGGGCTGTGATGAATGGACGGTGAATTGACGGTGCCATCCTCCGGACATTCCCCATATGTCCCGATTATTTCGTCCTCCCAATAGTACCTAAAGCCCGCCTTTAGAATATCCTCCTGTGGGAAGATGTGTGCCCTGAGCGTATGCAGGATGTCGGGTACCTCTAAAGAGGTCCTTGGCAAAGGAGAAGCCATCAAGCCTTTGGTCGAAATTGGCCGAGAGTAACGTTTTCGGACCTGGAGGTTTGGGCGGCTTGGTCATCGGCCAACCCCTGATTCCTACATCATCGATGAGGATTTCGGTTGTTTCATTTTGATAGGTCTTTTTGTTATTGAATGCGCCAATCGTGATCGTCGCCTGGCTATTGAACGATGGGCCTTGTCCGCTGTTGATTGTCAGAATCCTCGCCAATCTGGGGCTAAACCATTCTCCCACGCGCACAGGCACTGAGTTTCGACTTATTCCAAATAGCCTGAGGGCCAAAAGCGGTTCCAACCCAAGCCGAAGATGGCGCTTGGTCTGAGTTTGAGCGAGCAGCCCGACGGGGAACAATTCGATTGTGTCTAGGAGAGAGGTTGCCTCATATTGGTCATCTAAAAAAGATACTCATGTGAGAGTTGCCACAGATTTACTGGAGGAAGGAGCTGACTTGGGATAGCTTTTAGTTGGTTTATCGAACTTGTGGAAGTTTGATTGTTATGATCATTAGTTTGCTTCGCCAGCATTCATGATGTAGGTCTGGTCCTGAAAGTGCCATGAGCCGCTTGTATTCTTGGTCCACCACCGGACATAAATGGTGCCGCTGGTCGGGAGACCGGAAACCGTGCGGGAATGGCCGGTGCCCGTAGATTCACTATGGAGGTTCTTGCTTCCCACGCCGGTGGTACCAACCCGTAGCCAGTGTTCCAGGTCCTGACTGCTATGGCCTCCTGTAAAGGTGACGGAGGTACTGGTCAGGGTTGAGCCTGGCGCGGGTGAACTCATTGGGGGCGGGAAGGACCCGCTTCCCCCTCCGCTGCCGCCCACACTCATCGTATAGGTGTGATCTTGTTTGCTCCAGCCGCTGCTATTGCGGGTGTACCACCGGACATAAATGGTGCCGCTGGTTGGGAGACCGGAAACCGTGCGGGAATGGCCGGTGCCCATGGATTTACTGTCGTGGAGGTTGTTGGCCCCTACGCTGGTGCCGACATACAGCCAGTGTTCCAGGTCCTGACTGCTATGCCCCCCCGTAAAGGTGACGGAGGTACTGGTCAGGGTGGCGCCCGGCCTGGGAGTGATAATGGGAGGTGGCGCACTGCCGATGGTTATCGTCCCCTGCGTAGTGTTGTTGATAGTATTTACGTCATTGTCGGCCGACACCGTAGCTTGAATTACGACGGAGCCAGGGGAAAAAGCTTTGAGTGTGAGGGTAATCTGTCGTCCTCCACCCGGAGGAATCGAATTGAGTATACAGGTAGGTTGGGTCGTTCCGATTCCGCTACAGCTACCGGAGTTGGTCTGGATATTTTCCAGTGTTAACCCATTGGGAATGGAAAGTACAGTGCTTGAATTGAAGGCCGAGTCCGGTCCGTTGTTGGTGACGGATAAGACGGAAGAAAAGGATTGTCCCAAGAAGGCATCTTGGGGTGTAATTTGGAAGCGAGGTTGCAAGTCAGCTTGTTCGAAATTAATGACGGTGAGACACGACGCTCCGTTCACCACTGGTTGTATTTGGGATACACTGCAGGGAGAAAACTGGTCACTTCCATTGAGGAAAGGATTCATTAAAAATGTGTCCGGTGTACTAGCGCAGGGCGAGCCGGATTGATTGTCATGAGGAGCGCCAAAGTTATGCCCCAGTTCATGAGCCACAGTTAACGCACCCGCCGTCCCGGTCCCGGTGATCTGGTCAACTCCCACACCGAAACGTGCGTCGCATAAAGATCGAAGAAAAGCAATTCCGATGGTACTCCCATCCAGGTTTCGTCCAGTAAATAAATGCGCGACGCCTGGATGATTGAACGAATCAGAGCTGGTAAATTGGCTAAATTGATCGAGCAGGGTGTTCGCATTTGTGGAGGTGAGTCCTCCATTGCTTTGTAACGGGAGTACATCGACCAGACTGATTTGTACGCTCAGTTGTTCGGAGAATATTCCATCTACGACGTTCATGCGCGCGATCACCGCCTGGTCGGGATTGGTATTGGCATTCGTAAATTCCTGGTCTGTGACCACGGTCATGTCAATGTTCCGCGTGGCCCCTTGCGCGGTAACGCCAACTCGGTCCTGGAGTTCTTCCAACAAGGCGCCGAACTTGTTCATTGGGAATTGAGATATTCCACTCGATTCGTTCATGCCGCAAGTTTGTGTGCCTAAGTCTTTGGTGTCTGACAGACGATAGATGGCATGTCCTGCAGAGGGTTCTGCGGGTACGGTCCGCAGGGCCGGAGTAATGACTGGTAGGGAATCAATGAAATAGGCTTCTTGTTCGTCCCAGATCATTCCCGACCAGTGCTGGCCTGTACGAGTGAGTCGGACCCAGGAGCCAGGGATGCCAACGAGTGTGCCTCGAAAAAACTGCATAGTTTTTTCAAGGTGTTTCCGTTTCGTTTGAGGAAGTTTCCTGACCAGTCGGGTATTCGTAGTAAGAGAAACGCGAAATCGTCTGCCAAAGGCTTCAAAAGACCAAATCCCATCGGTGGTGCTGAACGTGTGATCGGAAGTGGAGGGTGTGGATTCCTGGAATAAATTTTCAGGTAGTTCCTCAAAATACAGAATTTCGAAAGGATGGTTTTCTGAATGTTCTCCAGGCAACTCGTGCGTTTTTCCAAGCGAAACATTGGAAAATATCACGATTAAGGCCAGAGCCAGGGGGACAGCGGAAACCTGCTTCATGGTGTGTGCTCCACATGGATTAATTAGGATGGCATAAGGCGGTAGGTAGGCAAAACCTTATTGTAAAATATTAGCAATTCCAATGCCAATGAATAATTATGTCAAGGATTACATTAATAGAATGGTTTCACGTCTCTGTTTCTTGTTTTTATTCCACGTTTTATTGGAGGTGTGTGCCTTTTCTTCTCAGAGCTAATTTCTGTAAGTTGCTCCATTCAAAAAGTCAGAAGTGAAGGAATGCGCATTCACCGGTGCGGCTAGGTATGGTCAGAAATGGGACAGAGTGGAAAATATCAACTGCGTAAGATGTGATGTCCTAATTGGAAAATTGCCATAAAGTTGGTGAACGATCATGCCTATTGAATCACGAGATCGCTCGAGAAAATTATCAGGGTTTCCGGTGGTTTCGTCTCCCTTGAAATTTCCATTTAACATTCTTTAAAGAAACGATGACTCGAGCGTTAGCCATTTTAGGAACGGGATCAGATGTGGGGAAAAGTCTGCTCACGGCGGGGTTGTGCCGGCTGTTGTATCGGGCCGGAGTCAGGGTGGCGCCGTTTAAAGCGCAAAACATGTCGCTGAATTCCTTTGTCACTCCGGAAGGCGGCGAGATGGGACGGGCCCAAGTGCTTCAGGCACAAGCCTGTGGTTTAGCGCCGCATGTGGACATGAATCCGATTTTGTTGAAGCCGGAGGCCGACGCGAAATCTCAAGTGATTGTTCATGGGAAAATTTGGCGTAGTCAGGAGGCTAAGGATTATTTTTCCGGAATATCTCAGTTAAGTGGATTTGTGAAAGAGAGTTATAACCGGTTAGCCAAACAACATGACGTCTTGGTGATTGAAGGGGCGGGGAGTGCGGCGGAGATGAATCTTCGGGATCGAGATATTGTGAATTGGCCGGTGGTGGAGATGGCTGATGCGGCGGTGATCCTCGTCGCGGATATTGATCGTGGTGGTGTATTTGCTCAAGTGATCGGAACGATGGATCTGTTGGCTCCAAAAGAACGGCAACGGGTGATTGGTGTGGTCATAAATAAATTTCGTGGTGACCTCAGTCTATTTGAGGATGGCATCAAGATTATCGAAGAACGTACCGGGGTTCCGGTCTTAGGCGTGGTGCCGTATCTGCGAAATCTGGAATTGGACCAAGAAGATAGCGTGGACATTGAGCGATTTCGTGTGACGCCGTTTGGAACAGAGACGGTCAATGTGGCGGTCGTGTTGCTGCCGCATATGAGCAACTTTACGGATTTCAATCAACTTGTCGCGGAATCAGATGTGGCCCTTCGCTATGTGGCTTCTCCAAAAGAACTCCAAGGGGCGAATGTCGTCATTCTGCCGGGGAGTAAAACCACGATTGAAGATTTGAACTATCTCCGGAAAGTAGGCTTCGAGGAAGCTTTCATGGTGCATGTGCAACAGGGTGGCGAAATAATGGGGATCTGTGGTGGATTCCAGATGCTAGGAAACACCATCGCAGACCCACAGCATGTAGAAACTGGCGGTTCGTCGAAGGGCCTGGGGTTGCTTGACGTTGAGACGACATTGCTCACTTCTAAAAAAACCGTGCAAGTCCGTGCCCGCTCTTTACTTGGGCCTTTGAGTGATGAATGTCTAGTTGAAGGCTATGAAATTCATATGGGAGTTACGACCCGCGCCAAGACTGTGCCGCCATGTTTTCAGGTTCTCCCTGATGAATCTCAACCCTTTTCAGGGAAAAATGAGTATAGAGATGATGGGGCCATGCGGGAGGATGGGGTGGTGTGGGGAACCTATATCCATGGGGTGTTCGATCAGCCAGAATTTCGACGTCAATGGCTGAATCGCGCGCGCGCGCGAAAGAAGATTCCTCCGCTTGAAGTTGAAACGTCTCAGGCCGTTTCAGAAAGATTAGTCCATGCTCTCGACCGCTGGGCCGACCATGTGGGCTCGTCTATCAATCTAGAGCTTATTTTGGCGGCTCTAGGTTTGAGGAATGACAACGTTTCATAAGGAATTTACGAAGACTTGTATCCTCATCGAACACTTATTCTTCCTGAAGTTTCTTTTGTTCCTGCCGACGGATGATAGAATTTTTCTTTCGCATTGTATCGTATTTGATTTTTACCAACTTGGTTTGTTTCCCGAGTTCTGCGAATTTAGCCATGATCTCTTGTTGATTGACCTCTGCGCCTTGGGCAGCTTGCATGAGAAGATTGTTGACAAACATTTGCTGGGATTCAATTGTATGCAGTTCACGCTTTTCTTGCCATTGAAGCTCAAAATCTTTGTCGAGGTTGTTGCGTTCCCATTCTCGTAATTTCCCGCCATTCTTAAACTCCCTGACGATTTGGAGATTTCGTGTGTGCGTTTTCTCAATATCTTTTTCTTCACGTTCGTTCCATTGCTTTTCTTGACGTGTTAATTCACCTCTAATGGGCGTGGCTAAAATGGGCTCGTACTTTTTTGTCAGACTAAGAGAATGAGCTTCCTCTAAAGCCCGGGTATCCCTTTCCTGTAGGAGGGCATGTTTTTGTTCCTCGCTGGCCATTTTTTCCTTGTGGGCAATTCGCGCGGCTTCCTCTTTAATACGAAAGAGTTCATCGGAATGGGCTTTGGCCTCCTGCTCTATTTTCTTGAGAGCCTCCATCGTCATGTGCCCTCCTGTGGGCATAAAAAGGCTCGTCCACTTTTTTTGATACTCGGCTTCAGCTGCAGCAACCTTGGCGGCCCGTTCGGCCTGAAGGTCGACTTGGGTCAGTTCGAATTCGGTGTCGATGTCTTTCAGCAAGGCTGAGTATTCATTTTTGAGGTTTCGGGTAAATTCTTGAAACGACTTGATGGAATCAGTTAATTCCTGATTTCTTTCGTTCTTTTGAGCTTGCCGCTCTTTTTGTGCTTCTTGGCGTTGCTTTTGGAGTTCTTTGTCTTCTTTGGCGTGAATCTGATCAATGGGAATGATAAGGGCCAGTGGAAAAAGTATGAGAGTCAAAGTTTTTTTCATAACAAAGCCTCCTGATTGAGTAGGTGTTCAGACGTTAGTCCCCTCGATAAAACATGAAAGAATAGGTATTTTACAAATTCTTCATTGTCGCATTGAGGATGAAAGTGTCTTAATGGCTTGGAGAGAGGTTGTCAAGAATTTCAAGACAAGCAAGCCCCACGAAGAATTTCTAGTGACATGGTTTAACTGCGTGCGAATGTTGGGAAGTAAAATGGATATCCCCATATGCTGTTTGCTTGACAATGATAAGCCGTCCTTCCTATTGTCACCTGCAACATATTACGGAACGGATAAAGGGAAGCGGGTGTAAATCCCGCGTGGTCCCGCCGCTGTAACTGGGGACGACCCCCGCAATGCCACTGTTTTTTTCGTTAGGGGTTAGGCGTGAAGGGTAAGGCGCAGTAAAAACTGTTCCACCTTACGCTTTACGGAATTCGCTTCACGAAAAGAGATGGGAAGGCGCGGGCAGTAGATCAACTCAGGTGTAGTTGAACCCCAGAAGCCAGAATACCTCGTTTGTTTCAAGGCCAATGTTCCCTCGTGGGCTGGGGAAGTGGTGAGGATGAAGAAGTGGGTGCAATCCTCAAGGTTCATGAAGCCTTGGGGATTTTTTATTTTGGCCGGCATTTCCATTTGCTCTGGTGAGGTTAGGAAGCAAGTACGATATCTCTACCCTCACCCTAGCCCTCTCCCTTCGAGGGAGAGGGAACTTGACCGTAGTATAACCGTTCGAGTCCTTTTCTTTGTTATAGTGACGTGTTTTTTTGGGGCTTCCTATCCAATTTCTCTAGTATATTCTGAAGAGACTGATTCTATGAGGCGTCGCCAACAAGGCATTTTGACGGGCATGCCGTTTATGGCCAATATTGCGCCGCGGACGTTTGTCGATGATCTGGATCGAAAGCTCTATCTCGCCAAACCTCCTACACGAATCGTCTCACTGGCTCCCAGCATTTCGGAAATTCTCTTTGCCATCGGGCTAGACGAAGAAATTGTCGGGGTGACGGATTTTTGCAATTTTCCGCCGGCTGCCTTGGCTAAGCCGAAAGTTGCATATTCTCAACCGAATCTAGAATCCCTTGTGGCCCTTGAACCGCAACTCGTTTTGGCCCCGCCTTCGTTTCTCCGTGCCGATTTATTGGCGAAGCTAGAACAACTTAAAATTCCCACCTTTGTGCTGGAATCAAAAACTGTTGAAGGCATTCTCGGTCATATTCAATTATTAGGAAGAATGGTGGGTCGCGCCACAGAGGCCAATGCCCTTACCGCATCTATGCGTAAGCAAGTGGCTAATCTCACGAAACGAGTCGAAGGTCGGCCTCGTCCGACCCTTCTGTATGTCTTAAGCTCGGAACCCTTGATTACCGTGGGTCCCGGAAGTTTCATCCATCATTTGATTGAATTGGCTGGTGGACGAAACGCAGCTGAGCGGGCCAATGCTCCGTATCCACGGCTGACGATGGAAGAAGTGTTGACGCAAAATGCGGACATCTTGCTCTTTCCGATAGGTGAGTTTGAAGGGGTTCCACAAGCCGAACAAGATCGATGGAAACGTTGGGAGACCTTACGGGCTGTGCAAGAGGGAAAATTATTTCAGGTTCAGAGTGATTTGCTCAATCGTCCGGGCCCCCGTGTTCTAGAAGGCTTGCGACATTTGGTGCAATTGCTCCATCCAGATGTTTCCCTGGAAGACCTTGCCGATGAATCCAGCCCCTAGATTGGCTCGATGGACCCCTCTGTCAGGATTCTTACCCATGCTCATCAAGGAAAGCATTTGTGAAGCCCATGCTTGACGCCTCATCGCTGAGCCCGCCTCCTGCGTTGCAGCCGTCTGAGCATGCTTTAACAACCAAGACCGCAATCAATGTGACAACGGCATCGAGGCGAACACTGACCCGGAGTCGTTGGTGGCTATGGGTGGGTGCAGTCTGGGTGGTAACCGTGCTGGTTTTCGTCGTGTGCTTGGGGTTTGGCACGCAAGCTATTTCCTATTCAACCATTATTGCCCTAATCATGGGGGCAATGACTGGGTCAGGTATTGAGCAGGGACTTAGTGATCCGACTTCCGTCATCCTTCTGCATGTCAGGATGCCTCGCGTACTTCTCGCGTTTTTAGTAGGTGGTAGTTTGGCGATGGTCGGCGTGGCGTTACAGGCCTTGTTGCGTAATCCTTTGGCCGATCCGTTTGTGATTGGTATTTCCAGTGGAGCCGCGCTTGGAGCGGCCATTGCTTTGCTCTTTGGTCTTGGAATTTCAGTTGGGAGTCTGTCTGCGCTGCCTGTGTGTGCCTTTGCCGGTGCGTTGTTGTCGCTCATGATCATGTATCGTATTTCTTCTGCGCAATATGGCTTTTCAGTATATACCCTTTTGCTCGCCGGAGTGGTGTTGAATGCCATCTTTTCCGCATTCATTATGTTCCTGACCAGCATTGCGGATCCGAATCGGGCGTTTGGAATGTATGCCTGGCTGATGGGGACGTTGACCGGTCCGGACTGGCCAACATTAGGAATATTGGTGCTATATCTGGGAGCAGGGTTGTTCATATTGGGCATGCATGCGCAGGCGCTGAATCTGCTGACTCTTGGAGAAGAAACGGCCCGTTCGTTGGGTGTTGAAGTGGAACGAGTAAAAAAAATGGTGTTTCTCGCTGCAGCACTCCTTACCGGAGCGGTGGTCAGTTTTAGCGGCATTATCGGATTTGTCGGACTCATTATTCCGCATGCT
>Ga0224496_10002216_pt1 | contig 11604 bp, 10 predicted proteins | sample SF_Jul11_sed_USG_2_FD_168127 | JGI IMG/M metagenome (GOLD analysis project Ga0224496, IMG submission 168127) | Sediment microbial communities from San Francisco Bay, California, United States - SF_Jul11_sed_USGS_8_1 | ecosystem: Environmental > Aquatic > Marine > Sediment | place: USA... | reverse complement strand
CCCTGAACCGGATAATAGTAATTCATAACTGACGTGCGAATATTTTGTTTTTAAATATGCCAGTAATTCCATTTCAAGTTCATTGGTTGGTGCAAAATCAACATGCCCGCCTTCTGATGGCCAGGGCTGATAATGATCTGTTTGCCAGGTCAATAGCGTTACACCTAATCCAGTACCTGCTCCTATTAAAGCTCTACGCCCGTACAGTTCCGGTTTACCCTGTTGCAAGGTCAATAACGCATTACCTTCAAGTATTGAGATACCATAACCAATGGCCTGAAAATCATTAATCAACCTAACTGACGGAATATCTAAATTGATCTGTAATTGTTCAGCATCCAGTTGCCAGGGTAAATTAGTGACTTTTGCCATTTTCCCTCGAACAGGGCCTGCAACAGCAAAACAGGCTTCCTGAATTTGAACATCCATACCTGTCTGTTGTAAAAAACGTTTAACTATATCAGATAAATTTTCATATTCCTGACTGGCATAGGAAATCCTGGCATGATATTCAATAGCGTGTATTTTTGTTTCAACCAGTTGCAATCTGGTATTGGTTCCACCTATATCGCCCGCCAAAATCCACATTTCAATTGTCCGTGTCAAGTTGACTGGCGGCAGCTGAATCAAGATACCAGCATGCGGTGTGCTTATATGCTATTCGACTTACCGGAAAATTATGCGCAGTTTGTTCCCTGTTGAATATCGCCCTGACAATGTCAGCCTTGTCTTTTCCACAAACCAGAAATAACACTTTATCAGCAGCTTCGAGCACCGGATAGGTTAAACTGACGCGCCAGCTGTTAAGTTTCTCCACATAAACTTTACTGACGGCTAATTGCTCTTCATTCAGAATAGTGGTATCCGGAAAAAGTGATGCTGTATGTCCATCCGTACCAATGCCTAATTTAATTAGATCAAAACAGGGGACACCGGCATCAGTTTTATCCAGATATTGATTCAAACAATGATAATAGTTATCGACATAGTTTTGAATATGGTTTTCTGAATATTCACTATCTAACTTTTCGGAGACCATTGGAAATATATTGGCTGTCGGAATAGGCACATGACTCAACAATGATTCTTTTGCCATTCGATAATTACTGTCAATATGGTCACGCGGCACCATACGTTCATCGCCAAAAAAAATATAAACCTTTGACCAGTCTACCTGATCGGCGTACTCTTTTTTTGCAAGCATTTCATACAAACGTCGGGGGGTTGACCCGCCTGATAACGCAACACAAAACTTGTCCTTCCGGCTGATTGCTTTTGTTGCCGCAGCAATCCAGACATCGGCCGCTTTTTTCGTTATTTCTTCTTTTGACGGAAGTACTTTAAAACAAACGGACAGGCCTGACATGATATTTCCCTAGATGGATTCAAATTATTATTTTAAACAGGTACTAGTTAAACGGATATTTCATTTTATACATTGCTCGGTCTGCAAATTCCAGCAGACTATCTGCGTCTTCACCGTCCCCCGGATAATAAGCCAAACCATAACTCAAGCCAATATTTATTATATTCCCATCAAGTATAAATGTTTTTTCAATTTCTTTTCTTGTATTCTCACTAACTATTTTTACTGACTCAGTTGATGTAATATTTTCAAATATAATTGCAAACTCATCTCCTCCCAGCCGGGCGACCACATCTGACTCGCGCAATTTACTTTTCAATCTTAAACCCACTTCATGTAGCAACTGGTCACCAGTATTATGTCCATACTTATCATTGACAGGTTTAAATTTATCCAGGTCAATATATACAACTGCCAAAGTATTCTGATTTCTTCTGGCTCGCGCCAAAGCCTGATTCAGGCTGGTATAAAAATAATGTCTATTCACAAGTCCGGTCAACATATCATGACCCGCGAGATATTCAAGTTTATCTTCTATTATTTTACGCTCACTAATATCCTGTACGGTGCCAATCATGCTAACCGGCTTATTATCCGAGTCATAACTTGCTTCACCATTTTCAAAGACAATAATTTCATTACCTCCGCGTTGTATAATGCGATGCTCAATACTGTAATGCGAGCCCGTTGCAATTGATTCATTAACCGCATTAATAACATTTTGCCTATCATCCGGATGAACAAATTCCAGAAAGGCTTCATAGGTGGCCTCAAATTCCTGAGGGGTAGTACCAAATATTCGATATATTTCATCTGACCAACGCAAGGTATTATTCACCATATCCCAGTCCCAGTTTCCAAGATGGGCAATACGTTGCGCCTCTGCAAGACTTTGTTCGCGTTGTTGTAATGTATCCTGTATGTTTTTTAGATCATGGCGTACCAGCACCTGCTGTTCTGCAACAGCAAGTCTAACTTCCAGCATATCAATAATAAATGGTTTGGCAATATAATCGTCGGCTCCAGCCTTAAGGATTTCCCACATATCATCGGTTGCATTTAAAACCGTGATAACCAGAATATAACTATATTGGCCTTTTAGAGTGTCCCTGATTTTTTTACTTAACGATAATCCATTCACACCCGGTAACAAGATATCCAGTATGACAAAAGGATAAATTCCAGCCTGATATTTTTCCCACGCACACTCAACATTGTCACAAAGCGTAACTTGATGGCCTCGACTTTCAAGAAGCTGTGTTAACAACTTCTGCATGTTGACGTCGTCTTCTACTATGAGTACGTTCAACGAAACCTCTTTTGCTGTGATAATTGTAAGTAAACTTGCCAGCTAACTTAACACACAGATCATAATTAAAATTTTTATTATCTTAATAATAGGGAAAGAACGGTATAAAGCCAATCATTACAAAACGAACTCGCGTCATCATTGACACGAGTTCTGTTCTGTAACAATGCTTCTTGATTGAATTAAAGAGAGATTAAACCGGGGTACGGTTAATTAACTGATTATTGACTATCTTTTTGAGTTTCTAATACGGAAAATAATATCAACACTTTCAGCTTCAGTACCAGCAGGTAAATTAGGCAGATTATCCACAACCATATTACTGTCTTTAGGTACATCGGATAATTCACCCGTATCAACATTATAGAAATGATGATGATCGGACGTGTTGGAATCGTAGAAGACTTTGGTAGGATCGACGATCAGTTCACGAATCAGGCCTTTGCCTGCGAACAGACCAAGGGTATTGTAAATAGTCGCTTTTGAAGCTTTGGGCTTTTCCTGGTTTAATTTAGCCAGAACCTGCTCGGCGGATAAATGCTGCGGTCTGGCAAACAGAATCTGGGCAATTTCCAGTCGCTGCTGGGTAGGTGTTATCCCATATTCCAGTAATAAGGCACGAACATCACTGCGAGTAATGCCGGTGGTCATCATATTGTTTGTCATTGTCAGCGTTTCCATGGCAAAAAGTATAGCCCAGACACTTAAACTGTGTCTATATTGCAAACATGATATATATCAATAACTCACCAATTAACACAGTTTCTATTTAATTTTAAACGCCTGAAAATCCATTATTGGCTCCCGTTGCAGCATCATATCTGCTAACAAACGTGCTGAAGCCAGCCCCAGCACCACTCCATTACGATAATGCCCGGTATTAATATACAAACCGGTAATATGCGGGTGTTCACCAATATAAGGTATCCCTTCTGGCGAGGCCGGACGCAATCCCGCCCAGTGATGTTCAATTTCATATTGTTTCAATGCCGGGATCAGCCGATAAGCGGCCTGTTGCAATTCTTCCCGAGCCGAATCAGTTATAGATTTATCAAAACCGGTATCTTCCAGTGTGCTGCCGAACAAAACCCGCCCATCCCGTCGTGGTATCACATAGCGGTCCTGACTCAACACGATCCGCGAAATCAGTCCCGGTTCACCACGAAACAGAATCATTTGCCCCCGTACCGGCTTTATCGCTAAATTGACCCCTGTTGAGCTCAATAATTGACTAGTCCATGCACCACCTGCCAGCACCACTTTTTTCGCCCGGATTTCCCCCTCAGCCGTCACGACTCCTTTTATATAGTCCTGATCAACAAATAAACCCTGAACCTGACTATTCTCATAAAGCTTAACACCCTGTTTCAAAAGGCTTTCCCGCATAGATTTAACCATGCGCGGGTTACGTATCTGGCCAACTTCCGGCATCCACAAAGCTGAATCCGGAATTACCCCCAATTGCGGCTCCAGGACCTTGATTTCTTTGAACGAAATCTGTTGTAGACTGGACTGCCCGAGTCGAGCCCAGCTTAACGCCCGCTCGGATTCGTCAGTGTCCAGTATGAGCAGGCCATTTTGCTGAAACTCGGGATCGATACCCGTTTCCTGATAAAGTCCTTTGATAAATGCGGGATAATGTGTCTGACTCCAGCTGGCTAATGCCGTCACAGCATAGGCATAACGCCAGGGATATAAAGGTGAGAGTATACCGCCGCCTGCCCAGCTAGATTCCCGGCCACATTCACCCTGCTCGACAATGGCCACAGAAAGTCCGGATGTACTGAGTTCCCTGGCAGTGAGCATACCGATTAATCCCCCGCCAACGACCAGACAATCATACATATCGCATTCTCCTACTTAATCTACAGGCCAGCCTATCAAAGCGCCGTATTATGCCATTTTCCCCCCACGACTGACGTCTAAATTTAGTGTTCACTCACGCTTTTTCCGGTTTACCGACCGCTTATCTGCTATTTAAAAGGGCTGGTCTGAATCAAACAGACTGGCGTTATGATTTGAACTATAAATTCATTATGAAAAACGTACGCGGATTAACATTAATCGAACTGATGGTCACTCTGGCTATTTTTGCCCTTGTTACTATGCTTGCTTTGCCCGGCTTTCAGCTCTATCAGCAAAACAGTGCCCGAGTCACCAATATTAATGACCTTGTTGCAGCACTCAACCTGGCTCGAAGCGAGGCGATCAAACGAGGCGTACAGACTATGGTATGTGCAAGTGCAAATCAGGCAACATGCAGTGCAATCAATGACTGGACCACCGGCTGGATCGCGTTTATTGATGACAATAATAATGCTACTGTGGATCCAACTGATGGCAATGGTGCACTTGATACAGCCGAGGGAGAGCCTGTTATTTTAGTACATGGTGCTTTATCTGGCGCGAACCTTAAATTTAAAGATATCACAAATAACTCAGCATCAATTATTTTTACCAGTAACGGTATCAGCACAACCTCTGCCACTTTTATGCGTAGTGATGACCGATACATCACGGATCCAGCCGCAAACCGGAACGACCATATTCGAGCCATTATTGTCATGAATAGTGGCCGCATCCGGTTATCAAGAGACAGCAATGATGCTGATACGATTCATGAAGATATTAATAATGCCAATATGAGCGGGGCTTTATAGGATAAATATCATGCTTAAATTCCCCTTCCAGAATATTTCAAAAAATGGTGGCCTGACTCTGGTTGAAGTATTGGTTGCACTGGTCATTTTATCAGTTGGTCTACTTGGACTGGCCGGGCTGCAAATTAACAGCCTGCGAGGCTCCTCCGGTTCCAATAACAGGGTAACCGCTACTTTTATTGCCAATGACATGGCTGAACGCCTATATGCCAATTTTAAGGAAGCGAGCAACGACAGTTATACTAATGCCGGAATAATGCTCACAGCTAATAATTGTGGCGCACCACCAACCAATTGTGCATCTAACGGTATCACCTGCAGCACACAGGAACTTGAAACCTTTGATAATTTCCGGATGTGCCAAACTATAACTAACGATTTGCCACCCGGTTCAACGATGCGGATTGCATGCAGCACTAGCCCCTGTGTCGGCGGATCATTACTAACCATTACTGTCAATTGGTCCGAGGTTCGAGATAATACACTGGGCGCACGAAACGAAAGTGTCATACTTAATTTAATTACCCCATACCAAATATAGTTGCTCACGCATCATGATGAAAACATTGAATCAACAGTCTGGCCTGACACTCATCGAGATGATGGTTTCACTCGTCATCAGTCTTATTATACTGGCTGGTTTATATACTATTTACAGTAGCAACAAAACCGCTTACCAGCGTAATACAGGCTTGACCCAGATACAGGAAAGTGGCCGGTACGCGATCAGTATGCTGGCTAAAGACATACGTATGGCAGGATACCCCAAAACTAACGATGTATTACAAACAGTTCTGTTTAATGGTAGTGCCGATAATACAGGACCTAATGGTTCAGATGTTCTTGTTATTCGCCACGGTTCCCAGCTAGACCCAACGGAAAACTGTATGGGGGTGCTCACAAACAATACAGTCCCGCTCACTACCAATACTGTCAACACGTATGAAATAAGAGATACCGGCAGAATCAATAACGCCGGTCGTGCTATCTTTGCACTGATGTGCAACAACACTGAACTGGTAGAAGGTATTGAAAATATGCAGGTCTTATACGGCATTGATAGTAGCGGCACAGGCACACCCAGTCGTTACGTTACATTAAACAATGTCACCAACTGGTCCTCAGTGGTAACTATTCAGATCGCTATCCTTGCCAGCAGTGTTGACGATTTTGCCGCTAACTCCAGTGAACGTAGTTTTGTACTAGCCGATCAAACGGTAGGCCCCTTCGCGGCAGACCGAATTATTCGTCGTGCTTACACCACAACTTCACTTTTACGAAATCACATGCCCTAATGCCATACTAAGGTCGTTGAACAATATGCTAATTATGACACCGCAATCTGCACACAAACAACAAGGCATCGTTCTGGTTGTGGCTCTACTTATTCTTATGGTCATGACCGTAATTGGTACATCCATGTTAAGTACATCAACACTGGAAGAACGCATGTCAAGTAACGTGCAACAAAAAGCCTCTACTTTTCAGGCTGCCGATTCCTGCGTTAATATCTCATTAGCTGATAACAATCTGGTTGCTCTGGCCACAAATAACCCGGGGACTGCGTATACTCAAATCTGCACCGCGACTTTTGGTTTCACAACTACCGCCACCATGGTTTATTCAAACAATGACAGGCCTTGCCCCGGTTCATCTTCTGGCACTTTTGTTTGTGCCGAAGTGCAAGCAACGGGTTTTGCCCAAATAGCTAATGTCAGTTCGAAGACAACAACTATTCAAACTGTTCTTAGATTAAAACCCGGAACCAGTTAAAAAGTGACATATGTAATTAATGCTCCTTTAACGTAAATCAACAGGAGAAAGTAATGAAAAAGTTTATCTCAATTCTATTTTTTGGCCTTATCGTTAATTGCCTGACATTGAACGCCTATGCGGGAAATGATGATGTAAGAAAAGGCATTGAAGCACTTGATATTGCTATTCATGTCGATGAAAAACTTAATGGCTATGCCATAGTAACCAACTACGTCGGATACAAAAAAATGCGGTTCAATGTTAACAAAGATACGCAAGTTACCATTAACGACAAGCCCGTACATTTAAGTTATGCGCAAAAGAATAATGGTAAGCCTGGAACTGTCATGTATAACCCGAAAACAAATACCATTATGAGAATTCAGTGGTAACCCTATATCTAAATTTATTTGGATAAAATCGAATCGGTAATGAGGTGCGTCATGTGTACAACAAACAAACAATGTATCAGTTTTTTCTTAACGGCTCTCTCAATCTTTATAGCCGGGTCACATGTCTACGCTGATGACACAGAAGTTTATATAAATAACCCAAGCAGCACGGGGATAAACCCCAATGTGCTTTTTATTGTTGATACTTCTGGCAGTATGGGCTTCAACACTGTTGCCACTCCGCCCGCCTATGATCCAACTGTTACTTACACTGGAGGAACATGCCTTACAACCCGTTTCTACTGGGATGCTAATGGATCAGCTCCATCCTGTAGTACGCAAAACTATTTTGATATAGCCGCATTTAAATGCAAAGATGCCGGGATTATTGATACTATCGGCACACTGGATACAACAGCAGGCACACAGACAAGTCCGCTTTACACTGTAGGCCAGTATAATGGCCGACTGGCACGTTATAAAACAGCTGGCAATGATGCATGGACAACATTATCCTCCAGTAATCACACTGACTCTATAGAGTGTACGGCTGACAATGGTATCCATGGCGATGGGGCAGATACAAGCGCTGTCTACCCGACAAACGGGGTTGGTACTGGCTGGGCATCTATCTCGGCCACCGCCATTGACTGGTCAACAACCGGCTCAACCTACAGTATTTACCATGGCAATTATCTGAATTATCTGTCAAATCCCGGCGCAACAACCCAGGTATCACGACTGGGAGTGGTTCAGGGCGTACTTATCAGTATGATTAACAGTACATCCGGAATTAATGCAGGCCTGATGCGTTTTAGTAGCAATGGCGCAGGCGGCTATATACTACAGGATGCAAAGCCCGTCATCGCCAGTACCCGAAGCGTTTATAATAATGCTGTGCAGAGCCTTGTCGCAAACGGCAATACTCCTCTCGCTGAAACCATGTATGAAGCTCTGCTCTGGTTTAAAGGTAATAGCATGAAGTATGGCGTTTCACCTACACCCACCGCTACTGTTAATGATGCTCGCATGAGTTCAGTCGCCACAGATTTACCCGCCTATACAACCTATCAAAGTCCAATTGAATATCAGTGCCAGAAAAACTTCGTTATTTTGCTTACTGATGGTGAACCAACTGATGACGGAGATGCAGATACCGATATAAACAACTTAAGCGGCTTTACTAACCTGACTCATGGTTGTGCATATAATGGTACTGCTGGTTCTAACGGCGATTGCCTGGACGAATTAGCACAGTACATGTACGAAGTTGACCAAATACCAGACGCCACACTACCTGACAAACAAAATATTATCACCTATGTCATCGGCTTTGGTGACGGCACAGATACAACTCTTATGAATCAAACAGCCAGAAAAGGCGGTAGCACTCATCCATATTTTGCAAATGATCGGCAGGGATTACGCTCAACTTTTGCTGAAATTTTCCTGAATATACTCGATATCAGCACTACCTTTACTGCACCTGCTGTTTCGGTGAATGCGTTCAACCGCCTGACCCACCGCGGTGAACTTTATTTTGCTCTGTTCAAACCAGCGGACAGTACTCGCTGGCATGGTAATTTGAAGCGTTACAAAATTAAACGCAATACTACCACTAACATGATGGAGGTCGTCGACTACACCGGAGCGCCCGCAGTTGATCCTAATACTGGTTTCTTCTCAACAACGTCCCAAAGCTGGTGGCCCGATACCGGTAGCACTTCAGTTGATGGAGACGATGTTGAAAAAGGCGGGGCATCTCACCAGCTACCGGATCCAACACTAACACCTCCAGAAGAGCGAACTGTCTATACCTATACCGGAGCAGCAGATCCTGTTAATACGCCATTAAAAACACTGACAGGTGAACATAAACTTCATGAATCTAATGCTACTGACACAAGTGGCATCTTAACCAACACTCTGCTGGATGTCGCTAATGCCACAACTGAAGCAACCCGAATGAAACTTGTACAATGGGCGCGTGGTATAGATGTTGATGATGATGACGGTGATGGTTTAACAACTGATGCCCGCATGTATCTGGGTGATCCTCTACATAGTAAACCTGTGCTGGTTTCCTATTCAGGCGCAAGTGCTTCTACTGCGGATATTTCCCTTTTTGTTGCCACAAATGAAGGCTTTATTCACGCCTTTGATATGTCTGAAGGTGCAACTACTGAAGCAACAGATGATACAGTAACTGAGCGTTTTGCCTTCATTCCAAAAGAATTATTGCCTAATCTGGATATACTCTATACCAATTCCAGCAATGTCAATCATACCTATGGTATGGATGGTGCGCTTACCAAGTGGCACAAAGATAATAATAATGACTTATTAGTATTAAACTCCGATGGCACAACGCAAACAGGCGAACATTTATACCTTTATGCAGGTATGCGTCGTGGCGGTCGAAATTACTATGCCCTGGATGTCACCCGACGTGAATCACCCGTTCTCAAATGGGTGATAAAAGGTGGCGTCACTGCCGGATTTAACGAGCTGGGACAAACCTGGTCAGAAGCCACATATATCAAAATTAAGTGGAATGGCGTTGACAAGGATGCACTTGTCTTTGGTGGTGGCTATGACACCAATCAGGACACCGCAGGAAGAATCACAAATGATTCTGTTGGCCGCGCAGTCTATGTCGTTGACGCCGAAACCGGAGCACTTCTATGGTGGGCAGGCCCCAGTACAAACCCTGCCAGCGGTGCCAATCTGGTACTAACCGACATGAAGAATGGTATTGCTGCTGACATAACACCGATTGATAGTGATAACAATGGCTTTATCGACCGGCTATATGCTGCTGATCTAGGCGGTCGGGTGTGGCGCTTTGATATTAATGATGCAAATACAGGTGCAAGTAATTTCGCAACCGGAGGTGTATTCGCCAGTATCAGTGGTAACACGGCAGCTTCAGCCCGCCGTTTTTATTATGCACCGGATGTAGCACTAATACAAAAAGGCGGTATAGCCTTTTACTCTGTATCCATTGGCTCAGGTTACCGCGCTCACCCGCTGAACCTTAGCACAGATGATCGATTCTATGTATTCCGTGATCATGACATACATGCCGCACCAACCGACACAAACGGCAATGTGAGTTATACACCTATCACTGAAGCAGGGATGTATGACGCCACACTTAACCTCATTCAAACTGGCACACCCGATCAACAGGCAACTGCTATCACTAGTCTGGCGGGCAGTAGTGGCTGGTATATCACGGTAACGACCACCACATCAGGGGCTAAGAATGGCGAAAAAGTAATGGCAAGCTCACTTACCCTGCTTAATACAGTCATGTTTACCACCTACACTCCCCCTTCAAATACCGGTCTGTCGGCTAGCTGCGCACCGACTGAAGGGATAGGCAAGTTCTATATAGTCAGTATAGTTGATGGCTCGGCAGTCTTTAACTTTGACCAGACCAATTCTGACCTGACCGCAGCAGACAGAACAGCCAGCTTTACACGCGGTGGTATACCTCCGGAACCCACTGTGATTTTTGACCCTGATGGCGGCGGTTTAACAATTATGGGCGGCCCGGAAGTATTGAACCTAACTGACGATGATGGAAATAATTTATTTGGAGGAAGATTGTTCAGCATCGGAAACTGGCGCGAACAGTAGTAGACCGATAAATCCCTGTGTAATATTACATTTGCACAGGGATTTTTTAATGTATTTTAATAAACATAAAATTGTAACTTGCTATGAAAAAAAAATATCCAAAAGGTTTTACTTTAATTGAACTCATGGTTGTCTTAGCAATTGTTGCTATTATTGCCAGTGTTGGATGGCCACTGTTTGTTGATTATGATCATAAACAACAACGTAGTGAAGCTGTATCTCTATTGACAAATTTGCGTCTTGAAATGGAACGCTGTATGTCAAGCCAGGCCGACCCGGCCAACATAGGGACCTATACCGGATGCGGCCCAACGGCCATCGGCAATACTGTCATTCGGGGCCGATATTATAATGCTCCGGCTATTGCAGTCGCAGATGATGGTTTGAGTTATACCATTACAGCTACCCACACAACCGGACTTGATACAGATTGCACCAGTCTAACTATTGATAATCTGGGAGCAAAGAGTAACACAG
>Ga0224496_10002215_pt1 | contig 11608 bp, 12 predicted proteins | sample SF_Jul11_sed_USG_2_FD_168127 | JGI IMG/M metagenome (GOLD analysis project Ga0224496, IMG submission 168127) | Sediment microbial communities from San Francisco Bay, California, United States - SF_Jul11_sed_USGS_8_1 | ecosystem: Environmental > Aquatic > Marine > Sediment | place: USA... | reverse complement strand
CAATTATCTCTAACCTATGCTGGCTAAGTTCTTGCGGGATACGGAAACTCTCCAGTGTCCATATCGTCTCCCCCGCCCCTCCGCGAACACTGCTACCCCTGTGTGATAGCACGACATCTAACAACGTCCCTTTCCAATAGAAGGTAAAATCATGCACGTTTGAGAACTCTTCGCGCCCGGCGTGCATCCAGCGAAGGTAAACATCTTTCTCGCGATTGATCGTCCAATCTGACCTATAGTGTAACTTGTTGTGACGCTTATCTATTTCTTCTAAGCCATATTTCTTATCGTCTTCTTCCGAAACATACTCATTTATGAATCCCATTTTTCGCCGCTCCTTTTTCAAATCTGTTCTGAATGTTTTCATTTAAACCACTAATCGGTAATTCATTCCGATCTAGTGCTCTCTCACTTTCATCCGCATACTGCGTAGAAAGGATAAAAAATATCTAATACTCAATACGTTCCCACTGTTTTTCACCCAACCCACAGTAGCTAGCTTCAATTTCGATTTCAAGTTAACACGTAAGATTGTAATTCCTATTTAATAGCTGCGCTGAAACCGGTGGCTGACTATTAATCGTTTGGACTAGAAGATGTAAATTTCTTTGATGCCCCGGCTTCTCGTATTCACTGGTATTTTTGTCTAAGTGGGGTTTAAGACCAGTAAGCAATACCAAAAGAAAAAAACTATCAACTTCCCGCTTACTGATTTCACTACTAAACGGAAAATCCGCGTATCGATTTAAAGAGTGATTGGTAGGGACTCGGAAATCCAGAGACTTCTCCGGCGAACTATAATAGCCAAAATTTCTGGTAAGCTGAGCATGCGCATCCTGGTAGGTCATTGGCATTCAACTGCATCCTTGTTAAAAAACTAAAATTCAAATATCGCCTTGTGGGCCGTCAAACGAGATCGGACTCCAAAGTCCTTAAATACAACCAGAGCCTCTTTGAGATCATGAATAATCTCCGCTCTTTTATCTCTTAACTTGCCAGGAGTGCTCAGTTGGACAAGAGTCCAAACCGTCTGCCCTTCTCCATTCTCATAGCTCCCCTTATACTCTAAATCCACGTCAAACAGCGTGTCTTGCCAATAGAATGTAAAATAAAAATGATCAAAATATTCTTCACGTCCAGGGTACATCCATCTCAAATAGATATTCCTTTCGCGATCAATTGTCCAACTGGGTCGACTGTGGGCTTTTCGATACCGCTTATCGATTTCCTCCAAGCCATATTTCCTATCGTCTTCTTCCGAAACATACTCATTAATGAATCCCATGTCTCGTTGCTCCCTTTCAATCCATACCAAAAATACAACCTATCGCCAATATTAGCGATAAGTTGTATCTGACCCTACTTAGTGCTTCGCGTTACTCCACGCGCCCTGCTGTACACCCATGTCTCGAATCAATTTACTCTCAATCAAGGCCTGCACTAGCGGCGTAGTGGTTGGGGCAAATCCCAGCGAGTCTCTCAATTTGTCATCACACAAAGACACCTCTTCTCTCCACAAATACGACATCTCCATCACGCCACGAAACATCACCGAAAAATAGCTAAACACTTTCATCAACCACCATGGATAGCCGGTAACTTTTACCAATAGTCCGGTTGCCAGCGTAATAGCTTCAGCCATATCGTTAATGCTTGCGCGATAGCCTTTGTAGTGGAACACGTTAAACGTTTCCAAGGCATCGCTTTTATCGACTAATGCCGCAATCGTATGCGCAAGGTCTGGCACATAAGCCCAGGTGTGCGGTAACGATGCATCACCCGGTGCGCTAATCGTGACGCCTTTTTTGTTTTGTCTAAACAAATGTTGTGTCCAGGAACTACGCGCACCTGGCGCGATGAAGTCACCGGCACGCATAATGATGACCTGCGCTCCGTTTTCCGCTGCCCGTTGTAAACGCTGCTCCATGGCCAAACGTGTTTTGCCCAAGGTCGTCACCGGGTCCATCGCCGCGGACTCTTCAAACACCGGCCCATGCGCAGGATTGAGCACATAGACATTACCGGGAAACACCACCGTCAGCCCCTGCTCTTCCGCAACCGTCGCCGTTACATCGATCCACGGCAAGGCCTTGTTGTCCCAATCGTAGTTAGGCGGATTCACGCCATAAACAATCAGGCTCACACCGCTCGCCGCCGCACGCACATCCTCGATATTGGCCGCGTCACCTCGGCAAATCTGCATACCGGTAATAGATGCCTTACATTTATCGGGATTACGCACCATCGCCTTGACCTGCCACCCTTGTTGCGCCAGCGCCTTGGCAACATGGCCACCGAAAGTCCCGCCGATACCTAAAATCAAAGCCTTTTTCATCACCGTCTCCTTTGTTCACTGTGGTTTGTCTGTGTCGATGGTGATAGTATCGTTATTCTCACATGTTTATTGAATAGATAGAAATCAATTATGGATATACATATATGAATAACGTCAATTGGGACTATATCCGTGTATTTCTGACAGTATCGCGCCTCGGCAGCCTGTCTGCGGCGGCGCGGGAGCTTGGCGTTTCCCAACCTACTCTCAGCCGCGATATTCAAGCCCTTGAATCACAAACCAAATTGAATCTATTCAAACGCAGCACCCAGGGCCTGAGTCTTACCGAGGAAGGCCAGCGCCTGGTCGATGCCGCCAGTCAGATGGACAATGCCGCCGATAGCTTTCATCGCCAGGTGTCCGGGATGTCGGAAAAACTGGAAGGTGATGTGCGCATCAGCGTGAATGAAATCGTTGGTATCTACTTACTCCCTCCGGCCATCGCCGCCTTTCGCGCACAACACCCCGGCGTACACATCGAGATCGCGATTACCAATCAGGCCAGCAGCCTCAACAAACGCGAAGCCGATATTGCGCTACGCATGTTTCGCCCCACCCAACCCGACCTGGTCGCACGACGTTTACCCGATATGGAAATGGGCTTTTACGCGCATCGAGACTACATCGCCAAACACGGCGACCCAACCGACCTCGACAGCTTTAAACAACACACCATCATCGGCCTCGATGCAGACACGGAATTCATCGACGAAGCAGCCAAGATGGGCGCGCATTTTTCGCGCAACGATTTTGCTATCCGCACCGATCACTATCTCGCCCAAATCAACCTCGCCCGCAGTGGCGCAGGCATCGTCGGGACTCACGTCGAACTCGCCAAACATTGGCCCGAACTACAACGCATACTCGAATGGATTCCATTACCGCCACTGGAATTCTGGATCGTGTGTCACAGTGATACGCAGTACAACTCACGTATTAAAACGATGCGGGATTTTCTGGTGCAGTGGTTTGAAGAGGATGTGTATCGTGCCGTTGTGCTGTAACTGTCGAGCAACAACTGAATTTCCATGACAAGCGCAATGTATTTGCGACTAGAAATTAAATGTCGCAAAACTTGAAACGAATTCACAAGTTGTAGCACACTTAATGCTCCGAAGCTCCAGATCCGGAGAACTCCCTTGCAACACGGCTCAACACGTTTACATCTACGCCCTGTTTTACGTTCTTCGATCACGTTGACTGTGTTAATAGGCGTATTCCTATCCTGCGTATTGCTGGCGAGCCATTACCTGGACAGGCAGTTCGAGCAGGCTCACTGGCAAGCCGAGCAAATAGAGACCGTAAGCAGTATTACTGCGGAGATCACCGGCTATTTCCAACAAGCGCTTTCGGATCTGCTGTTGATTGCCAGCGATAAATCCAAGTTTGCCAATACTAGCCAAAGTAATGCTGAACTCATTGATCATTTTAGTCGGCTGGCGACAATATCGCGTAGTTATTACCAACTGCGTTTTCTAGACCTGTCCGGACAAGAAATAGCACGCGTGAATTTCGATGGTACTAAGCCTACTGTCGTACGTGGCGAGGAATTACAAGACAAATCCACGCGCCCCTATTTTCAACAATCGATAGGATTGAATGCGGGTGAAGTTTATGTCTCCCGTTTTGACCTGAACATTGAGCACCAATCTATCGAACTTCCGATTCGCCCTGTCGTTCGGATTGCGACACCGGTATTTAACCCAGCGGGTGAAAAAACAGGGATAGTGATTTTCAATTTCCTGGGCGACAAACTTCTAGGCCCCTTAACATTTCACGACCAGAACAACGATTCCAAATTGTATTTGGTTAACCATGAGGGCTACTACTTATATAGTGACCAGCCCGAGCAAAACTGGGGCTTCATGTATCCCGGTAGACCCTCATTTGCACAGCAATTCTCTGAATGGGAAGCGTTGTCTGCCAAAATGTCCGGGCAACTCGTTTCCAATACCGGGCTATTTACGTTCTCGACAGTCAATCGGCTGGAAAATATCTATCAACTATCGCTACATAGCTTCAAAGCCGCTCATCACGTTAAACTTGCGCTAGATGAACCGCCCTGGCGGATTGTTTCCTATGTGCCGGAGCAAACGCTTTACGCCGCAACCGAGCGTAGATTCAATTACGGCATCCTTGTCGTCACACTATTACTATTAGCTGCGTTTCCCATCACCTATGCATGGGCGAATTCTCGCGAAAAACTCAAAGCACTGGGAGAACTACAACGACTGTATGCACAGGCAATGGAACAAAACAGTGATCTCATCTATATCACCGATGCCAATGGCCTAATCCTCCACGCAAACAAAGCGACACAAGAGTGCACGGGTTATTCCGAGAGTGAAATTGTTGGCCAGCACCCAAGCCTCTTTAAATCCGGCATGCAATCAGAAGCGATGTACGAAAACCTGTGGAAGACTGTTAAGTCCGGTTCGACCTTCAAGGGACTATTTATCAACAAACGCAAAGATGGCGAGATGTTTTACGAACTGAAGACGATTACACCTATGCTAGACGAACACGGTGAAATCACCCACTTCGTATCAACTGGTGTCGACGTTTCTAAATTACAGGAATCCCGTTTGAAGGAAATGGTGTTGGCGTCTAATCTGGCCAGTGGCATCTCTCACCACTTTGGCAATATGCTTTGCGGCATTTTGGGCTATATCAGTCTGGCAGAAGTTCCGGGCATTCATAGCGGTGTGAGGGCGCAACATATACATAATGCACGCCTTGCGACAGAAAAGGCCACGAAATTGCTCGAAGAAATCCGAACCAGCGCAGGAGATAGCGCACTATCGCACCAACCACTGGACATTAGTCGCCTGCTGAAAAGAATCATTGCGGAAGACAAAAAACATCAGACGCCAACGATCGAATTTATCACCAACATATCAAGCGAAACACCAAACATTCTTGGCAATCAACAATATTTGAAAAAAGCCATTGAAGCGTTGTTAAAAAACGCCCGGGAAGCGGTTGGCCAACTCGGAACCATAAAGTTGACAGCTGCGTTGAGTGAACATACGCATCAACATTGTAGTTGTTGCGACTATCCCCTGGACGGTGAGTTTGTCGAAATCTCAGTTTCTGATAATGGCGCAGGTATAGCCCCCGAAAACATGCAATTCATCTGGGACCCCTTCTACTCCACAAAAGAATCCCGTCTACTGGTTGGCGAAACACCGGGGCTTGGCCTAACCAAAGTAAGAAGCATCGTCCACAACCACAACGGCCACATCATTGTCGACACTGACAACGAACACTACACGACAATTAGATTACTTTTCCCCCCAGCCCCACACCTGGTAGAAACGCTGCAAACTGAACCCGGTGAAAAAGAAACCGAGGCATTTCCTGCATAGCTGAAGATTTGGTCGGTATTTGATCGCGCGCATCATCTTCACATCAATACCGCACTGATATGTAAGCTAACACTCACCTGCTTTATTCCTCACGCATGCAATTTATGTTTGCATCCATGATTTTTTTGGGTTTAAATCGGGGACGAACGATGGGTTGGGCTGAACCGGATTACCCTGTAAAGGACGACGACAGGTTAAAACAACAATGTTTGGCGTCGTAATCTGTAAGTACAAATACTGGAGCAATCCCCAAACTTCCATTTTGGAACAAAAAATATTTGCGTCAGCCGCCTACTCGACTTCACCGGCACCAACACCGTCGCCGTTGAATGGACGAACCGCGGTACTAACAAGCAAGGCATAGACTTCGAATACAGCGGCGTCACCATCATCGACATAGAACTCGCCAAGGTGTTTCGGGTAAAGGATTACATCTTTGATCAGGATCAGGTGGCGAAGGCTTGAGGTGGGGGAGTTTCGACCCTTAGCGGACGTAGAACAAAGTTAAATTTGTTGAAAATCGAACAGTTCTTTGACAGCAAATGATAAGAGGAACTTATCAGTGAGTGACCGATTTGTAAGATGGCAAGGCTATACGATGAGTCAGCTTACTTTTGTGTTAAATATGTTTTTTGGGTTATCTGTTGCTGCGCTTGCTTTTGCATTCTCACTAGTTAGAGATAAAGATTTTATTTTAGATTCTTGTTCTAAACACACGCTTCAGATTTGTCTCGTGTCGCTTTCTATTGCAGTTTTTTCTAGTTGTGCAGCAGTCGTTTCTCGACTTTTCGACTATCGATTCACAGCTCAAAAGTTACGATCTGACCAACAAAGTGAGATTGAATTATCTGCTGTTTACAAATATAAGTCTTATGTACTTGGTCAACTTACGTGGCGTTTATTTTGGGTGCAGACAAGCACAATGGCGGTAGGTTTGTTTTTATTGGTGATTACGGTGCTGTGGGGATATTCAGATAAGATTTGGTAATATAGGATGGTTCCGTATACGTGAATATTGGTTAGATTCTGAAATTGGGTTATCATCACATGTATATGACTAAAATAATAAGAAAAAACGGTTAAAATTTTGCTTAATATAAAAAAACTGAACAGTCTTTAGCTATGCAAAGTACCGATATAGAAATTAGAAAAGCCTTTCATAATAAAAGGTTAATATCCTATCATAATTGCCCAAAAACCTTGGTAATAGATGAATTGGGTGTATCACACGGACAGCATCGGATTGATATAGCCGTCTTAAATGGCTGCATTCATGGTTATGAAATAAAAAGTTCTAAAGACAATTTATCCAGACTTTATGATCAGCTTACTGCATATAGCAAATGTTTTGAAAAGCTATCTTTCATAGTGGCACCTAATCATATAGATGAGGTGTTATCTTTGGCTCCCGAATGGTGCGGCGTTATTTTAGCTGAGAAGGGAGCTCGTGGCGGTATTTATTTTTCTTCATTGAGAAGAGCAAAGAAGAACCCTGATATTGAGATACAAGCAATGGCGCACTTTTTGTGGAAAAAAGAAACTATTAATTTATTGAAATTCCTTGGTGTTGAAGAAAGAAAAATAAAGGGCGCGAGACAAAATCTTTACGAGGCTTTGCCTGGCTTAATTACGCCGTCCGAGCTATCTGTATGGATAAAAAAACAATTTATGCAGCGTGAAGATTGGAGAGTTGCTCAACAACCTTTGTTAGATGGTGATTTACGCCGACCTGCTTCCACGTAGACAAATTGCCAGTTCCTTCTTTTCCTGTAGCAGTATCACTAATGCGCTTGTCTCCAATCGAAAAATCACTTCCGCTAAAATGCCCTGAATTGATAATTGATTGACAGTGATCAACCATTTGACTCTCGTTTCCTCTAAATGCTTTCCCTTTGGTTACATACCAATAGTCAGCAATTGTATAGACAACCTTTCCTGCTGGCTTCATTAAGCGCATGTCACCGCTAATAAATTTAGGATTTTCAATCGTATAATCGCCAAAAGAAGGTGTCTGGCCAGTGTTTACCAGGTTGGTTAATAATTCTTTATACAACCCCCATTCATGGCGTTGTACTTTACCTCCAGGTTTAGAAACTTCTGATAGTTGAAGTGATGTTCCAATAATGACCAGTGACCGGTACTCGCTCAGCTGTTTTATTGTAGCTATCCGATGACTAAGTGCTTTTGAGAACGTAACATAAGGTTCGAAAGACTGCGGTTGCTCTAGGTCTAGTATTAGATCAACTTGTTTTCGTTCTATTTGTAATGTTTTAAGAAGATCATTTATGGAGTTATTCAGGGATGGTTCCATTAGTTCTTCGAGAAAAATCCTAAACGCTACCCCTTTATCATTTCCTTTCAATATTTTCTTAATATCACTTTGATAACCGGAACTTTTAGAAAACCCTGTAACAGGGGTTATGTTGCAGCCTTCTTTCAAAAGGCTTTGAAAAACATGTGCTATAACAGTTTCGCCGTCATCCATCAATTTGTCTTCTAGGCTGTCATGCAAATCGATTAATGCATGCCTTGTTCCCCATTTAGTGCAGAATTTCTTTGGAAAAGGATCGATATGCTCATGAGGGGTGTGCTTCATCTTTCGTTCCTCAAAATTGTACTCTATGGGAGGAATCACAATTAGAGGGACAATCTTATCCTTTACTTTAGTTTTCAGTTTATAAAGGGCTTGGTATTCCCCTTGTCTCCATTTCAGTACTGGGACATAAATAGACTTATCAATTTCCATTTTTAGTTACCTAAATATTTTCTAACTTCGCCCTGTCCAACTAGTTTATTCAAAATTAGATAATTATTACTCTCTTTTCGAATTCTCCCCGCAACAATACTTGGATGTACCACGAGTGTTTGGGCATCTAGTTTTACTGATTCTTCAGACATAGAGAATCGTGATAAACACAGCTCCCACTTTTCATCAGGAATCAACGTATTCAGCGCAAATTCGTCCGCTTCTTTCTCGAGACTATCTTCTTCTTCATTATTTTCTTCGTCAAAAAAGTCCATATTTAAAGAATCAAAAAGGTGTAGAAATATGTGTCCTAATTCGTGCATTAGAACAAACCAAAAGTTATCTAAACGATCATAACGCAACGTTAAAGCAATAACAGGATTTCCAGTTTCAAGCAGCATTGCTGCGCCATCAAGGTATGTGCCTTGCAGGTGCTCCTCTATAACAAGAATGATCCCTTTACTTGCTAGAAAATCTTTAACCTTTTTTGGACTATCGCTTTTTGTGCTCAACTTTACCAGTTGATCTAACCAAGAATCATCGTAAACAAACTCGTCGATATTGAATTTCTCTACTTCGTTTCTTGCTTTCTGCAAGACACGCGCTTGCCACGCTAATAAAGCATATTCGTTAGGCCTGTTTGCACCGTGGAATTTTTTACGATGAAGTGCAGTAGCATACTGGGTTCCAGCGGAAGCCATAAAAAACTCTTTAACTGCTGATATAGGAGACTCTTTATGCTTGAGGCTCAACCAGCCTTTCTTGATCATTTCTTTGATTGGGAACTTTGTCCAATCAATTGCATCTGCGTCTTGCCAAACGAAAACAGTATCCTCTGATGTGAATTTTGATCCTTCCCACGCTTCATTAAGTTTAACTTCTAAAATATGAGAAACCTCAATGAGTCTCGCTAAACTAGCTCCCATATATTCACTAGCTTCATATCTTTGGATTTGTTGCGCAGTCATGCCCAATTTATCTGCAAGTTCTTTTTGGGACAGTCCTTTACCTATTCGAGCTTGGATAAGTACTCTCGGTAGGTTGCTGAGATCTGAGCATTCAGAATATCTAATCTTTCCTTCTTTAATGAGGTTGTATTCAACCAGCTGAGCATTTAAATCAGTAATTTGACTTTTAAGAGCATCTTTTTGGGCAATAGCCAGCCAGTCAGGAGTAGCATGTTGATCATACTCCTCAAGTACAGTCTGAAGCTTTTCAATTTGCTTTGCTGTAATTTTGTATTGTCGCTCGTTATAAATCATGTCTAATTTTCCTGTGCTAAATCAGAAGGACTCTTGGCTCAAATCTATTAGCACTATCCCCTTTTGTTTTCCTGTAAAAGATTCTGTCTGAAAAAAATCTATAAATGCCTGACCATTTCCCGCATCTAAGTGAAAGGGAAAAAACTCTCCTTTATATTTTGCTTTTTGATTTGCACGCTTGTTTTTAAAATCTAAAAAAACTGGGTCTAGTAGTTTGACATCTACGCCTGTTGGATTCCAACAAGCATCATAATCACCTGGTTTTGGCTTGCCTGTTACGTAACTACCATCGAGAAATACATAACGACAACCTGCGACAGATAGAGCCCTTAGGGCTTCAACAAGGCCTTGAAAGAGGCCTCTTCTATGCGGGTTTGTTGCAAAACTTTGCTCCACCTCTCTGAGGGAGGCTTGATGGATGTTGGGTGGCAGCACCTTCCAAGGCGCGCCAGTAAGGTTTACTAGATCAGGAATCATGACACAACAATAATGTTGTGTTGATGGAATGTCAACCCCTCTGTATTGCTTACTGCTCGTATTTAGATTATGTGCAATAAAAACAACAGGATATCGTTCTTTGAGGGTTGGTAGAGAATTTGGAGTTCGTTACACGTAAATTGTTTCTTTTTAAATTTCCGTTTGTTCTGCAATCTCCAAAGCATCATCTACCTCAATCCCAAGATATCGAATAGTGCTTTCCAGCTTGGTATGCCCCAACAGAAGTTGAACAGCCCTAATATTCTTCGTCCGCCGATAAATCAAGGTAGCCTTGGTTCTCCGGAGCGAATGCGTTCCTTAGTCGTTCGGGTCAAGGCCAATCAATGAAACCCACGATTTCACTATCCTCGAATAGTGACGGGTTGAGAGATGGGGTGTTTCGTGGATACGACTTGGAATAAGATAGTCATCTGATCGGAGTTTTGCTTCCGCGATCCATGCTCCCAATGACTCTCGTGTTTGTTGGGTAATCTCAAATTGAACCGGACGCTTGGTTTTCTGGTGTAACACCATGGTACGCGACATTACTTTGGTGCCGTGTGCCACATCTCGAACCTTAAGCTTAACGAGGTCACAGCCACGGAGCTTGCTATCGATAGCCAGGTTAAATAAAGCCAATTCTTTGGTTGCATTGGCTAGTTGAACCCGTAGCCGTTTTCGTTCAATTTAGATCAAATGCTGGGGAAGCTTCAGCCCCCGATTAATTTGTGTGATAACATCCTCCGGGTAACGCAAGGTTAGCTTGCAGCTGAGGTGAAGTAGATGCAAAAAGACTGGTTATTGGAGAACATTGAAAAAATCATGACCGGTATTGAGATTGTCGGTTATCTCATGGTGGCTTCAATTTTTGTTCTTTATTTTGTGCTGAAAAAGAAGGCTAAAGAGAAACGAGAAAAAGAATCTGATAAATCGTAGTAATTCCTACCATATTAATGGGGGATAGCTGTATCGAGCAGTGCGAAAAGCACTGAATTTTACTCTCACGCGTTGGCGCCTCTCGGAATTGAATAATTGATGGAGTACCAGGACTGGTGTGGTTTTTGTAAAAACGGTAAGGCGGAGTTCTGGTTAGAAGAATCAAACGAGTGCACCACTCCCATTCATCTTGCTTTTTCCACGGAAAACAGGTCGCAGGTTGATGCATTTTATGCGGCGGCGATTGAGGCTGGAGCAAAAGACAACGGTGCACCGGGAATAAGAGAGATCTCTCTTTTGACAGGTGGGCTTGGATCAATGATACTGGCGATCAACCAGGAACAGGCGGTTTATACCTCCTCGTATAGACGCCCCAATGTCAACCCTGATTTCTGATTGATGAGAGCAGATGACCTTGGACTTACATCCTCGTATTCGCGTGCTGGTTAACGCATTAAGATCTGTCCGTTTGGGGTAACCACAA
>Ga0224496_10002214_pt1 | contig 11609 bp, 11 predicted proteins | sample SF_Jul11_sed_USG_2_FD_168127 | JGI IMG/M metagenome (GOLD analysis project Ga0224496, IMG submission 168127) | Sediment microbial communities from San Francisco Bay, California, United States - SF_Jul11_sed_USGS_8_1 | ecosystem: Environmental > Aquatic > Marine > Sediment | place: USA... | reverse complement strand
CTCTGAGCACATAGAGGGAACCAGCCGCCAGATCATGCTGGTCACCCTGGGCACAGGGCTCTTCCTCATAATCATAATCTCCTTCTCCATGTTCGTCATCAATTACATGCTCGTCACACGACCCATAGCCACCATAGAGAAGGGGATGCGCAGGCTGGCCGAGGGCAGGTTCGGCGAGCCCATAAGGCTTGGCACCAACGACGAGATGGGCAGGCTCGCCCGCAACTTCAATACCATGGCCCATGACATACAGCGGTACAAGGACAAGCTCGAGAACTGGGCCAGGGAGCTTGAGGCCGAGGTGGAGAAAAAGGCCGCAGAGATAAAGGACGCGCAGGACCAGCTTGTGAACGCTGAGAAGCTGGCCTCCCTCGGGAGGCTGGCCGCAGGCGTGGCCCACGAGATAAACAACCCCCTGACGGGCATAGTGACCTTCGCCCACCTGATGCTGGAGCGCTGCCCGGAGGAGATGCCCCAGGACAGGGAGGACCTCTCCATGATAATAGAGCAGGCCGACCGCTGCACAAAGATAGTCAAGGGGCTGCTGGGATTCTCGCGCAAAGGCGCGTCCGAGAAGATACACTGCAATATCAACGGGCTGGCCGAGAGCGCGTATTCCATGGTCCGCAACCAGGCTGCGTTCCAGGACATACAGGTCGTCATGAGGTTCGCAGACAGGATGCCCCATATAAACGCGGACCCCAACCAGATACAGCAGGTCATTCTGAACCTCTTCACCAACGCCGCGGACGCCATGAACGGCATCGGTCAGATAACCATAGAGACCGGCACGGTCACCGAGGACGGGAATGATTACGTTGAGATGCATTTCACGGACACCGGGCCCGGCATACTCCCGGAGCACATCGACAAGATACTGGAGCCCTTCTTCACCACAAAGGCCGTGGGCAAGGGCACGGGCCTGGGGCTCCCCGTGAGCTACGGCATCATAAAGCGCCACGGCGGGGAGCTATTCGTGAAGAGCAAGACAGGCAGGGGGACAACATTCACCATCAGGCTGCCGGTGGCAGGGGCGGCCAAAAAAGGGGAGGGGACTGATGCCTGACCAGGGCGCAAAAAGGATTCTTGTGGTGGACGACGAGGAGATCGTCAGGCTCAGCTGCATCAGGACGCTCAAACCAGGGGGCTACGAGGTGGAGGCTGTGGACGACGCATACGAGGCGCTCTCCATCCTGAGGGAGAGGCACTTTGACATCATAGTCACAGACTTCAAGATGCCGGACATGGACGGGGTGGAGTTCATCGACATGCTCAGGCGCACCTCGCCCTCGTCCCGCGTACTTCTGGTCACGGGCTTTGCCACCGAGGAGGTGAAGGAGCAGGCCGAGGCAATGGGCGCCAGCTACCTTGCCAAGCCCTTCAGCCCGAGCGAGCTCAAGGAGGCCATCGAGGGGCTATAGCCCGGCCCGCCTGTTTTTAAGGGGCTCCCCGTTCGACCAGGGCGCTTCCAATATCGCTGATGCTCGGCGCCAGAGCGAAGGCGTACTATAGATACGCCGAGCGCGCAGCAGAGAAGCGGGCGCGCTGAATGATCCGCTGCCTAGAGGCCCTTGCCTGAGGTGGTCACTGTGAGCTTTCCGTGCTTCACCCCGCGCGTCCCGATGAGCCTGTCGGCTATCTTCCTGATGTCCCTGCCCGGGCCACGGACCACCAGCACCTCCAGGCAGTTATGCCCGTCCAGATGGATATGCATGGTGGAGATTACAGAGGCGTGATGGTCGTGCTGTATCTCTGTGAGGTTGTCGGTGAGCTCGCGCGTGTCGTGGGAGTATACCAGCGTGATGGTGCCCACGCACTGCTCCTTTCCCCCCTCCCATTTGTCCTGAACGAGCGAGTCGCGGATGAGGTCCCGGATTGCCTCCGAGCGGTTTGCGTAGCCCTTTTTATCTATAAGCGAGTCGAAGCTCTCCAGAAGCCTCTCATCAAGCGATATGCCGAACCTGGTCAATGCCATCCCGATCACCCCGTAGCACAATTTGATGCATTAGTGTTACATATGATATGCGGGGAGTCAAGCGGTAGCACGAATATTATAAATGTGCTACACTTTATGTAAGGCCGCGGCAAACCGGGCCTGAAGACCAGCACCCTGTCACCGGAGGCAATATAATGCATATGGCTGACGCGCTACTGTCCCCTTCGGTTGGGGCCACCTTCTGGGCCGCCAGCCTGGGGGCCATAGGCTTTGCCTCCCGCAGGCTGAGGGAGCGCCTTGACGAGAGGCTCGTCCCCCTCATGGGCGTGCTGGCCGCCTTCGTCTTCGCCTCCCAGATGATAAACTTCACCATCCCGGGCACGGGCTCAAGCGGCCATCTTGGCGGCGGACTTCTTCTGGCCGTGGTGCTGGGGCCGTACGCCGGGTTCATCGCCATGGCCTCGGTGCTGAGCGTCCAGGCCCTCTTCTTCGCCGACGGCGGCCTGCTGGCGCTGGGGTGCAATATCTGGAACCTGGGGGCTTACTCCTGCTTTATAGCATATCCATTGATATACAGGCCGATTGCCGGCAGAGCCCCCGGCAAAAGGAGGATATTCGTCGCCTCGATAGTGAGCGCTGTGGCGGCCCTCCAGATGGGGGCCTTCTCGGTGGTGCTGGAGACCCTGTTCTCCGGCCGGAGCGAACTCCCCTTCGGCACCTTTTTGATGTTCATGCAGCCCGTGCACCTGGCCATAGGCATAGTGGAGGGCATAGTGACAGCGGGCGTAGTGGGCTATGTTAGCCATGCAAGGCCCGAGATAATAGATGGCGCCAGCGGTCAGAGCGCGCCCGGCGCGGGAGTATCGGTCAGGAACCTCATTGCAGTATTCCTCCTGCTGGCAGCTGTTACGGGCGGAGGCCTCTCCTGGTTCGCCTCCGAGAACCCCGACGGGCTCGAGTGGTCCATAGAGAGGGTCTACGGCAGGCCGGACCTGCCCGAGCAGCAAGGAGCGGCCTCTGCTCTGAAAAACATACAGGAGAAGACCGCCCTGCTGCCTGACTACGGGTTCAGGGAAACCCCGGGAGGCCAGGCCTCAGTGGAGGCCGGCAGGACGCTCTCCGGCATAGCCGGCGCCGCAATAGTGCTGGGGCTGGTCCTTGCATTAGGCTTGGGGATAAGGGCCCTGAGGGACCGAGGGGGCAGGAGGGCATGAGCTTTGATAACGCGTACTTCAGCGTGGGCTTCCTGGACAGGCTGTCGTACCAGGACACTTTCGTGCACAGGCTCGATGCCCGCGCCAAGGTCATAATAACCGCGGCCTTCCTGCTGGCGGTCATATCCTTCCCCAAGTACGAGGTATCTGCGATACTGCCCTTCTCGCTGCTGCCTGTTCTGCTCATGACACTGGGCGACATACCCGCAGGGTTCGTGCTCAGGAAGATACTGCTGGTCTCGCCCTTTGCGATACTCGTGGGCATATTCAACCCTGTCCTGGACAGGGCCGCCGCCCTGGAGGTCCTGGGGCTGACAATATCGGCCGGGTGGGTATCTTTTTTCTCCATCATGGTCAAGTTCACCCTCTCCATAAGCGCGGCCCTTCTTCTAGTGGCCACCACCTCTTTCCCCGGCATCTGCAACGCCCTCCAGCGACTAGGCGTGCCGGGCATCTTCACCACACAGCTTGTCTTCCTTTACAGATACATGTTCGTACTGATGGAGGAGGCCATGAGAATAGTGCGGGCCAGGGACATGCGCTCCTTCGGACAGCGAGGCAGGGGGGTCAGGGTCTTCGTGCGGCTGGTGGGTATGCTCTTCATCAGGACCATGTCACGCGCGGAGCGCATATATAACGCCATGCTCTCAAGGGGTTTTGTAAGGGGGGACATCCCGCAGCTCGGGCAGCACAGGTTCGCCTTAATCGACCTGGTTTTCATGATCGTTGCGCTTGGCCTCCTGGTTCTCTTCCGCATGGTACCTGTCACCGGGCTCATAGGACAATATGTCCGGGGGGTTTTTGCCGGATGAGCCATCATATAGTCGAGTTCAGGAACGTGTCCTACCGCTACCCCGACGGCACGGAGGCTCTCAGGGACATCTCCTTCAGGGTCACGCACGGGGAATCCGTGGGCATAGTGGGCGCAAACGGGGCCGGCAAGTCAACGCTCCTAATGCATATGAACGGTTCTCTCCTGCAGTCCTCGGGCACGGTCGTAATAGGGGACCTGAGGCTCGACAGGAGGACCAGGCAGGAGATACGCAAGAAGGTGGGCGTGGTCTTCCAGAACCCCGACGACCAGCTCTTCATGCCCACGGTGCTTGAGGACGTGGCCTTCGGGCCGCTGAACCTGGGGCTGGACACGGAGGACGTGATGCAGCGGGCCCAGGAGGCCCTCGATACAGTGGGGTGCTGGCACCTCAGGGACAAGCCTCCCCATCATCTCTCCGGGGGGCAGAAGAGCGCTGTGGCAATAGCCTCGGTGATGGCCATGCACCCGGACATACTTGTGATGGACGAGCCCGCCTCCAACCTTGACCCAAAATCCCGCCGCTCTCTCATCAATATGCTCAAGGGCTTTAGGCACTCGAGGATAATCGCCTCCCATGACCTGGACCTGGTGCTGGATGTCTGCCAGAGGTGCATTGTGGTCAGGGACGGCAGCGTTGCGGCCGACGGGCCTTCGGAGGCAATCCTCTCGGACAAGGCGCTCATGGAGGAAAACAACCTCGAACTGCCGCTCTCGCTCATGAACCGGCCATAACTCCGCGGGCCTACCCCGACAACCAGAGCCATGTTGACGTTGACTCAATAATATATGCTTCATTTTTCCCACCCGGCTACCCCACAGCACACGTTGTCACACCATACTTCACTTATGGACGCACTATTTCAGAGGATAAGGACTCACACCATAAATGGAGCCTTGTCTACTAATCCGTCATTCCGGGCCTGCACCGGAATGACGGATTAGAGGTGGGGTGCTTAGGGGGTGGAACCCGCCCCGCTCAGACAAATGGACTTCTGTCCCTTAGGAGGGAAGGTGGAGCCCGGTGGGTGAAAGCAGAGCGAAAAGCAGGCGCAAACCGATTATATAAAAGCGGCAGCCCTCAGGCCTCCAGCCTCCCCTCGTTCCAGAGGGAGGTGAATGCCTCAACAACATTGCCGTCGAACTGGGAGCCGGAGCACCGCCTCAGCTCATCAAAGGCCTCCTGGAATGTCATGGCCTTGCGATAGGGCCTGTTTGAGGTCATGGCGTCAAAGGCGTCCGCAACAGCGATTATCCTTGAGACCATGGGGATATTATCTCCCCCTATCCTGTCTGGATATCCCGTGGAGTCCGGCCTCTCGTGATGGCTCCGCACGTTTGCCACAAGCTCCCTGAGCTGCTTTATGCTCCCGAGCATCTCGGCCCCTGTACCGGGGTGGGTGGACATCACCTTGAACTCCTCGGGCGTGAGTTCACCCTTCTTCAGAAGGACCCTGTCGGGCACGCCTATCTTGCCTATATCATGCAGCGCGGCCGAGAGGTGCAGGGTCTCCATCTCCGTGCCGTCAAAACCCATGGCCATGCCTATGAGCATGGCGTACTCCCTTACCCTTCTGGTATGCCCTCCCGTGTAGGGGTCGCGTTTCTCTATGATGTCCGCAAGCCCCTCCACCGTCCCCAGGAACGTGTCGCGGAGCCTCTCGTACAGGTTGGCGTTCTCTATGGCTATGGCGACCTGGTTCGAGAACGCCTGGAGGACCTCCAGGTCGTCTTCGTCAAAATCACCCGCCTTCTTGTTGATGACCTGTAAGGCACCGAGGCCCCTGTTGCCTGCCTTCACCGGGACGCATACCAGGTTGCGGGTGGTAAAGCCGCTGAGCCTGTCGGCGTCATGGAACACGCGCTCGTCCTTCTGCGCGTCATGGACTATAAGGGCCTCGCGGTGCTCCGCCACCCACCCGGCGATGCCCTGCCCCCGCTTGAGCCTGAGCTTCTTGAGCTTTCCGCTGCTGTCGCCGAGGGCCACCTCGAAATACAGCTCCCCTGCGTCCTCGTCCAGCAGCAGGAGGCTGCCGGTCTCGGCATCCAGCAGTCTTGTGGCCGCGAGGATGGAGCGTTTTCTGATAATGGAAGGGTCAAGCGAGGAGCTGACCAGGCAGGTCAGTTTTATGAGCGATTTCAGCCTCTCGGCTTCCCCGGCCATTTTGCACCCCCCAGCATCCATGCGCTTGATAGAGCAGACGAAGCAGACCACTCTGGAGTCATGATTACATTATAAATGATTTCTCTCAGGATGACTAATAGCCGGGTCCGGCCTCGTTGGCTATAAAAGCCCTAGAACCCGATATAGCGGAACGGTATGAAAGCCTTGTTGCGCATCACCAGGACGACTATAAGCACGATCCAGTAGACCAGGGAAAGGGCAAACCCTGCCGCCAGTATTTTAAGCAGTCCGGTCTTCATGACCTCTCTGATCTCATGTTGTCATACGTCTTGTCGCTATAGCCCTCTGCTTCATAGGATATGGAGACGGCGCCCGAACTGCTCCGCCCCTTTTTTATTATCCCGAGCAGGGCCAGATGGTCGTCGAACCTGTCGGAATAAACCACCTTGCCCTTTATCAGGATTATGTTTATGGGCTTCAGCATCATCGTGTTATGGCGTATATATGAGGTAAGAACCTTTATATTGTGCATGGGGTTGTTGATGCCTTCGGGCTCGTTGAGAAGCATACCGATCACGGGCGTATTGGAAAGCTCGAAGTTGTTCCTGCGTATGTACCTCGTGCGTTCCATGAACACCTGGTACCGGTAGACCAGGTCGTCTTTGGTATTGTTGGCGCCCACGATTATGATGCAATCGCTGCCCTTTATCCTGGCGTGAAGCTGCCGCATATGGTCCGCCCCGTCCTTCAGTACGCACATGCCGCTGGACACCGGGTCATCCTTGACTATCCTGCAGGGGCACCTGGAGCATCCCACACAGCGGAAGATCTCGTAATCTATCAGGTTAATGAAATCAAGGTCCGCCTTGTCCATGTACGGGCCGAAGTAGTCCTCCAGATACTTTCCCACGTAGTTGTCGCGTGTGTTCATGGTGACGATGACGCTTATGCGGGGCTTCCCGCCTTCATCAGGGCTCTTTGCTCCCTCGTCAAGGATGCCGGAGAAATAGGACACCTGACGCCCTGTCGCGTAACATGTGCTGAGTCCAAGGCCGTCTTCAAGCGCGCTGCCCTTGTCCCCGGCCCAGACTGTGCCCCCATACTGGCATATCGGAGGCCCGCTGCCCACTACGATGGCCCCCTGCATCAGGGCCTCATAAAGAGAGTATATGGCGGCTGTTTCCTGGCCGCCGTTTCGCTTTGCCCCGACCGAGACGACCCCGAAGATCTTGTCCTTCAGCAACCTTCTTATGTTGGTCTGCTGCAGGAGCTTGTTTGCCACCGAGGACCTGTCGCCAAAATACACCGGGGTGCCGAGCACAATGCCGTCAGATGCCCCTATCTCCTCAAGAAAGCCCCTCAGGGCCCCCTCGTCCATGGACAGCGTGTCCAGTGCGCCTATGTCGCCCTCAACGGATGCAGGCGTATTGTACAGGCTCTTTTGCGAACGGCTGAGAAGGGAGGTTATGGCGGATATTTTTACCGTGCTGCCGCTGTCCAGGGCGCCTAGCGCGGCGTGTGCAACCGATATGTCCGTGTTGGAGAAGACGATGCCGCTGGAGCGGATCCTGTGGTTGAGGTCCCTGGCGTCGGAGGCTTCGCTGACGATCTCGTTGAGCCTGCTGATCTTCGAGGTATTTGCCCTGATAGAACCGGATATAAGACTGATGTTTGTCCCCACGGCGCCCTCCTCTCAGCTCAAGGTTATATTATCAGCCCCTTGACAGACAAGGCAAGAAGCCTGCCCACCAGGACCACGTCCTGAATCGCCACGAAAATGAAGATAAACCCCACAAAATATATGGTCAGGAAGTTGCCGGCCGCCGCGCCAATCCTTGAGCCCGCCGGGGTTGAGGTCATCCTTGCATAAAGCCCTGTTTTCTTGAACTCGCCGTAGAGGTTGATGGCCGTGGCATGCGCCAGTCCCCATATTATCCAGCTCATGGTCGCCGAATGCCAGACCGCTATTGTGAGCATGCTCAGGTATGTGGAGAGGTGGGTGTTGCGCGTCTTCAGCAGCGCGGGGAAGAACACATAATCCCTGGTCCAGTTCGAGAGGGACATGTGCCACCTCTGCCAGAATGCAGATATGTTCGTGGCCAGCAGAGGCCTGTTGAAGTTCTCCTGGATATGGAAACCCAGTATCCTCGATATGGACTTGCTTATTTCCGTATACAGCATCAGGTCAAGGTAGGCGTGAATGAAGGCTGTAATGCCGAAGAGAGACAGCTTGAGGAAGGCGTAGTTGGCGTCCTGCGGGCTGTCAAGCATATGCATGATACGCGGGAGCCCCAGGGAATATGTCATGTACGCCAGAAGACCGTCCACCAGGACTATCTTGAGCGCTACGCTTGCAGCCAGTACGAGGTAGAACCTGTGCCTGTTGCTGACAACATACTCACGGTCAAGCTCGAAGAAGTCATTTATCCTCTGTATGGGGCCCGCCAGGAAGATCGGGAAAAAGAACATGTAGCAGAAAAAGTCCAGCGGGGCGGTATTTTTCAGGTCCTCAGGCCTGTTGGCGTATTCGATCAGAACAGATATCATCCTGAAGAAATAGAAGGAGACGCCGAGGGGGATGTAGGGGTCCTCTATATGGAAGATGACCCCGTAATCCTTGATGAGCACCAGCAGGCCTATGCTGGCGGGCACGAGGATATACAGGTTCTTCCTGATCCCGGCCTGTTTGCTGATCATCAGGTAAATGACCGATGAGAGGAATAGAAGCAGCAGGAATGAGCGCCAGTCCAGCCAGATGATAAGGAGGCCCGATATGACCAGTATGATGGCCTTCCTCAGGCGTACACTGGTTACACGGCTCAGGGACTCAAGGCCCGTAAAAAGTAACACCATCCCGGCGATGAACAGGAATATGAGATTGTCAGCAAGCAGTCCCTGTATGCTATCGCTCATCTCTGCCCTTGAGATTGCTTATTGCATCGTTAAGCGCCTCGGCAACATAGGGCTCGTAGTACTCCCTGCCCCTTGGATTGACATGCAGCATATCATGGAAGTTCTCCTGCCGGTACCTGTACCTCACCGGGTCGACCCTGTAGTGCCTGATTCCCGGATGCCTCCTGTAGAAGGCCGACAGGTGGCCGTTGTACCGGGCGACGACCTCCGGGAAAATCTCGTCGAACTCCCTGCTCTGAGGCAGGTCCAGGAGGACCAGGGCGTGGCCGTTGAGCTCCGCGATCTCCGCGAGCTTCTCAAGGAGGTAGAAATTCAGCAGCATCTTCTCCTCGTAGTCCTTGCCTATGCGCTCTCTTATGTCCCTGTTGAAAGTTTCATGTACCCCGGGGCTCATCGGGGTATCGTACCACCGGTCATGAAGGGTCAGCGGATAGGGGTTTTGGTAGAGATAGCTGGGCCTGAAACCGGATATCTCGCCCTTCATGCTGTTCCTCACTGCCTTGGCGTAGTCGATGCCCAGGTAGACAAGGGCGTTGAATGGCTTGAGCACCCTGAGGGATAGGGGCACATCATGGCCGGACATGAACTTTCTTATCCCCTCGTCATCAGGCAAGACGCCGTCGACATAGTCGCTCTCCAAAATGTATTTGCTCCACTCGCCATACATATACCACGAATTATATATCTGGGATGCGGAGGCGTCAGCGAACTTGAAGGGCGACATGGTGAAGACTACCAGCCCCCCCCTGACCTTCAGCTCGCCGGCGAGGCGTATGGTGTCGATTATGAACTGGAACCCGGTCGCGCTGTTTCTGGTATTGAATCCCGTCAATTCCTCAAGACGCTCGTCATCGGGGAAGAACTCCAGCGCCGAGGACCCTCCGAAAATATATGCCCCCCTGCGCCCCAGGGCGTTGTCCCTCTCGATGTTCCTTATTACATGGAGCACTCTCCTCTGATAACGCCTCAGGACAAGCCTGTCGTAGTCGGATCCCTTTATCATCTCGAGGATCATGGGAGAAAGCAGCATGACAGCTATCACCTGGATGATGAAAAAGACAATGGAGGCCGCAAATACACGGATATGGATCGAATTCCCTGTCCTTAGATCTTCTCCGGCCTTTGCAGGCATTGTAGGTTTCAAGTGTTCCGGCATCCTTATTCTATAGGGTCAAGCGACTTGAGGTTACGGGCGATCTCTTTCCTGTCCACCTTCATCGACTGGGTATAGGGGAGCTCGTCGATGTAATAGTAATAGTGCGGGAGCTCGTGGCTTCTAAGCACCTCCCTGAGCTGTTTCATCAGCCCGTTCCTGCTTTTGTCCCTGTGCTGGGTATATAGCACCATGCATATGAGGTTGCCGAGCAGCTCATGCGGCTGCGCTATCACCACGACGATATCGTCCTTCAGTACGGAGGAGGCCTGGGACTCAATGTATTTGAGCGATATCTTGTTCCCCCCCACCTTTATCTCGTCCGAGAGCCTCCCGCTCAGGACGAGCCTCCCGCCCTCCTGTTTTACCAGGTCCCCGGTGGGGTGCTCCCGGGTCGCCGGCACAAAATCCTCGCCAATCAGGTAACCGCTAAAGAGGTAGTCCGAGCTCGCATATATCTGGCCCTCCCTGACTGCGTAGGAGGTGCCTGGGATATTGCCGCCCAGAGCGTCCATACCAGCCTCGGGCGTCCCGCTGTCTATCCTGTTGATGAAGAACCTCCCGGCCAGCTCCGCGAGCCCGTACGCCTTGTAAAAGACAGCTCCCGGGAATTTGCCGAGTATCCTCTTTATGGACGAGGAGTATATGAAGTCCCCGGACGAGAAGAAGAGCGCGGGCTTCCGCGAGGCGCTTGTCTTCGAGGCTGCCATCATAAGGTGCACCGGGGAGCCCACGATGCCGCAGGCGTTGTCCTCGTCGTAATATGAATCAATGGCCTCCAGCTCCCCGAGGTCCAGAAAGCGCAGATGGGAGCCTGAGATATAGTGGACCAGGAAGTGGCTTATTGCGCTGACCAGATACGGCTTCAGCATGGTGATTGAGGAGTATGAGGCAAGGCCGAGCACCTCGTTCACGGCCATGGCATTTTCAAGCAGGTTTTCCCTGAGATGCATTATCCCCTTCTGGGCCCCCGTGCTGCCCGAGGAGAAAAGTATCATGTCCCCCCTATCGAGCCCGGGCATGCTGACAGAGCCCCGGACCTGCGTGAGCCTGGGCTCGTCCCCGTCAAAGCTCAGAGAGCTACGGTAGAAGCCGTAGTCCTTTATGCCCTTTACGAAGTCCTCGGTGGGCAGGGAGACCTTGAGGCCCAGGTCCCATAGCGCAAACAGGGATGTGAAGAACCTCAGGGGGTCTGTCTCGTTGATTATTATGAACCCCTCCGGGGGCGGGTCCATGGGCCTGAGCAGGCCCTCCAGCCGCCGCACCTCCTGCCAGAAGGACGCCCTGGTCAGGGTTCGGCTGCCAGAGGACAGAAGTGGGGTATCCTGCTCCGAAGTAAAGAGTTCATTGGATATCATTTCTTTTCTCTGAGCTTCTTGGAAATGAAATCCGTTATGAGGTTCACCGTAGCCAGCGAGTCGATGGTGAGGTCGAAGGTCTCTATCTTCAGGTCAAAG
>Ga0224496_10002213_pt1 | contig 11613 bp, 10 predicted proteins | sample SF_Jul11_sed_USG_2_FD_168127 | JGI IMG/M metagenome (GOLD analysis project Ga0224496, IMG submission 168127) | Sediment microbial communities from San Francisco Bay, California, United States - SF_Jul11_sed_USGS_8_1 | ecosystem: Environmental > Aquatic > Marine > Sediment | place: USA... | reverse complement strand
GAGTTAATGGCGATACCATCTCAGATCAAGATTTCGAACAATCCAACCCGCTGCCCACTAATGCCATTCAAACACTAACCGTCACCAATCTAGCTCCTGACGGTCAAACGACTTTAATCTTCAGCTGGAACACAACGGGTATACTCAGCGGAAAATATGCCTTAAGCGCAACAGCTGACGCCGTCGCAGGCGAAGTAGACACATCTGATAACACTTATGTTAATAGTATAGTTGAAGTGAAGAGAAATCCTGATGTCAACGGAGATGGACTTGTAGACATTTACGATGTCGTCGCTGTTACTGGGATCTACGGTTGTCGGGAAGGAGAGGCTGGCTGGAACCCGAAAGCCGATGTGGTGCAAGATGGAGTAATCAACATCTATGATGTTGTTGCAGTTACAGGCCATTACGGCGAAACTATCCAATATTAGACTCAATTCTGAGCGAATTCTATCCACCAATTCGCTTGAGACATTGATAGCTTCCAATATCGTACTGGAGATTCACACTTTCAAAAGCGCCTCGCTTATATAGTCAAATGAAACAAGATGTTTTTTGCCAATCATGGATTGCAAACATATCTATTATGCGCGCTCAAGCTGGCTGTGCCTACTGTTGATTCTGTGCTTCGTAGGGCTTCACATATTTTGGAATGGTATATTTGTCATTTCCCAAGCAGAATCTATTAAAAACCAACTTAGAACAAGGATAAGATAATTTCTTGAGTGAAAGAGAATTGATCTCTTATTTTTTTCAGTTATTTGCTCGGGCTAACAAACTCTTCCTTTTAGACGAGGGAAAGTTTCATTAAACGTGCTAATACTTGGATTCTAGGCTTATGGTGAATTTTCACCTAAAACTTATGTTAACATTTCTTTCTAAGATGTTATATATTGATCTCTCTAGCATTTTCTTTTGTTTTTTGGCCTTCTCCAGTAGTTGATCATGCTCCTTTTTCGAAGCGTCAAGCTTAACAGTAGCCGTTTTTTTCCGTTTTCGCAATTCCTTAAGCCTCTCTCGCAATTGTTTAATCTTTCTCTGTGCCACTTGCGTTTCTTCTGAAGACAGTAGTTGCTGATTTAAAGAGAAAGCATGTGCACAATTTTGGTGTAGATCATCCAACGTATTCTCGTTTAGAATTGCGTTGATTTCCTCTCGCCCTTTTCTCAAACGGCTACTTTTCAGTTTAAGTTTTCCCTCATCCATCGCACGTTTTATCTTTTTCAGTATGCTTTTAAGTGTCGGGTAACCAGGCTCCTCAGTAGCGAAAGCGATAAACGGATCGTCCAAGTACTGGCTAAGCTTTTCTGCCTCTTCAGATTTAAGAGTGTACCCGGGACCTCTTGTCAAATTCGCAAACTTCAGAAAAGGTTTTCTAAAATGCCTAAAATCATAGTTCACCTGTTTCCTTAGCTGCTGAACCCTTCGGTTCATCTCAGCGAGATCGCCAAGTTCTACACTGTCCTTAATAGATTCGATGGTTTGTTCGTTTTCTTCTATCTTCTTCTGAAAAGATTGCATCTTCTCTTTAATTCCCGCCTTACGCCCTTCAACTTTACTTAGTTCATTCAGTAACCTCATCGTTTCATCAGTCTCTAAAAACAGCTCTTCTACGACTCGTGCTTTTGAATAATCGCCTGACAGAAAAACGCTTAACTCGGAGATTGAACCTGCCAGTCTGCTGAATGCGAAGTCAACTCTCTTTCGCGCTATAATAAACAGAGGTGAGATTCGGGGAAACCAAGCATTCCTTTCTCTCGCAATGGAAGAAAACATTTTCTCTAAATCTTTATGCAGCTTGTCTAATTTATTGAAAGACATTTCTTCTGGAAAAACAATTTTGTCGATCTGTTTTAGAAAATACTTGGAAAGTTTTTCCGTCACTTTAGCTTTGCGAACTGCCTTCCCACTTTCTATTCCTTTTTTTCCTTCTTCTGCCAATTTTTCACAAATCTCACGGGCATCGTCTAGTCTCTCCTTGATTTTATCAACCAATTTCTTATGTTCTTCGTTAAGGGGCTGCAGAATGCTGGGTGTTTCTCTTTTAAGCCACGGCTTAAGTTCTTTGATTTGTATCTCAAGGTTTGTGGAAATTATTGTCACCTCCATGTCTAGGGTGATGGAACAATTTAAAAATAGGCAAAGTTGCTATTTAGAGGTTCCCACAAAAAGGCACCTAAGGCATTGTTATTGAAGGCTATAGCAATCCTGTTTCTTACTCTCGGCAACCCAAAAGTTTACAATCTAGGCAACAATTAAGGCTAAAATATCCGAAACCTCTTGCTTCTAAAGGAGCAAAGGAAAGTTGGATTATGAAGAGAGTCTCAGAAATCCTTGCTAATGTACGTATAGAAAACAGGAAAAACCTGTTGGAACCCGAAGCCAAGGCTATATGCCAAGAATATAACATTTCAGTCACAAGGTTTAAAGTGGCTAAAAAAGAGGGAGAAGTCGTCAAATTTGCTGAAGAAATCGGCTTTCCAGTTGTGCTTAAAATTGTTTCACTCGGCATTATCCACAAATCAGATGTAGGTGGTGTTATGCTGAACTTGAAAACTGCTAATGAAGTAGAGCAAGCTTACAGAACGATTCTCACTAACGCGAAGAAACATCAGCCAAACGTAGAAATATCGGGGGTCCTTGTGCAAGAAATGGCTCCGCAGTCAACTGAAGTCATAGTGGGTGCTATCAAAGACGATCAGTTTGGGCCATCAGTAATGTTCGGTCTAGGCGGAATTTTTGTAGAAATTCTAAAAGACGTGGTCTTTCGCGTCGCCCCTGTGTCAAAGCAAGAAGCCGAGTTGATGATTACTGAGATAAAGGCTTATCCAGTTTTAAGGGGATATCGGAACCAGCCGCCTCTCGATACCAACGCCATAGCAGATGTAATAGTTAACACGTCAAAACTTGTAATGGATTACCAAGAGATAAAGGAGTTAGACTTAAACCCTGTGATGGTCTACGAAAAAGGAGCTAAAACGGTTGATGCAAGAATCATACTTGAATAAAGTTGTTTTAAACTCGTCGAAAAGCGAAATTCTCTCAAAGCTTCAAATTCTATCAGCAATGCCTCTTTTCGAAGGTTAGACGGGGCAGAAAAATTGTCTAACGAAATAACGCAAAAAATCAGAAAACTAAGCCAAGAACTCAAATCTCTTAGAGAGAAACGGGACTCTTTCAATAAAGAGGCGAAACAATGGGCTGAAAAAAGAGATACAATTCACAAACAAATTAAGGATTTGCGATTGGAAGCTACAAATATTAGAGAACGACGAGATGCAATGAATGCAAAAGTAAAAGATTTAAAGTCTCAAAGAGATCAAACGATAGCTCTTATAAAAGAGGAAATCGAAGAAACCAAGCAATTAAAGGAAAGGTTACGCCTTCTAACCGCAAAGAAACCAAAGCGAGCTGCAAACGCTATAAGAAGAGAAAAAGAAGAAATTGAATGGGAGATTCAAACAACCTCCTTAACACTTCAAGAAGAAAAACCCCTCATCGAAAAAGCAAATCAACTCGAAATCAAACTTAACATTTACCAACAAATAAACGATGCAAAAGAAAAAATCACGGAGTTACAAAACGAAATAAAGATAATGGACGAAGAAGCGAGACTTTTCCACACACAACTTTCAGAACTAGCCCAACTAAGCCAAGAACACCACAATAAAATGATGGAAACCATAAATAAGGCAAAAACGTTACAAACCGAAGCAGACAACCATCATCAAATTTTCCTTCAAAATAAGCAAAAATCCCAGAAGATTCACGCAAAATATGCTGAAGTTGAAAAGAAAATTAAAGCACTAAAAAAAGATTTGGCAGAAACAGAAGAAAAAAGAAAAATGCTGCAGCAAGAAGAAACACGAAAGAAGTTAAAGGCAAAAGCGTTAAAGAAACTAAAACAAGGCGAAAAACTTACGTTAGAAGAATTCAGGCTCTTAGCGGGAGAAGAAACGACTTAATTTTCAAGTTAAATACTTATACTACACACGAAGTTTCTTATTAATAGAACATAAAGTTAAAGTTGCAACAGTCTGAAAGAAAAGTGGAAGCTTTCAATGGCGTCAAAAGAAAAAGAAGAAAGGCTACTGATTTTATGCGTTGACCGAGATGGCGACATAGACGCTAAGACTGGAGAAAAAACTCCTATATTAAGCAGAGAGAGAAACCTCGATGCAGCAGTGTCTTTAGCCTTGAAAGACCCTGAAGAACCAGACGCTAACGCCATGTTTGAAGCTGTGAGAGTCTACGACCAACTTAAGAAACAAGGGCAACCTCACGAGAATTTCCAAATTGCTACAATCTCCGGCTCGCAGTTACTTGGTGTTGAAGCCGACAGGAAGCTGGTCAGAGAATTGAATGAAGTTTTAGAGACTTTTCCAGCTAACAGCGTAATACTTGTAACCGATGGCTACTCAGATGAGGCAGTTTTACCACTGATTGAATCGAGAGTACCTGTCACATCCGTTCGGAGAATAATCATCAAACACAGTAAATCCATCGAAGAAACTGCGGCATTGTTCAGTAAATATCTGAAGATGCTCACCGAAACCCCACGCTACTCAAGAATCGCCCTCGGAGTCCCTGGGCTCCTTCTAATAATATTAGTTGCAATGTATTTGGGTGCAGGTGCACTCTGGATATATTATACATGGATATTTTTTCTGATAGTTCTGGGAGCCATTCTTCTCGTAAAGGGATTTGGTATTGACAAAGCAACTATGCATTTCATTCGATGGATTAGAGAATATGAACCACCTCCACTTCCCGTTCAAATTGCAGGTTTTGCTTTCGCTGCGGGAATCATCGCCGCCACTGTCGGAGTATTTCTAGGAATAAACGGAGCAGCAGAATTGGTTGGCACACCACCAGCAAATCTGGAGCAATGGCTGGGTTTGCTGCCAAGTCTTACAGGTGAATTTATTGAACAAGGCATATACCTAATAGTCATTGGCATTTGCGTCGTATTATCTGGAAGAACCATCCGTTGGTATTTTGAACGGGATATTCGGCTTCTACGCACCTTAGTCATCATCGTTGTGATTGCTTGGTCTTCACAAATATTTAGTCAAGTTTCATGCATTCTTATCGATCCTACGGTGGCATGGGCTGAACTTGTCTTCACCATATTCATTGGCATATTGTTAGCCATCGCCACATCTCTCGTGGCTCTTGTAATAAACATAAAGTATGGTAGCTTCTTCAAGAAGAGGAAGAAGAAAGTTGAAGAATTTGAGCAAAGCTAGCGTAGCAGTTATTGGCGGTAGTGGCTTTGAGGGTTTTCTGAAAGAAGTTGAACATGTTCGAGTTGGAACTCCATACGGATTTCCCTCACCAGTTTCCATTCGAAAATTCGAGAGAAAAACTGTGGCTTTTCTTCCCCGCCACGGTTTAAATCATACAGTCCCCCCTCATCGCATAAATTATCGCGCTAACATCTTTGCTTTGCATATACTTGGAGTGAAGCGAGTTTTTGCGACTAATGCCGTAGGCGGCATCAATAGACGCTTAAAGCCAGGAGACTTTGTGGTTCCTCACGATTTTGTGGATTTCACTAAGCATAGGAAAGGGACTTTTTATGACGATGCCCCTGTGACACATGTCGATATGTCTCAGCCGTATTGCTCCGAGATTCGCAGTGCTTTGATAGAGGCTGTGAAACATGTTGGAGAAAACGTTTGGGATAGGGCAGTTTTGGCCTGCACCGAAGGCCCACGATATGAAACGCCCGCAGAAGTTAAGATGCTTCGGAGTTTTGGATGCGATGTAGTAGGAATGACTGGCTTACCTGAAGCTGTTCTCGCGCGAGAGTTAGAGATGTGTTACGCTTCGCTTTGTTATGTTTCTAATATGGCTGTTGGATTACAGAAATGTCAAACCGTCAGCGAACTTACTCGAATTGCAGAAAAAAAGAAGCTTATTATTGAGCAAGTTTTAAAAGAGGCAATTTCTTCTTTACCAAAGACGCATGGTTGCATTTGTGCTCGTGCCTTAGAGGACGCACAGCTTTGAGGTTTCGTCTATTATGTTAAAAGGCTTGCTTTCGGCGATTGGTGCTTACAAGATTTACGAGCGATGGCTGTGGTACCAAGTTAAAGGCGGCAAGATGCCGGAGCATATTGCTATTATTTTGGATGGTAATAGGCGCTGGGCTTCTGAGCGATTGCTTGAGTCGTGGGTCGGTCATCAGTATGGAAGTGCACGAGTTAGTCAGCTGCTTGATTGGTGTTTGGATCTGGGAGTACGGTGCGTGACTTTATATTCGTTTTCTACTGAAAATTTTGCACGAGAGCCACAAGAGGTTGAAGAGATTTTTCGCATTGTTAAGGAGAAGTTGCAGGAGATTTTAACCGATGAGCGCATTCATAAGAATAAGGTTCGAGTGAAGATTATTGGACGAATTGAACTTTTACCTAAGAAACTGCAAGAACTGATTCGGGAAGCAGAGGAGGCTACGCAAACCTATGACAAGCAGTTTTTGACTGTGGCTTTAGCTTATGGAGGGCGAGCTGAGATAGTGGATGCCACTAAGAAGATTGCTGAGAAGGTAAAACAGGGAGAACTGCCTGTAGAGAAGATCGATGAAAAAGTGTTTGAGAAGTTTTTGTATACGGCTTATATGCCAAAGCCTGATCCCGATTTGATCATTCGGACTAGTGGAGAGGAACGGTTGAGCGGATTTTTGCTGTGGCAGAGCGCCTACAGCGAGCTGTGCTTTTTGGATGCGTTTTGGCCTGATTTTCGGCGAATTGATTTGTTGCGGGCAGTGAGAACTTATCAACAACGTAAACGCAGGTTTGGAAAGTAGACAATATTCACGCTCTCGCCTTTCTTTCCTGCCGTGTTTTCTTTATCATCAGTTCTACCTGTTCGACAGCGGTTCCTAAATATTTCTGTGGGTTAAGGGCATCGCTAATCTCTGTTTTTGTTAAGAATTTCCGTATTTTTTTGTTCTTAACTAAAACTTCTTTGAAATGGCGGTTTTCTACTTCGCTCTTTATTGTTAGTTTTCTGAGAAGTTCATGGGCTTCTTGGCGGTTCATTCCCTTTTGCACAAGCGCGGTCATGACAGCCTCAGACATCATCCGCCCCCCTGTTATTGTCAAGTTCTGCCTCATCCGTTCTTCGTCAACTCGCAAGTCGGTTAAGATGTTGATCATCAGAAATAACATGTGATCAACTAGAATGCAAGCCTCTGGAATTACGAAGCGTTCAGCTGAGGATTGTGTTAAATCTCTCTCATGCCATGTTACAACGTTCTCAAGTGAAGGTATAATCAAGCCTCTCAGAACTTTCGCTAATCCACAAACTGTTTCACAAGTCTCGGGGTTATGTTTATGCGACATTGTAGAGCTGCCCACCTGTTTCTTATATTCGAAAGCCTCGAACAGTTCCGCAATTTCCGGTCGTTGCAATTCCCGAATTTCGGTGGCAATGTTGTCTAAAGAGGAAGCAATTATGGCTAGAAGACAAACGAGTTCTGCGTGGAGGTCGCGCTGTACAATTTGTGTGGAAATGTCAGCGTGTTTTATGCTTAGTTTTTTCATTACAAGTTCTTGAATCTCAATGGCGTGTCGTCCCAACCCTGCTTGGGTCCCTACAGCACCAGTCATTTTCCCAACCAGCAAACGTTCACGACATTGCTTTAATCGTTGGATGTTTCGAGCGTTTTCTCGCATCCAAATCGCAAATTTGAAGCCTAAAGTTATTGGCAGAGCATGTTGACCATGTGTTCTGCCAGTTATAATTGTTCCTTTGTACTTGTTGGCTTTTTTCATCAAAATTTGTTCTAGAGCGTCTAATTTTTGCTCAACAAGTTTTACAGCATCCTTTAGCATAAGCGCCTTTGTGGTATCAACGATGTCGTAGCTTGTTGCACCTAGATGAACATAGGCACCGCTTGGGCCACTTTGCTCGGCTAAAGCTCTGACAATTGATGCCACGTCATGTTTAATCTCACGCTCGATAGCTTTGACACGTTCAAGCTTAACGTATCGCACCGAAGCTTTCTGCATAATTATTTCTGCGTCTTTTTGCGGGATATTCCCAACTTCGGCGTGTGCCCATGCGAGAGCAGCTTCAACGTCTAACATTCGCTGAAGCTTATTTTCTTCTTCGAAAATCTGTCTCATCTCTTTGGTTCCATAGCGACCAGTGTCAATAGGGAGAATCGGCATTCACCTACCCCTAAACATGTTAATACAATACTGCTTTAAAGATTAGGCTTTTTACTATTTGCTCTACACTTTACAGTGGAGAAAGACGAATGGGTGCTTTAATTGCTGCTGTAGACAAAAAAGACTCAAACATCTCTGATGCAGCTATTACGATGCTCGAGATGCTAAGCCACCGAGGTTCTGATGCCTTCGGAATTGCTTCGCCCCATAGAACTTCAATAAAAAGCACTGTAGAGGAGCTACAGAAAGAACACATAGACTCGAACGCTTTGATAGGTCACAATTTTGGCAAAACCCTGTCTAAAGATAAAGCTCAACCTGTCCAAAATCGAGATTTCACTCTTGTTTTTGAGGGACGCTTGTTTCCCGCTCCTGCAAAGAATGAAGCGGAATACGTGATTAATAAGCTCATTAATGTTGAGAACAAGGCAGTGTATCTCCTTCAAAATTTCAATGGTGCCTACTGCTTTGCGATAGCAAAAGATGATGAAGCTGTAGTGGGGCGAGATACTGTTGGAACATGCCCACTTTATTTCGGTGAAAACGAAGACATTTGCGTTGTAGCTTCGGAACGCAAGGCCCTGTGGAAAATAGGTGTAATAGAGGCTAACTCGTTTCCGCCTGGAAAACTGGCTGTTATCAATAAGAAAGGATTCTGTTTTAAAACCGTTAAAACTATAACCCAGCCACCTTTGCAAAAAGTGGACATGAAAACTGCTGCACAACAGCTCAAACAAGTCTTGCTTAAATCAACGAAAGAACGCGTTTCAGATGTTAAAGATGTCGCAGTGGCTTTTTCTGGAGGCATCGACAGTAGCATAATCGCCTTTCTGGCTAAGCTATGCCATGTTAATGTGCACCTAGTTTGCGTAGCGCTAGAAGGACAAAAAGAAACTGCCTTTGCGGAGCGTGCTGCAAGAACTTTAGGCTTACCTTTCCATTACGTAGCATACTCTATTGACGATGTGAAAGAAACTCTTCCAAAAATTCTGTGGTTAATCGAAGAACCCAAACCTGTAAACGCAAGCATTGCGACACCCATTTTTTGGGTTGCTGAACAATCAGCTAAACTTGGCTTTCGCGTTTTAATGGCAGGACAAGGAGGAGACGAACTTTTCGGCGGATACCACCGCTACCTCGAAGACTATGCGAGACACGGTTTAGTTGGCTTACAGAGAAGACTCTACCAAGATGTGGTTTCGTCCAATGAATCAAACTTTCAAAGAGACAACAAAGTATGCGCTTTTCATAAAGTGGAGTTAAGGCTGCCCTTCGCTGACTGGAAGGTAATTCAACTCGCCCTAAGCCTCCCTGCTGACTTGAAAATTGCCTCATCAAAAGATGCACTACGAAAAAGAGTTTTAAGACAGGCAGCAAGAAAACTTGGAATCCCAAAGTTCATAACAGATAAACCAAAAAAAGCCATCCAGTACACAACAGGCGTAAATCAGACAATGAGAAAACTTGCTAAAAAGGAAGGCTTAACTCTGCGAAAATACGTAGAAAAGACCTTCTTGAAAACGTACAAAATGCTGGAATAAAAAATGGCGAAAACAGCCATAATCTTTACGCCTAAATATTATGAACACAACACTGGGTCCGATCATCCAGAAACTTCAAAACGGCTCAAAGTGATAATGAAAGAACTGGAAAAACTGAACCTATTTTCTACTGTGAGCAAATGTAAACTAGTTAAACCTGACATAGCCAGCATGGAAGATTTAAAACTCGTTCACACTCCAGAACACATCCAACTAGCAAAACGTATCTGTGAACACGGTGGAGGCTTGCTTGACCTTGGCGACACCGTAGTTTCTTCAGAAAGCTTTGAAGTGGCACGCTACGCTGTTGGAGGAGCAATAAAAGCTGTAGACCTAGTTTTGAGCAAAAAGTTTAGGAACGCCTTTGTCTTGGTTCGTCCGCCTGGGCATCATGCAGGACCATATTATGCTGCGGGTTTCTGTGTGTTCAACAACATAGCTGTTGCAGCAACACACTTGGTTGGAAGGTTTAATTTTGAAAGGGTTCTAATTCTAGATATAGATGCTCACCACGGGAATGGAACACAAGAAATCTTTTACGATACAGATAAAGTTCTTTACATAAGCTTACATGAAGACCCTCGAGAATTTCCTGGAACTGGCTTTGTAGATGAAATTGGGGAAGGTGAAGGACTAGGATATAATGTTAACATTCCCTTTCCCTTCAGAGTCAGCGACAAAGCATATCAGAAGGCAGTTGACGAGATTGTAGTCCCCCTTGTACGGCAGTATGCGCCTCAGTTTATTTTGGCATCTGTTGGTTATGACGGCTACTACGGCGACCCTGTGGCGAAGCTAAGCCTTTCTGCAACCAGTTACGCCTCAACCTTTGAGAAAATCATTGATTTAGCGTCAACTCTTTGTGAAGACAGATTTGTGGCCATGTTAGAAGGTGGCTACAACCTTAGACAACTGGGAAAACTTGTAGCGTTAACAATTTCAAAGATGGCGAGTTTCCCATACTCAATGAGGGATGAGAGTCCACCTGTAAGTTCAAGAGCCGAGAAACATGCAGAAAAGGTTTTAGAAGAAGTAAAGAAAGTACAGTCAGCTTTTTGGAGTTTAGAGCCGTAAAGCCTATTCTACGATTTCGATTGCGCCATTTGGACACTGAACTTCGCAGGCTCTGCAGACCAAGCATTCCTCTTGCTTGACAGGTACAGATTTTTCGTCTTTTATTTCAAACACTTCCACGGGACAGACGTCAACGCATGTGCCGCATCCATCACATTTCTCCGAATCTACTTGTACCTCAACCATTACTTGTCAACCCCTTAGTTTTAGAAGCTTAATGAAAGGACAGGTTTTTAATAAAAATGTTTGGGTCAGCGTTTGATGCTGCTATTCTCTAAGTCTCAAGATAAGCCCGTCTATTGTTATCCTTGCTTTCTCCCGTCTCTGCAAATCACCTTCAAGGAGTCGCCGATAGGTTTGAGCAGAAATTTCCCCACGTTTGAATCTGACTTCAATCCGCCTAATATCTGCCTCGATGTTGTCAAGCTCTGTTTCTGCAACTTCAAGCCGTCTCATCATGTCTGCATACTTCGCTCCACCGCTCATAATTCCCCGCTGCAAGTCTGCCAACTTTTTAGAAAGCGAGGAAAGCCGATTCTCTAGAGTAATTTTTCGCACTTTGTACCGTCGCCTAGAAATCTTGCCTTTTCGTGCTTTCTGTTTTATTTGCTCAAGTTCAGAAAGAATCTTCTTCTTATCTTCATAAGTCTCAACAAATTCGTTCAATGTTTTGCGAGGAACCAAAACTACTGAAACAGATACGGGAGCTTTGGGTCTTTGCCAAGCAAAAGCGATGATGGAGCCAATTATAACTAAGGCACTTGTCCAAAGCGTTGGTCGGAAAGACGCCCAAAAAATCGCGTAGCTGTAGGTGAAAC
>Ga0224496_10002212_pt1 | contig 11616 bp, 9 predicted proteins | sample SF_Jul11_sed_USG_2_FD_168127 | JGI IMG/M metagenome (GOLD analysis project Ga0224496, IMG submission 168127) | Sediment microbial communities from San Francisco Bay, California, United States - SF_Jul11_sed_USGS_8_1 | ecosystem: Environmental > Aquatic > Marine > Sediment | place: USA... | reverse complement strand
GGCTGCGCCAGCTGCAGACGGCGTTGCATGAGGACGGTTTCGAACTGGCTGTCCAGTCCATCATTGCGATGACCGGCCATGCGGAATCGGGGCCGGCCGTAGAGGTGTTGATCCGCTTAGCCGACGGACGGAGCCAGTCCCCGGGCTCTGCCGAGTTCCTGCGTTCGGCCGAACGCTACCAGATGATGCCGCAGATTGACCGCTGGGTGATCAACTCAACCCTGGCTGCGATCGCGAACGGCGAAATCAAGCTGTCGGCAAAACGCAGTTGTGGAATCAACCTCTCCAGCCAGACACTCGGTGACGAAGGATTTCTCAGCTTCGTGGTGGAGTCACTGGACCGCTCCGGGGTGTCACCCTCGGCGATTTGTTTCGAGGTGACGGAAACGGCGATCCTGTCCAACGTGCAACACGCGCAACGATTCATTGAGGTGCTGCACGGCATCGGCTGTGAATTTTCGCTCGACGATTTCGGCAGCGGACTGGGTTCGTTTTCGAGCCTCAAGCACCTGCCCATTGACTACCTCAAGATCGACGGCACCTACACACGCAATCTGCAAAGCGATCTCGTCAACCAGGAGATGGTTGCCGCGATGATCAAGCTGGCGCGCACGATGCAGTTTCGGGTCGTCGCGGAACAGGTCGAGCACCAGGAAGACTTCGACTGGCTGCGCAATATTGGCGTTGATTTTGTGCAGGGCTATTTTGTCGAGGCACCGACGAGGCTGGGCACGACAGCGGCGACGGGCAGTTATCGGACTTTAAATCATTGAATGAGGGCGCGCTTTAGCGCCGATGCCAATATAATCGATCGCACGCCAGGTTATGTTGGAGTCCAATAGTTATGCGATCTATCACTAAAGTCTGCGTTTACGGTGCTGTAATTTCCATTTCAGCTGATGTCCTTGCTGAAACACCTGCGGAAATTTTTCAGGAAATGGACAGTCGCAAGCGCGCCAGTTTTGCCGGCATCGAAAACTTCAGCCAGATGAAGACCACGATGGGCATGTGCAGTCTGGAGCATTTCGAGAAAGCGTCGACCGAGTTGGCCGACGGAAGTGGTTCGGTCGAATACATGAGGTTGGTCCCGGTTAGCGAGGCGATGGAAAGAAATTCACCGGAGTCCGACTTTTCGAATGCGACGCCTGAGGATCTGGATCTCGCTGCCGCTGAGTTGCGCCAGCAGGCACCTGCGATGGATCAGGCGATGCGGAACGAGCTGCATAAAGCGGGCCTGCCAGGCGGGCTTAGCTACATGTTGACGAACCCGCCACCCGGCAAGCCGTGGTTGTCGCCTATGCCCGGCGACATGATGAACAACTACGCCGAAATGCTCGAGGGTGCTGCGGAAGGTAAAAGACAGGCTGCCAAACAAAAGACCGAAGCGGAGGAGGACGCTAAGACGGATGCGCTCGCCAGTATCGCAGACGCCACCACAATTGCAGGCCACGAAAACCTCCACGGCAGGCTTGCGATCCACCTTGTGGCTGAGGGTTTGAACTACACACAGTTGGCCAACGATCAAACTTTCGAACTCAACACACTTCACTTATGGGTCGATGCCGAGAAGTACGTCCCATTGAAACTGCAGATGGACGGCATAGCGAGTGATGGAAGCGAATTACGTCCGCTACAGATCATTCGCGAGGATATGGCTTATGAGACGACTCCCGGTTGCGAATCTCTGTCTTTACCTCTTCGCACTGTCATGCAGGTCTCAGGCGTCCTGAATGCAAAAGAGCAGGCAGAAATGGCCGAGGCGCAGGAAAAACTCGCGGAGTTTGAGCAACAAATGGCCAGCATGCCAGCGTCGCAGCGAGATATGATCATGCGGCAGATGGGTCCGCAACTCGAGATGTTCAAAAACATGGCATCTGGAGGCGGCATAGAGTTAGTGTCGCTAACGACGGGCATGCGCTGCAATGCGGGCGTCCCGAGCAACGAGGAATACATGCAGACCGTGCCGGGAGTATCGCAATCGGCTTGTATCGGGTTTGGTGGCAACTGACCCGTCACGTTGAATTCCAGAAGGAAAAAAGGCCGCCGGATTCGCACCCGGCGGCCTTTGTTTTTTTGTCGCTACGCTGTTGACCGCCAAACAGGCACTGTTTGTGCGCCATTATTGTCTATACGGCTGGCAGAGGCGTAATCTCTGGGCCTCAGTTGGACCGTCGCGCCATCGAGCGTAACTAGAACCCAGATCTCTTGCTACCTTAGCTCGCCACAGAGCTGACCAACCCGGATCCGGCGACACCGCCGCTTACGTATCGTATTCTTCGTCCCTGTGTAAGAACGGGAGAATTCGATGCGCGGTTTGAAAGGTAAGAACGTGCTGGTCACGGGCGGCGCGAGCGGCATCGGTCAGGCGACCGCGCAACGCTTCCTGGAAGAGGGTTGTTCGGTTTCTATTCTTGACCGGGATGCCGCGGCAAGAGCCCGGGTCTCGCAGGAGTTACCTGAACTCACTGCCGTGATCGACGCCGACGTCTCAAGACTGGACCAGGTGCGGGCGGCCGTTGCCACAGCCATTGATCGCATGGGTTCGATTGATGTCCTGATTAATAACGCCGGCATCAGCATTCGCCATGACTTCTTGGACATTACTCCCGAGAACTGGGACAAGGTCGTCGGCGTTTGTCTCACCGGAATTTTTTACGTCGCGCAAACTACCGCCCGACACATGGTTGAGAAGGGCTCCGGTGTCATTATAAATACAGCCTCGACGGCAGGCACCACGGGCTATCCCCATTACGCGGACTACAGCGCTGCGAAAGGCGGCGTTATCGCGTTGACTCATGCGATGGCGCTGGAGCTTGCACCGACGGTTCGCGTAAACGCTATTTCGCCTGGATACGTGCTGACGCCAATGCAACGCGCCGAATACACGGACGAAATGCTGGCTGCGGTCAATCGCAAGATTCCTATGGGCCGGCACGCGAAGCCGGAGGAAATCGCGGCCCTGTTCGCGTTTCTCGCATCGGAGGATTGCGCATTCGCAACCGGGCAGGTTTACGTTATGGACGGCGCAGAAACCACAGGCGGCCTGTGCAGCCAGTGGTCCCACGACTAATTCATTCGAGGAAACACTATGAGATTTAAAGGAAAAGTCGCCCTCATCACCGGTGGCACGTCCGGAATCGGCAGTGAGACCGCCGTACGTTTCGCCAGCGAGGGGGCGAGGGTTGCCATCACCGGTCGCAATTCCGAGCGCGGGGAGCAAGTAGTCAAAGACATCGTCAAGAAGGGTGGCGAGGCCATCTTCATACGTTCGGATGTCTGTCTTGCGAGCGACTGCAAGATGGCCGTGGACCAGACGCTGGAGCGCTTCGGCCGCATCGATGTGCTCTTTAACAATGCCGGTGTTTTTCACCCCAAAACCATTCCGGACTGCACGGAAGAGGAATGGGACGACACGATCGATTCGAGTTTGAAGGGCGCCTTCCTCATGTCGAAGTATGCGCTGCCGTCAATGATCGAGCGCGGCAGTGGCTCGATCATTCACACGAGTTCCGGCTGGGGCATACAGGGCGGCGACAAGGCGGCTGCCTACTGCGCCGCCAAGGGTGGACTGATCGTGATGGCCAAGGCGATGGCGCTGGATCACGGTCGACACGGCATTCGGGTGAACTGTGTTTGTCCCGGCGATGTACTGACGCCGATGCTGCACGATGATGCCGCGAAGCGCGGCATGTCATGGGATGAATACGCGGCTGGATCCGTGCAGCGACCGCTGGGCCGTATCGGCAGCGTGGAAGATATTGCGAATGCTGTACTTTTCCTGGCGTCCGACGAAGCCTCGTTCGTCACCGGTGAGGCGCTGGTTGTGGACGGTGGCGGGGTGGCAGGCTGAAAAAAAAGGCCGCCGGATTCGCACCCGGCGGCCTTTCTTTTTTCCGTGCTACCTAAGTCTTACAGCAGCGGCACCATCAACAACGCAACGATGTTGATGATCTTGATCAACGGGTTGATCGCGGGTCCCGCGGTGTCCTTGTAAGGATCACCAACGGTGTCGCCTGTGACAGCGGCCTTATGAGCGTCAGAGCCCTTGCCGCCGCAGTTGCCATCTTCGATGTACTTCTTGGCGTTATCCCACGCACCGCCACCGGCCGTCATCGAGATCGCGACGAACAGACCCGTAACGATAGTGCCGAGAAGCAGGCCACCGAGCGCTTTCGGGCCCAGTAGGAGACCAACGGCCAAAGGCACAACGATCGGTAGCAAGGACGGCACGATCATTTCCTTGATCGCCGCCTTGGTCAGGAGATCGACGGCACGGCTGTAATCGGGCTTGCCGGTGCCTTCCATGATCCCCGGGATTTCCCTGAACTGGCGGCGCACTTCGGTCACTACAGCACCGGCAGCGCGGCCAACGGCTTCCATCGCCATCGCGCCGAACAGGAAAGGCACCATGCCGCCGAGGAACAGGCCGATGATGACCATGTGATCGTCGAGGTGGAATACGGCATCCAGACCCGCGCCTTCCAGCGCGTGCGTGTAGTCCGCGAACAGCACCAGTGCGGCCAGTCCGGCCGAGCCGATGGCGTAGCCCTTGGTTACCGCTTTCGTTGTGTTACCTACCGCGTCGAGCTGGTCGGTGATCGTGCGTACTTCCGGCGGCAGCTCGGCCATCTCGGCGATGCCACCTGCGTTGTCGGTGATCGGACCAAACGCATCGAGTGCAACCACGACGCCGGTCATCGACAACATGGTCGTTGCAGCGATCGCAATGTTGTAGAGGCCTGCGAGGTTGTCTCCCTCAGGTGCCAGCTCGAAGGCGCCCCAGATACTGGCGCAAACGGCCAGCACCGGCAGAGCCGTGGCTTTCATGGAAATGCCGAGACCCGCGATGATGTTTGTCGCGTCGCCGGTCAGCGATGCCTCGGCGATTGTCCTTACGGGCTTGTACTCAGTACTCGTGTAGTACTCGGTAATGACGACCATTGCTGCCGTGAGGCCGAGTCCGATCAAGGCCGAATAGTAGATGCTGTTTGCCGCACCGGTGCCACCCATCATTTTCTGGGTAACGAACCAGAATGCAACGGCGGCGAGCACGGCTGCAACGATCATGCCCTTGTACAGCGCCCCCATCACCTTGCCGCCATCGGATGTTTTCACGAAGAAGGTACCGATGATCGAGGCGACGATCGAAACCGCACCCAGCACGAGCGGGAACACGATCGCTTCCGTGCCGAGCGTCGAGACGACCAGGCTGCCGAGCAACATGGTCGCGATAATCGTAACGGCATACGTTTCGAACAAGTCCGCCGCCATACCTGCACAGTCACCGACGTTGTCACCGACATTATCGGCGATGACACCCGGGTTACGGGGATCGTCTTCCGGAATTCCAGCCTCAACCTTGCCAACGAGGTCGGCACCAACGTCTGCACCCTTGGTGAAGATGCCGCCGCCCAGTCGAGCGAAAATTGAAATCAGCGAGCCGCCGAAAGCGAGGCCAACGAGCGCATGGATTGCATCGTCCGTCGACGAACCCGTGTTCAGGAGCACCATGTAGTAGCCGGCGACGCCGAGGAGGCCGAGTCCGACAACCAGCATGCCCGTGATCGCACCGCCGCGGAACGCGACATTCAATGCCGCGTTTACGCCAACGGTCGCGGCTTGCGCCGTGCGTACGTTCGCGCGCACCGACACAAACATGCCGATATAACCGGCGAGCCCCGAGAGGATCGCGCCGATCGCAAAGCCGATCGCTGTCGGCCAGCTGAGTGCGAAACCGAGCACAAAGAACAATACGACGCCAACCGCGCCGATTGTTGTGTACTGACGATTCATGTAGGCGTTAGCGCCTTCCTGAATCGCTGCCTGGATTTCCTGCATGCGGCTGCTGCCGGTAGGCTGCTTGATAATCCATTGTGTCGAAATAATGCCGAACAGTACTGCTAGTGCACCGGCACCGATCGAGAGCCATAGGGCCATCTCGTTGCTCATCAGATTGTCTCCTGACTTTGTCTCGTAGAATTAAACGCTGCCGCTCGCGCCGGATGAAGAATCAGGCGCAAGTGCATCGTGAGGTCTCGTTCTTTTTGCTTGTAGTTGTTTCGAGCGCTCCCGGACCCGGAAACTGAGGGTCCAGCCCGAAACTGGCCGCGCATCATACCACAAATTTCGTCCCGGTCAGCGGCTTCACGGGCTTGTTTTTTAGCTTGGCGACCTTCGGTAAGCCCTTGAAATATGGAGGATAATTCTCTCCCGTGATCAAAGGCTCCAGGTAGCGGCGTGCCGCTTCTGTGATGCTGAAGCCATCTTTGCTGATGTAGTGGCGGGGCAGCATCTTTTCCTTGTTCGCGATGCGGCTCAGGGGCGCAGACTCGATTTTCCAGCGATACGGCGCATCGGAAACACGCTTGATCACCGGCATCACGGCCGTCTTGCCCGCCAACGCGTATTGCACCGCGGCTTTGCCTACGGCGTAGGCCTGCTTGACGTCCACGTCCGAGGCGATGTGGCGTGCGGAGCGCTGCAGGTAATCCGCAATCGCGTAATGGAATTTGTAGCCCAGATTCTCGCGAACCATATTGGCAACCACGGGTGCGACGCCACCGAGCTGGGCGTGCCCGAAGGCATCTCGGGTGCCGGCCTCGGCGAGAAACTGGCCGTTCGCATAGGCAGCGCCCTCGCTGACGACGATCACGCAGTAATCGTACTTCTCGACGCATTCGCGGACGCGTTTCAGAAACGCGGCTTGTTGAAACGGGATCTCGGGAAACAGAATGATGTGCGGCGCGTCGCCGGGCGACTTGCCGGCCAGGCCGCCGGCCGCAGCGATCCAGCCTGCGTGACGCCCCATCACCTCGAGGATAAACACCTTGGTCGAGGTCTTGGCCATCGACACCACGTCCATGGCAGCTTCCTGTGTTGAAACAGCAACGTACTTCGCCACGGAACCGAAACCGGGGCAGGTATCCGTGATTGGCAGGTCGTTATCGACTGTTTTCGGTATGCCGAGACAGGTAACGGGATAACCCATCTTTTTCGAAATCTGCGATACCTTGTGGGCGGTATCCATCGAATCGTTGCCACCGTTGTAGAAAAAGTAACCGATATCGTGCGCTTTGAAGACTTCGATCAGGCGCTCGTATTCGACGCGGTTCTCTTCAATGCCCTTGAGCTTGTAACGTGCCGAGCCGAATGCGCCGCCCGGCGTGTGCATCAGGGCGGCGATGGCCGACGCACTTTCCTTGTTCGTATCAATCATATCCTCGGTCAGCGCGCCGATAATGCCGTTACGGCCGGCGTAGACATTGGCAATTTTGTTCTTGTGTTTGCGGGCCGTTTCAATGACCCCGCAGGCGCTGGCGTTGATGACGGCGGTGACGCCGCCGGACTGTGCGTAAAAGGCATTCCTTGCTGACATGGTGTTGGCTTCCCCTTGCATGGATTCGAGGCGTGAGAGGATAACCCGCATTGACCTCAAAGTCCTTTCTCGGTAGCGTACGCCGCCCCGGCAGAAGACCAGATCCGCCGCAATCGAGAGACAGGAACTATGCGAATTGTACTGCTGGGTGCGCCCGGCTCGGGCAAAGGCACCCAGGCCAAGAAACTCATGGCCGACCGGAATATTCCACAGGTATCGACCGGCGACATGCTGCGTGAGGCCGTCGCGGCAGGCACCCGGTTTGGCCTGAAAGCGAAAGCGGTTATGGACGCGGGCAACCTCGTGCCGGACGACGTGGTGCTCGGGATCATCAGCGAGCGGCTCAGCCAGCCCGATGCGGAAAATGGCTTTATCCTCGACGGTTTCCCGCGGACCACGCAGCAGGCGCTGGATCTTGAGGATCTGCTGGACGAAATGGGTACGCCGCTGGATACCGCTGTGCTGATGGATATCGATTTCGACATACTCATGAAGCGCCTGACCGGCCGCAGGACCTGCTCGCTCACCGGCAAGCTGCTGAACGTGCATTTCTCGTCACAGGAAGAGCTTGATGAATGCACCAACGCCGGCGGGGAGCTGATTCAACGCGAAGATGACAACGAAGAAACCATCGGCAATCGCCTTGATGTCTACCGCGAGAGTACGGAACCGCTGGTCGACTTCTACCGGCAACGCGGCAAACTGACGACGATCAATGCGGAAGGCGAGATCGACGAGGTCTACCAGAGGCTGCTCGACGCCTTATAGCATCTGCAGCAGCGATTCGCCGATCAGCTCGCGCCGCCAGCCCGAGAACACCCGCGATTCGCGAGAGCCGGAAATAATCAGCGCCGATAACTCGCGCTTTGATGCGACAGTCTCGGCCGCCAGGCTCAGATCGTTCGCGCAATCCGCGACCCTGGACTGCAGCTCCTTGAGCAACGCTTTTTGTGCTTCGTTCGGCGGTTGCGGAGGCTCATAGCCATTCTGGTCACTGCCGGCGGCATTGATCAACTCGAGTAAATCCCTGCCAGCACGATTAACCAGTTTCGGCGGCACACCGTCGATCGATTCGAGCTGCTTCAGGGACGACGGCAGCTTGAAAGCCATATCGAGCAGGGCGCTGTCGCGGATTATCCACTGACGCGGCCGGTTTCGCCGGATCGCTTCGTCTTCGCGCCATAATGCCAGCCGGATCGCTGCCGCCCGTTTGGCACCGCGAAAATTTCGCGCACCCTTCAGTCGATCGATAGCCTGTTCGCTGGTAACCTCGTACAGCGCACGGTCGAGCAACAATGCAGAATCCTGGCGCGCCCAGTCGAGGCGATCCTTCTTGTCCAGTTGCTCACTCAAAATATCGGCCGCGGGCAGCAGGTACTCAACGTCCTCGGCAGCGTAATCCAGCACTTCGGCCGATAACGGGCGTCGCGTCCAGTCTGCACGCGTATGCGATTTAGCCATGTCGACATCGAAGAGATCCTTCACGAGACCGGCGTAGCCCACTTGCGCAGACATGCCGAGAAGGCCAGCCGCGACCTGGGTGTCAAATATCTCTCTCGGCATTGCGCCGGCAGTCTGGTAGATGACCTCGATGTCCTGGCGTGCGGAATGAACTACCCAGCTGCCATTGAGCAGCTGCGCCCAGAACTCAGCCTGGTCATTGGTAACCAGCGGGTCGACGCAGTAAATTCTGTCGCGCGTTGATACCTGGACAAGGCAAAGCTGCGCGAAATAGGTCTTTTCCCGCATGAATTCGGTATCGACGCCAAGTTGAGCGTGATTGCTGATGTTCTGGCTAATGTGGTCGGGATGATCGACAAATTCGTAATCTGGCATTGGAGAAACGCACTCGATATTCAGAAACAGAGACTAACATGCGATGATCGCCGACGTGCTACCTCTGTTAACGACATTGTTCGACATCATTCGATTGCGGAAGGGTCCGGAGACCATTCCACATTCGTCCGTTTTGTTTGTCATGATCCTCGCGGCTTGGCTGGTGGCAGGCGAGATAATCGTCTTGTTGATTGTCGAACTGGATCAGTCGGACTTCGCCATCAGCATAGCGCTCGGTGTCGTCGCCTTGCTGCTGTACGCGGTCATCGTCGTATCTTCGCAAAGAAGTTCCCGTCTATTGCAAACGCTCACGGCGATTCTGGGCTGTGGCGTCCTGCTGCAGTGTCTTTTCATCGTCAGCTATTCCTTTCTTACGCCCGTGCTTGGCAGGGGCATTGCCGGTGTCGTCAGCTACCTGTTGCTGCTCTGGTCGGTGCCCGTCGAAGGTCATATCATCGCCCGGGCGATCGATCGGCAGTGGTATGTCGGATTCCTGGTTGCGCTCGCTGTATTCCTGATTCAAATTCAATTAAGCAGTTTTTTCGGCCCCGCCGATATTGCAGCATCGTAGGACACCATGCATATACACATACTTGGCATTTGCGGAACTTTCATGGGTGGCATAGCCGCTCTCGCGCGGACGGCCGGTCACACAGTGACGGGCTGTGATCGCAACGTATATCCGCCGATGAGCACGCAGCTGAAGGACCTGGGGATTGAGATACACGAGGGCACGGATGCCGCGCAACTCGCCATCAACCCGGACTGCGTGGTTGTCGGTAATGTGATGAGTCGTGGCGTCGCCGTGGTCGAGGCAATGCTAAATGACAACCATCGTTATACCTCCGGACCGCAATGGCTGGCCGAGAATGTCCTGCACGATCGGCACGTTATCGCAGTCGCCGGTACACACGGCAAGACGACAACCGCCAGCATGCTGGCCTGGATACTCGAGGATGCGGGTCTTGAACCGGGCTTCCTGATTGGCGGCATCCCGGTCAATTTCGGTACGTCCGCACGCGTCGGAAAATCACCGTTTTTTGTCGTCGAAGCAGACGAATATGACACCGCTTTTTTCGATAAGCGCGCAAAATTCGTACACTACCGACCGCGCACCGTCATCATCTGCAATCTGGAATTCGACCATGCCGATATTTACAAGGATATGGCGGCGATTCATTGGCAGTTTCATCAGCTGTTGCGGATGGTCCCCTCCGACGGGCATCTGATTACGAACGGCCATGATGAGAATATAAAGAAGCTCATTGAAATGGGCTGCTGGACGCCGATACAGACTTTCGGCTGCGACGATGATACCGATTGGGTTGCGCGCTTCGGTGACAAAATCGAACGGCATATCGGTATGCGCAGCCCGTCGGGTGCGGCGGCCGAAACGCGCTGGCGAATGGGTGGCACGTACAATCTCGAGAATGCACTCGCCGCAGTGGCGGCTGCCGTTTCCGTCGGTGTGTCCTTCGAAGTCGCCGTCGACGCGCTGTCGCGATTTGAGGGTGTCAAACGCCGCATGGAGCGCACGGCGACCGTCGCGAACATCGCGATTTACGACGACTTCGCGCACCACCCGACCGCCATACAAAAAGCGATTGCCTCGATGCGACGCCGCTATCCAGGACAGCGGGTAGTAGTTGCGATCGAACCGCGCTCAAATACCATGAAGCTCGGTGTGCATAACGACGAGCTGGCGCATTCGCTCAAGGATGCGGACCTCGTCTGGATGTACCGGCCGGATGGCATGGGCGAGAGTTTCGACGCGTCGTTGCAGGTGCTCGGCAGCAAACTGAGCCTGCACCGGGACTATGACCAGCTTGTCAGCGCGATGGCCACCAAGGTGCTGAGCGGCGACCAGGTCATATTCATGAGTAACGGCGGCTTCGGCTCGGCACGACAAACCCTGACCGCGTTGCTGCAAAGAACGCGAGGGTCGTGATCAGCGCCTATACTTAGCCCCGTGCGCATACCGATTTTTCCGCTGAATACCGTGCTGTTCCCGGGTGGACCCCTGCCACTGCGCATTTTCGAGCCGCGTTACATTGATATGGTCAGTGCCTGCATGAAGTCCGATTCGCCATTTGGCGTGCTGCTGATACGGCATGGTAATGAAGTCGGACCTGCGACAACGTTTGAGGTTGGTACGCTGGCGAAGATCACCGACTTCTACCAGGGCAGCGACGGACTCCTCGGCATCACGGCGATCGGCTTGCAGCGCTTCCGCTTGTTGTCGATCTCCCGGCAATCTGATGGACTGAATATGGGGGAGGTCGAATTGATTCCGCCGGAAAATCCGATGCGACTGCCGGACGAATACAGTGTTTTGCCGCACATGCTCGGTAATGTGCTGGGAGACCTGGGTCGCCTGTACGAGGTTACGGACTGGCACCTGGACG
>Ga0224496_10002211_pt1 | contig 11617 bp, 10 predicted proteins | sample SF_Jul11_sed_USG_2_FD_168127 | JGI IMG/M metagenome (GOLD analysis project Ga0224496, IMG submission 168127) | Sediment microbial communities from San Francisco Bay, California, United States - SF_Jul11_sed_USGS_8_1 | ecosystem: Environmental > Aquatic > Marine > Sediment | place: USA... | reverse complement strand
CCCCTGCTTTTTAATGCCTGGTTGTGGCCGGACTCGGAAGTACCTGGGGAAAACGGCTGGATTTTCAGTTAAACGGCGGGTGACGACCCTAATCGGAAGTACAGCATCTTGTGCAAAAAGGGGACAAATTTATTTTTCACAGAAATAAACCGTTCACTTCCAGTTAATTGTCCACGCTGCACAGCTTCCCTGGTCAACTTTATCTCTAAAATAATAAATCTGTCCCCTTTTAATATTAATCCTCGCGCGGTGTCACGCCACCGTGATCGATGCGCTCGTATTCGGCGATTACCTGCGCGCCGAGGAGCAGGATGATGGCCGCCAGTTCAAAGCTGAGCAGGATAATGATCGTGGTTGCCAGCGATCCGTAAATGATGCTGACGAACGACAGCGTGGTGAAATACCACACCAGCACATGACGCGTGAGCTCCCACAACAGCGTCGCCGCAATACCCCCCACCAGGGCATGCGTCCACGCCAGCTGGCCAACCGGCATGACCAGGTATACCGAGGTCAGCAACAATATTTCGCCAAACACACCCAGCAGGTAGAGCGTGGTTGCCGCCGTGCTCGACATGTTGATATCGAAGCCAAACAGTGATGGCGTATCGGCGCTGTGCTGATTCAGCCAGCCGGCCATCATGCTGACGACCAGGAAACCCGCGGCAAGCAGCAGGATATAGGCGTAAGGCATGATCGCCGACACCAGGTAATGACGCCGGTGCCGGAAACGTCGATGGAAAAAGATCATCGACAGGGCATTCTCCAGCACCGCGAATGCCAGCGAGCTGAAAAACAGCAACAGCAGCAGGCCCATGGTCCCGATGACCTTCCAGTGGGACAGGAAGACCTCCAGGTGTTCGGCGACAATTCCGGTCCGTACCGGCACGACCAGCGCCAGGATTGCCGTCACTGCTTCGAGCAACACGACCTGGTCGACAAACTGCGACAACACGATCAGCACCAGCGCAAACACCGGGATGATCGACAACAGCGTGTAATAGGCGACTGCCCCGGCCAGTAACAATCCCTGGTTATCCCTGAAACCCTTCAGGACAGCCAGCAGAAAGCGGCCCGGATGCTTTAAAACATAACCCGCCGAAGATTGCGCCACACTCATCCCCCGGGTATCAGCAGCCGCGACTCAATCGCCGGCCACTGCTTTCTGTATCAGCGGCACCAGCGGTTCCGGTAACGTGATATTGCCTGCCAGCGCAAATTGTTGCGCCTGTTCGGACATCTTGTTCCAGGTCTTGCGAATGATATCCAGCCATTTTTCTTCCGTGTACTCCGGGTGCTTGCCGGCAAACTCCAGCATGTAGTGCTCGATGAAGACCAGATCAGTGACATCTTCCAGCAACTGGGTATCCGGATTTTCCTTGATGCGTTTCTTCGCTACCGCATCAAAGACACGCTCAGTCACATCGTCCCCGTAGCCAACCTTTTTCAGCAGGTCGACGGCTGTTTGCGCCTGGATCTTGTACAGGTCCTTGCGCCACTGCAAATAACCGATGCGGTCCATGGGGTAGTCGCTGCGCGGCGATTTCCAGCGCTGGATATGCTGCGCACGAATTGCCAGTTTCACGGCATCGTCAGCGTCCGGCGCAAAACGCCCGAGCATGTCGGACATGCGCGTGGAATACAGCAGTTCTTTCGGCCACTCCTTGCCGTCCACGCTGACCTTGTTCGGGTCCTCACTGTTGGCTGCATCTATCTGCGCGAGCGCTGTTTCAAAAAGCGAATGTTGTTCTGACATCGGGAATATCCTGTTATTGACAATAATTTAGGAGCCTGTGGCGTGACGTCATTGCCGCGCCACGCTCGCAAAGACGACATATCAGCAATTCTTTATAGTATAAAACTCTGGCCGCGCATGCCATGTTTGCCTACGGCACATCAGACGAATCGCGCGTTTACGTGTATGCTGACCCGGCCACGATTCTCTAAACATGGAGGCACCCCATCAATGATGCGGTTTATAGGCAAACACATCCTGACCGGGCTGGTTACCATCCTGCCGGTCGTGCTGACGATGTACCTGATCTACTGGTTCACGGTCTCGGCCGAGGCCGTACTGGGTGATGTAATCCGTGTCTGGCTTCCGGAAGATGCCTACCGGCCCGGCATGGGCGTTGTCGCCGGACTGGTCGTCGCGTTCCTGGTTGGCCTGTTGATGCATGCCTACGTGGTGCAACGGCTGTTTGAAAAAGGCGAATCACTGCTCGTCCAGATGCCCGTCATCAAATCGATATACCCGGCCCTGCGTGACTTCCTGAATTATTTTTCACCCTCCGCAAAGAAGGAATTCAGCCAGGTGGTGGCAGTGACACTCGGCGACACCGGCATGTCGGTGATCGGCTTCGTCACCCAGTCCAGCCCCGACTCGCTACCGAAAGATTTTCGTAGCGAAGACAACGTACTGGTTTACCTGCCGTTGAGTTACATGATCGGCGGCTATGCCGTGCTGATGCCACGCAGTGCCATCCGGCCGGTCGATATGAGCATGGAAGAAGCCATGCGTTTCACCCTGACCGCCGGCGTCACCGGGGGCAACGGCCCGAAAAAAAAGTCACGATCAACAGCAGACTGAATATTTGCTGACGATCAGGCGGCCGTCAGCGTTTTGTTTCAGACCAGGCACCGGCGCGACCGGAGTAATTGAGGATGCGATCACTGGTTACAACCGTTGCCGAATAGTCCGCCACTTCCAGTGACACCAGCCGCTCATCCGCCTGCGTGCGGCGGCTGTTCCAGCCGCCATGCAGGATACCGTACGCGACAAAACGCCGGTTCGTAACAACCACGGCAACCGCATTGGCCACCTTGTAATCGACGATCTTTTCCCGCGGGCCCAGCACCAGGCGGTCGAACCGGCCGAGCCGGGTATTGGAGGCGATGACCTCTTCCTTATCGACCACCAGGAACAGCTGCTTTTCGATATCATGGGCAACTGCTTGCGCCTGCAGCAGGCAGCCGACAACCGCCAGCACAACAATCCCGCACCCACGCATACCGGTTAAACGCTGCATCTATCCCTCCGCCTGCACGGCCACCGGGCGCTCACGCTCCAGGCTAGAATTCGAATTCCATACTTCGGAACACCTGCCCGGCATTACGCTTGGCGAGGAACTCCGCCGTGGGCAGGTGCATATACGGCGACTGGTCGATCTCGTAGGCATCCTGCAGGGTACCGCCACCCTCGATCACCGCAGCGATCTTCTCGCGCAGGTACACCAGGTAGTCGCGGGTATAGGTGCGCACCGTTGTCATGTCGGTCGGCTCGCCGTGACCGGGAATCACGAACTGCGCACCCAGTGCCTCGAACGCATCCCAGGTCTCGATCCAGGCCGCGGTATCGGTGTGTTCAAACAGCGGCAGCATGCGCTGGTGGAATGCCATGTCACCGGAAATCACAACCTTGCGGCACGGCAGCCAGACGATAATATCGCCCGGACTGTGGGCCGGGCCGAGATAGAGCAACTCGATGGTCTCGTTACCCATCTCGATGACCCTTTTGTCCGTGAAGGTCTCGTCCGGCAATACCACCTCGGTACCGGCCGCCTTATCCAGCGCACGTTCTTTCATCACCCGCAACAACTCGAACGACTGTTCCTCGATCTCGTGCTTCGCATCCTCGTGCGCTATCACCACCGCGCCCTGCTCTTTCCAGTAATTCGAACCCAGCATGGCGTGGCCCTGGCCATTTTCCAGCACAACGTACCTGACCGGCTGGTCTGTTATCTTTTTTATTTCCTCATGCAACGCCTTTGCCAGCTGGTAGTTGTCGCCGGCGTTCACCACCAGCACACCATTGTCGGTCACCACGAAAGACAGGTTGTTGTTGTGGCCGGAATTCGCATACGTGCCCGGTGCAGTCGCGCCGATCGCCGACCACACATTCGGCACGACCTCCCGCGGCAGTTCATAGAGCACGGACCCCGGCGCCCGGTCGCTGTTGTAAAGCGCCTCGCCAGTCAGCACCTCGTCGCCGGCGACGATTACCAGCGGCTTCGCCAGCTGCGCGCGCATGAAGCGTGCGGCGCGTTGCACGGCATCCTTCGAGGCCAGGTCATCGGCAAACGTGCGTACCGTTTCCGGCCGGAAATCGAAACCGCGGCCAACGCCCGGGTAAATAACCAGCTGCGCATCACGACCCGCATCGCGCATGACCTTGATACTGGTCTCGATAACGCGACGACGCTGGTACTGCTCCTCGTCGCCGATGAACACCAGCGTCGGCAGGGTCAGCAGGTCGATCTCGGTCGCATAACCATAGACCTGCATGGGTTCAGGCGCGTTGGGATCCTGCAGGTGCGGGTAATAAGACACATAGCAGGCAATATCCATACGCTGCCGGCCAAAGGTGGTCGCCACCTTGAGCGAGTAATAGCCGCCGCGGGTGTGTGAATACAGGCAGGCGCGGCGGGTACTGATATCGTTGCGCGCCAGCAGCACGTCGACCGCCGCATCGAAGTCGGCTTCCAGCGCGTAATCATGCTCGACGGGATGCGTACCGATGAAGTGCGCAGCGTACACATCCGGTGCCAGCACCACGAAGCCGCGCGCTGCCAGGCGGCGCACATGGCGCTGCACACGGTCATCCAGTCCGCGCCGGCCATGCACGAACAGGACTGCCGGATAGGTCTTGTCATCGTCCGGACGCGCCACCAGTGCCGGCACGTTCGTGTCGCCACTCATGTAACTGCTCCACTCGGTGGCAACGGCGTGATTTTCCGGCACCTCGATCTGGCTATCATTCCACCAGGCGTTGTCCCACCAGTTGTGGCTGTCAACGGGCGTACCGGCTGCAGACGCCATATTACACAGCAGCAGGCCGGCAAGCAGGGAGCACATGCGTTTCGATTTCATAATGACTATCCTGGTTAATTCCTGATTATGAGTATACACATTGCAGCAATATGCACGGGACGACCACGGGTCCAGTCATAATCATCGACCGGCCTGGCCGACAGCTGAAACCCGTACCGGGAACCGCATTAACACACGCCTGCGACGTACCGCAGGGTACAGGTTGCAGACCGGCCACCTGCCAATCACCCTGAAATCTTGCGGAAATAGCGCAAATATGTCGAAAGGAACCTCAGACTTAATTATAAAAAAATGCCGTCATTGCGAGCGTAGCGCGGCAATCCCGGACTATGGAATCAATCAGTTGGAGATTGCCGCGTCACTTCGTTCCTCGCAATGACGGCATTTGATAATTAACCAGATGATCCGTAATTTAAGCGCTTGTCTCTGTATGCCCCTATAATGGCCTTCCAGCCGGTCCAGCACCTTGCCATGCACACGCTCGATACACTCCCGTTGACCAATTCGTTCGCCGCCCTGCCCGCGGCCTTTCATGCGCGCGTGCAACCCACGCCGTTAATGCAACCGGCACAGCTGATTCACTTCAACCCGGCGGCCGCGGCGCTGTTGAATCTCGACCCGGCTAGCGCTGCGGAACAGGGCTTTGCCGATATTTTCAGCGGCCGGCAAGCCCTGCCCGGCGCAGACCCGGTCGCCATGCGCTATGCCGGCCACCAGTTCGGCCACTACGTCGCGCAACTGGGCGACGGGCGCGCCATCGTACTCGGTGAAACCACCACAGCCGACGGGGAACGCTGGGAGATCCAGCTAAAGGGCGCCGGCCAGACGCCCTACTCGCGCGACGGTGACGGCCGCGCGGTGTTGCGTTCGACCATTCGCGAATACCTGTGCAGCGAGGCCATGCATGGCCTTGGCATCCCGACCACGCGCGCGCTGTGCATCACCGGCACCGATGACGAGGTGTATCGCGAACAGATCGAGACTGCCGCGGTCCTTACCCGGCTGGCGCCGTCGCATGTGCGCTTCGGTTCATTCGAACTGTTCTTTTATAACAACCTGCACGACGAGTTGCGGGCGCTGGCCGACTACGTGATCGATCATCACTTCCCGGCGCTGCGCGATGCGCAGAATCCATACATCGCCCTGCTGCAGACGGTTGTCGAGCGCACGGCACAGTTGCTGTCGCAGTGGCAGGCGGTCGGTTTCGCCCATGGCGTCATGAACACCGACAACATGTCGGTACTGGGCCTGACGCTTGATTATGGCCCGTTCGGCTTTATGGAAAGCTGGCAACCCGGCTTCGTCTGCAACCACTCCGATTACCATGGGCGCTACGCCTTTGACAAACAGCCGCAGGTTGCGCTGTTCAACCTCAGCTGTTTCGCGCAAACCCTGCTGCCAATGATGGATGTGGACGCCGCAAAGGCGGCACTGGAGAGCTTCCAGCCGGCCTATGAACGGGCCTACAGCGACCGCATGGCGCGCAAACTCGGCTTTGCCGCGGCCAGCCCGGCCAGCGACGCGCTGCTGACAGAACTGCTGGCACAAATGGCGGACAGCGGCACCGATTACACCAACCTGTTCCGCTCACTGGCGACCCTTGCCACGGGCGAAACCAGTGCACGCGACCGGTTTATCGACCGCGAACGCTTTGACCGCTGGCTGGCCGATTACCGTGCCCTGCTGGCGCGGCATACCCGCACCGATCCGGACTGGCAAGCAGAAATGCGGCGCACTAACCCGAAATACATCCTGCGCAACTACCTCGCCCAGGCCGCGATCGAGCAGGCGCAGGCGAAAGACTTTGCAGAAGTCGACCGGCTGTTTACAATCCTGCGCTCGCCATTCGACGAACACCCCGGCATGGAACGCTACACGGCACCGCCCCCGGACTGGGCAAAGAATATCCAGGTCAGTTGTTCGTCCTGACCGGTACCCGCTTTCGGAAACACATCATGCGCCTCATTATTCGCTATTTTTTTAAACTCGTTCACGCCATCGTCGGCCCGATCCTGCTGGCCGCAGACTGGCTCACCTCGCCGAAAGGCATCGTGCGCGAAGCCGCTGCCCAGCAGAACATCGACGCCCGCACCAAAGACCTCGTCATGTACCAGTTCAAAACCTGCCCGTTCTGCATCAAGACGCGGCGCGCCATCAAGCGGCAGTCGTTGAATATCGAGAAACGCGATGCCCTGAAAGACCCGGTCAGCCGCCGCGAGTTACTGGAAGGGGGTGGCAAGATCAAGGTGCCCTGCCTGCGCATCCCGGACGAACACGGCCAGCCAACATGGCTGTACGAGTCCGACGATATCATCAGGTACCTGGAGACGAGTTTCGCCTGAAACATCAGCCCGGCGAAACATGCCGGCCGGCTTGCCGCCTGCCCCGCCACCGAATCCGGCTACACCACGAATACGGCGCCAACGGGTCTATACTCAGGTCATTACTATGGAGCAAGCGCAATGACTGAACTTGGCCATGTCGTCTTTTACGTCAGGAACCTGCAGGCCTCGGTAAAATTCTATTCACAGGCCGTCGGGCTGACTGTTAGCGGCACGGTCTTCAATGGCCGCGCGTCCCTGCTGACCGGCGGACGCACACACCATGAACTGCTCCTGATCGAGGTCGGCGATGCAAACGGACCGCTGTCTGGCAAACGAATCGGCCTCTACCACGTCGGCTGGAAGGTCGGTGAAAGTCTCGATGCGCTGCGGGAAGTGCGTGATCGCATTATTGACCTGGGTTATTCCATCGATGGTCAATCTGACCACACGGTGAGCCAGAGCCTGTATCTGCGCGATCCCGACGGCAACGAAATCGAGCTGTTTATCGACAATCCAGATTTCGACTGGCGCAGCGACACATCCTGGATGGACGTGCCGGTCAAGCCACTGGTGCTGTAATCCCGGCTGTTTCCCGGCACTGTCTGCCAGCGATAGCCGTTATCCGGCAAATAATCCTGTTATATCACCGATAATTATGTACAATGCGTGCACAAATTCAGGTGCACCTCGGTCTGCACCCATTTAAACGCGGCAATCCTTCAAGATTTCCCCGAACTACTAGCAAGTTTCCGCCTGGACCGAACCAAGCCGTGTGCATTGGTAGGCCGATCCCTGGAGAACACCCAAGCATGTCATTTGAATCACTCGGCTTAAGAGCCGAATTACTCCGTGCTGTTGCCGAAAAAGGCTACAGCAAACCGACGCCGATCCAGCTACAGGCCATCCCGTCGATCCTGGAAGGCCGTGACCTCATGGGCGGCGCCCAGACGGGCACCGGCAAGACGGCCGGCTTCACCCTGCCGCTGCTGCAACGCCTGATGGACACGGAACAACCCGGCAAGGGCCGCCGCCCGGTTCGCGCCCTGGTGCTGACACCGACGCGCGAACTGGCCGCCCAGGTGCATGAAAGCGTCATGACCTACGGCAAGCACCTGCCGCTGAAGTCCACCGTGGTATTCGGCGGCGTCAGCATCAACCCGCAGAAAATGAAACTGATCAAGGGCATCGATATTCTCGTCGCAACACCCGGACGCCTGCTCGATCATGTCGGCCAGCGCTCGGTCGACCTGTCAAAGGTCGACATCCTGGTGCTGGACGAGGCCGATCGCATGCTCGACATGGGCTTTATCCGCGATATCCGCAAGCTGCTCGCGCTGATGCCGGATCACAAACAGACGCTGATGTTCTCCGCCACCTTCTCGGGCGAAATCAAGAAACTGGCCAATGGCCTGCTCAAGTCACCCGCACTGGTCGAGGTTGAGCGCCACAATACCGCGGCGGAAAGCGTCACCCAGGTGGTGCACCCGGTCGACAAGGTGCGCAAGCGCGAACTGCTGTCGTTCCTGATCGGTTCCAACGACTGGCGACAGGTGCTGGTATTTACGCGCACCAAGCACGGCGCCAACCGCCTCGCCGAGCAGCTGGACAAGGACGGCATTACCGCCGCCGCCATTCACAGCAACAAGAGCCAGGGTGCACGCACCCGGGCGCTGGCCGAGTTCAAGGCCGGCAAGGTGCGCGTGCTGGTCGCCACCGACATCGCCGCCCGCGGACTCGACATCGACCAGCTGCCGCACGTGGTGAACTTCGAACTGCCGAACGTCGCGGAAGACTACATCCATCGCATTGGCCGTACCGGTCGCGCCGGCAACGAGGGCGAGGCCATGTCACTGGTGTGTGTCGACGAACTGAAACTGCTGCGCGATATCGAACGCCTCGTCAAGCGCGAGCTACCCAAAGACGTGATCGACGGCTATGCACCCGACCCGTCCATCAAGGCCGAACCGATCCAGAACGGCCGTGGTCGCCAGCAGCCATCCGGCAACCGCAACCGGAACAGCAATAACGCCAGCAACAAGAAACCGGCCGCCAAGACCGGCGGTCGCTGGAAGGGCAAACAGGCCGCCGGCGATGGTGGCGGCAACAACCGCGGCAATGGCGGCGGCAACCGCAACGGCAGCACAAACGGCAAACCGGCCCGCCCACAATCACGCCGCCGCACACGGTCGGCCGCCTAGAGGATCACGAATAAACAGGCAGACGTGATTCCCGCGGCGGCGGGAATCCAGCCACAAAGCAGGGTAACGTCGCCAGCAACCAACACAACATCGGAACCAAACAATGCTCTCAACCGCAAACATCACCATGCAATTCGGCGCCAAGCCGCTGTTCGAAAACGTCTCGGTCAAATTCGGCGATGGCAATCGCTATGGCCTGATCGGCGCCAACGGTTGCGGCAAGTCGACCTTCATGAAGATATTGTCCGGCGACCTGGCACCCTCGTCCGGCAACGTTTCCAAGGACCCGCACGAGCGCATCGGCAAGCTGCGCCAGGACCAGTTTGCCTTTGAAGACTGCATCGTCCTCGACACCGTGATCATGGGTCACGAAGAGTTGTGGGCCGTCAAGTCGGAACGCGACGCCATCTACGCCAACCCGGACATGACCGAGGAAGACGGCATCCGCGCCGCCGAGCTGGAAGCCGAGTTTGCCGAAATGGACGGCTACACCGCCGAGGCGCGTGCCGGCGAACTGTTGCTGGGCGTGGGCATACCGATCGAACAGCACAGCGGGCCGATGAGCGAGGTGGCACCGGGCTGGAAACTGCGCGTGCTGCTGGCGCAGGCGCTGTTCTCCGAACCGGATATCATGCTGCTGGACGAGCCGACCAATAACCTCGACATCAACGCCATTCGCTGGCTGGAAGGTGTGCTGAACGATCGCAACTGCACCATGATCATCATTTCGCATGACCGCCATTTCCTTAACAGCGTTTGCACCCACATGGCTGACCTCGACTACGGCGAGATCCGCGTGTACCCGGGCGCCTATGACGATTACATGATCGCGTCCACCCAGGTGAGTGAGCGCCTCGCCTCCGAGAACGCCAAGAAAACCGCCCAGATTGCCGAACTGAAGGCCTTCGTCAGCCGCTTCTCCGCCAACGCGTCCAAGTCAAAACAGGCGACCTCGCGCGCACGCCAGATAGACAAGATCAAGCTGGACGAGGTCAAGCCGTCCAGCCGGAAAAGTCCGTTCATCCGTTTCGAGCAGGATAAAAAACTGCATCGACTCGCCGTCACCATCAAGGGCCTGGCCAAGTCATTTGACGATGAAGAACTGTTCAGTGGCTTCGGCCTGCGTGTCGAGGCCGGTGAACGCATCGCCGTCATCGGCCCGAACGGCATCGGCAAGTCCACCCTGCTGAAATGCATGATCGGTGACCTGGCGCCCAGCGCCGGCACGATCAAGTGGGCGGAAAATGCCGTGGTCGGTTACTACGCCCAGGACCATGCCGCCGATTTCGCAGACGACAAGCCGCTGTTTGACTGGATGTCGCAGTGGGGCAAGAAGGACGATGACGAACAGGTCATCCGCGGCACGCTGGGACGCCTGCTGTTCTCGAACGATGACATCAACAAGAAAGTCAGCGTGATTTCCGGTGGCGAACAGGGCCGCATGCTGTTCGGCAAGTTAATGCTGCAACGCAACAACATCCTGCTGCTGGACGAACCCACCAACCACCTCGACATGGAGTCCATCGAGTCACTCAACCTTGCACTCGACAACTACCCGGGCACCCTGATCTTCGTCAGCCATGACCGGGAATTCGTTTCCTCGCTGGCCACGCGCATTATCGAACTGACGCCCACCGGCATCGTCGATTATCACGGCACCTACGAGGAATACCTGCGCGACCAGGAAGCCGGCCAGCGCAAGGCGAAAGCCTCTTAACATTGTTCGCGCAAGCATGCGCTCCTGCAGGGAAATACATTTACCAGCGGTAATACGACCGCTGTAGGAGCGCATGCTTGCGCGAACGAAATTCCCGGGGGTCGGACTTCGCTGACTGTAACAGCTGCACTGCCGGCACCCCCGCCCTCTGCCACCGGCATTCACCGACCTTTTCCCCTGCACTTCGGCGGTGGCCCGCCCCGCCGGCGGCAGACGCCCCTGCAGTGACCCCACGGCAATACGGATAGGTAACGGAACTCCCGGCACACCTTCCAGTCCGGCCTCATCCACCGGCGCCAGCTAGCCGCGGCCCGCTGCCGCCGGTCCTCTCCATGTTGCACATATCGAATCAAGCAACTAGATTTACTTTATAGGCGCCGTGTATCGGACCTCGGTACAATAGGCGGAAGCAGTGACCGCCACCATAATATGATGTACGAAGGCAATCGTGCGCCTGTCCAGATAACAAACAGCCATACAGGCTGGAGGAGGATTAGGGCTATGAAGCCGACATCATACGTCGCTCTTGCGGTGTTTTCCGTCGCCCT
>Ga0224496_10002210_pt1 | contig 11622 bp, 10 predicted proteins | sample SF_Jul11_sed_USG_2_FD_168127 | JGI IMG/M metagenome (GOLD analysis project Ga0224496, IMG submission 168127) | Sediment microbial communities from San Francisco Bay, California, United States - SF_Jul11_sed_USGS_8_1 | ecosystem: Environmental > Aquatic > Marine > Sediment | place: USA... | reverse complement strand
GTCGTCCCTGGACGAGATGATCTTATCGAAAACACTTGATAAAGGGGAAGTCCTGGAGCAGTCAACCTACACTGCGATTCCGTCCAACAATAAAAAGGTCGCCATCCTGATCCGCAATACGCCTGGCGATGAAAAAGAAAAAAAAATCGCTTTGAAGATCGTCACCTCCCTGATCGAACAGTTCGAGATGCGGCTGGAGCATTTCGAAAATCAATCCGAGATCAGGAAAAAAAGCAGCCAGCTTGAGGGGATTATCAAGGCATGCGCCGAGGAGTTGGACGCGGTCAATAACAACTACCAAGACATGAAAGAAAGGCAAATGGATTTAATCGAAGGACTCGCGGCATGCGTGATTCCACGAATCCCTGATTTGGATGAAAAGCAGGCCGAGAAAATCGCGCAGATCCTGGGTGAACAGGTCATTAAATCGATGGAGCTTTTCTCCGAAGACCAGATCACCGACCAGAAATTCAACATCACCATCAAGAAACTGCAAAACGCCATCAAAAACAAAGCGAAAGAAGACAGCAACCGACTTGAGCCAGGGAAGATGGCGGGGACATCCCAAAACGAAATCGATGATCTTCTATCGTCATTCGGTATGTAGGGTTTGACTTTTAATAAGGGGGAACCGGAATGGCCTGGCGAATAATAACATGGGCTCATATCCTCCGGCTTCAGTGAAAGAAAAAGGCTATCCGATCAACTAAAGGCACCCAAAGCCGTCAAGGCTCGCCTGAGACTTTGGAGTAAATCCTATTCCTTTCTCGCGGAATCCGGATTCCTGTTGCTTTGATCTCCCTTTAGCTCCGCTGAACGTTTCAAACGAACAATACATTGCGTTGAATTGCATTGCGTTGTATCGTACCTACAAATTATTTGCCCGCTTATTTTTTTGTCGTAAAGCGATATCAGGAAGAAGATGATACCAGACTCAGACCAGTTGACAGCCCGGCAATATTGGGGAAAAAGAATGGCGGAGGAAGAACTCCTGAGAGAGGAAAAATTCCCCTTTGTCATCGTGCAAACCGCCATAGCTCAAAACATAGTAAAAAAACACCTTGGTTTAAATGAAATAACCAAAATTCTTGACGCCGGAGCCGGAACGGGCAGGTACTCACTTCCCCTCGCGAGAGAGGGTTATCCGGTTACCCATCTGGATATCTCGGAAGAAATGATTAAAATAGCCAGAAAATCGGCTGAAAAAGATAATATCAGGAATATCGATTTTGTCGAAGGCACGGTCGCGGATCTTTCCAGGTTTCAAGATAGGGATTTCGGGATGACTTTATCCTTTGACGCGCCGGTTTCTTACAGTTACCCAAACCATCACAAGGCGATAAAGGAACTCTGCCGGGTGACCAAGAACCTTCTTTTGTTGATGCTTTCAAACCGCAATGGCCTGGTGCCCTTCATGATCGATCATGAGCTTTCTGAAGGCTATCTGCCCACGAAGATTGACGATAGTTTGGAGACTTTTTACGCGGCCAGAAGCCTGATAAAAAACGGCGTTGAAATCTGGCCGAAAAATATCCAGGCTTTTCTGGATAAAGAAGGTAAATCGATTCCCTTTGATTATGCATTTCGGGTCGATGAAATTACCAATTTGGTAACGCGGGAGGGATTTGAGATCCTTGAAATGGGGGGACCTTGCGCTTTGGCCCGTAATATTCAACCGGAGAATCTGGCAAAAATAACAAAAGACCGTCACCTCTTCGATCAATTTATCGATTTGAGTATGGATTTTGATTTCGACCGGCATAATATCGGCCTTGGAGCGGTCAATCTGTTGGTCGTCGCTAAAAGGAAGAAACCGTGATGGGGTAGTGTAAAGTTTTATGCGTGAAATTGATCTGAGGAAGTAATAAAGGCATTACTCCCCGAAGGTTTGATCGCGAGATCAACCCAATGGAGAAGAAATACCCATGAAATCAGAGATTACCATACCGGAAGCGCAAAAAATAACAAAACCAGAGAGCTTTTTGGAGTCAACGCGTTTTGATGTTCGTGAGACGGTCGGAGATTTTTCATCTCATCTGATGGCGGGGATCGGCATCGCCAACAAGGAATCGTCAGAAGCGGTTGAAAATAGGAGGCTCAGAGACCTTGATAAAGGTTGATTCTTTGCGTTGAATTCATACAAAGGCGCACGATTGCGAAATCGGCGTTGAAAGCACTGAAGGCCAAGGAAGCTGTTTCTGATTCACTCTACTCCTGGGGAAATGTAAGTGATGTTGTTTTCCTCCGCCATCTCGTTTTTCGATCAGATTTATTAAAGAAGCTTGTTGTTTAAAGTTATTTTCCAACCGTTTTAACCCTCCGATTAACCTATTAATTTAAGAAACAAGTTCCCGAGAACCTCATCGCGGCCAAGCACGCGCAAATTCAAATTAATTTACATATTTACCAGAAAATTAATTTAAATTGATTTATCTCCCCAGATATTGAATATTTAATTAAAGATATGGACTTCACATAGCGATATAAGTATGATCAACTAACGATTTTTTAAGTATTATAAAACATAAATATATACATATTAACTTATATTTAATCAACTAAACAAAGGCGGATTTTATGATATTTTTCAACAATTTGAAAATTTGGATCAAAATCTCTTTATGTGCCATCATTCCAATTATGATCATGATCGGCATCAGTGTCTGGACCGTCTTTATCAGCAACTCGATCTTGAATTCTACCATTGAGGCCAAAGATAAAAATATCAAATTCGCCTTGTTGTCCATGGACATGGATAAAAACATTGTCCAGATCCAGCAATGGCTGACTGATATTTCGGCCACCAGGGGGCTTGACGGCTTAAACGACGGTTTCGACGAAGCTGAGAAACATTACCAAAGCGTTATGCGAGATGCCAAACAATTCGAGAAAATGTTCGCGATCGAAGGCGACCAGAAACAACTTAAAAAACTAGAAATCTTAACCACCAGGGTTGACGACTATTATGAGATGGGCAAGAAAATGGCGCGGGGCTATGTCGAGGGGGGCCCTTCCGTCGGCAACAAAGCGATGGGTGATTTCGATTCCGCCGCCGCCTCTCTTTCCGAAGTCTTAAAACCCTTTACGGACAGACAGCTCCAAAACGTTCAAAACCAGATGGCGACCATCACGGAACATATCGTCGATTTTAGAAACGCCATCATATTGTTAACCGTCCTGGCGATAATAATCTCTTTTTTCGTCAGTCTTTTTATCGTCATGGGCATCACAAAACCCATCAATAAACTCAGACAATTAGCCATATATATCGAGTCCAGTGGCGACCTTTCAAAAACACTGGATGTGAATTTCGACGACGAGGTCGGCCAGACCTTTAAAGCCTTCAACAAATTGATCGAGTCTTTTCAAAAAGTTTTACGCGATATCAATCTAAATGCTGAAAAGCTGGCCACATCCTCCTTTGAGCTTTCAGCTACAACAAAACAAATCCATACCGTTTCAGAAGAAATCAACAGGGGCATCGACAACTCGGTCGACACAGCTGAAACGACAACAAATGGCATCAATCAAATCGCGAATACTTTTAGCGAAATAAGCAACAATATCAAAAATATTAGTGATTTGACTCAGCAAGTTGAAAATGACGCCTTCGAAGGCACCAAAGCGGTCGAGCAAACCAAGGACTCCATCCAGCAAATCGCCAAAAGCAGTCAGGAAATAGTCGGCATCGTAGATGTCATCACGGTAATAGCGAATCAGACCAACCTCTTGTCCCTAAACGCGGCTATTGAAGCGGCCAAAGCCGGTGAATTTGGCAAAGGGTTCGCCGTGGTGGCGGACGAGGTCAGAAATCTGGCTGAAAAAAGTGGGGCCTCGGTAACCGAGATCGATAGTTTGATTAAAATCAGTTCCGAAAAAGTCAAAGAGGGTAGCGAAGTCGTAAACAGAACCAGCGAAGTGCTCGATCAGTTGATCAGTCAAATCGGTGAAATTTCCCAACAGGTTCTATCGATAGCCAAGGACCGCGTGGTTCAAGACGAAAGGATCGTCAAAATCGCCGAGCTCAACCAGGGCAACGCCAAAACCAACGAAAGCAACGCCGTGGCCATGAACGAACTGACAGAAACGATCAAGGAAATCGAAATCACGACCGAAAGCCTCAGTCAGATGGCCGATGAACAAAAGGAACTGGTTTCACATTTCAAGATTTAATAAATAAAACGCTACCAGCTTATTGAATAAACACTATGGGTCTATTCGAACGCTACCTGACACTCTGGGTCGGGCTCTGTATTGCCGTCGGGATTTTCCTGGGTGATTTTTTCCCCACCTTCTTCCACTGGATTGGTTCGCTGGAAGTCGCGAGCGTCAACCTCCCGGTCGCGGTTTTAATCTGGATCCTGATTATTCCCATGCTCTTGAAAGTCGATCTGCGCGCCTTGAAAAACGTAGGACAACACTGGCGCGGAATCGGCGTGACCCTTTTTGTGAACTGGTGCGTCAAACCTTTCTCGATGGCCCTTTTGGCCTGGTTTTTCATTGATATGCTCTTTAGGCTTTTTCTGCCTGCGGAACAGATCGATTATTATATCGCTGGCCTGATTATTCTGGCTGCCGCGCCCTGCACGGCCATGGTTTTCGTCTGGTCCAACCTTTCGAGGGGAGAGCCCAATTACACCTTAAGCCAGGTTGCCGTCAACGACCTGATTATGGTGATCGCTTTCGCACCAATCGTGGGATTTCTACTTGGTCTGTCTTCTATTTTCGTTCCCTGGAAAACGCTGCTCCTTTCGGTCGTCCTGTATATCGTCGTACCCCTGTTCATCGCTAATGTCTGGCGAGGTTTACTGCTTTCAAAAGGAAACGGTCTGGCTTTGCGTAAAACACTCAAGGCGCTCCACCCAATTTCCCTATGCGCCCTTTTAGTCATTTTGATATTGCTGTTTGGCTTTCAGGGCAGCCAAATCTTAAGTCAGCCGGTCATCATCGCCCTGTTATCCATCCCCATCATTATCCAGGTTTTTTTCAACTCCGGGGTCGCTTATCTCCTAAACCGCTTTGTCAAATCGCCACACTGCGTCGCAGGACCTTCCGCCTTGATCGGAGCGAGCAACTTTTTTGAACTGGCGGTGGCGACGGCGATTTCACTTTTCGGTTTCGAATCGGGAGCCGCCCTGGCAACCGTGGTTGGCGTGCTTGTCGAAGTCCCTCTCATGCTTCTGATCGTCCATCTGGTCAATAAAACCCGGTCCTGGTATGAGAAACCGTCCGATATCCAGACCTACCAGCAGTGCTGCCCCGACCTTTAACGTGGGAGCCTCGAATCTTCTTGAGACCCCGCGTTGAAATACCCGATTATAATCAGTTCCAAGCGGCTGTAACCAAAATACTTTCGCATCAAAAACGATTAAAGACCTCTGCATGGGAGAAAACACAGATAGTTGTTTTAAATGATATTGCCTGATCAAAACAACCCAAAGGAAATGCCTCATGGAACGAAAAGTCGAGACTCAAAGTACGATCGCTGTTTTGGAATCTTGAAGCGGCAGTATGGATTCCACAGGGCAAGGTATCTCGGGAGACTGAAAACCGAACTGGAATTGAATCCGAACGCCTTCGCCTTCAACTTAAAAAAGTTTGTTTTGTTGGTTTCTTAAGGAGAAGTGCGTCCAAAATCTGGAAATTTAGTAAATTAAGAGCGATAACGGACAAAAGACAGTCCATTTCTTAAGAATATGTATGGTGATAAAACGATCCTTTAATCGTTTTTGAAAAACGCAACAGTCTAAAGATAGGAATGGATTTTCATTTTCTATCGGTTCGTAACGTACTGCGTGACACAGGGATGAAGTAAAGACCGAAAACTATATAATTTGTTGAATTAATAAGATATGGTACCAAGGAGGAGAGTCGAACTCCTACGAGCTAAGCTCACACGGACCTGAACCGTGCGCGTCTACCAATTCCGCCACCTTGGCTTTTTATTGCTGGAATGCTGATTGTAAATTAAGCATTATGAAAAAGCTTCGGGTTGGGTTTTGAAGCTTATCAAGGTAAAGTTAAGAGGTCCGCGGAGTATTGTCAAATGCAATTGTTTAAAAAAGGGTTTAGGCTTCACTGATGATCAACCTGTCCTTGGGAATTACCCGGGAGGTGGGGCGGTAATTTAATATCCAAAGTTGATGGGCTGAGCGGGTAGCTCCGATATGCAAAAGGAATCTTGAGTAGCTGTTTAAGGGGTAGTTTTGGGTATCCGCGTCCAAAAGCACGACATAATCGAACTCAAGCCCCTTGACCTGTTTGATTTCGGTAATATCGACTCCAGCGGTGAAACTGAAGTCCTGATCGATGACCAGCCGGATGCTGGGCACTTCCATCTGCTCAAGTACCTCGAAGTAACTCTTGGCCTCGGATGGTTTGCTGCAAATGACCGCGACGCTGGCATCGGGTTCATTTGCGGCCAATTCTTTCAGCGAATCACTTAAATAACCGATCATTTCGCCTTGGTGACGAAACTCGAAAAGCTCGACCGGAGGCCCTTCCCGCTCGGCCTTGATTTGTTTTTCTTTCAACGAAGTCTCTAAAATTCCCAGCGCAAAATCCATAATCTGAATGCTGGCGCGGTAGCTGACCTTGAGGGGTTCAATCTTCCGGTTGGCAATCCCCAAAAGCTCAAAAGTCCGGTCCCAGTCCCACTGGGTGTTATATTGAATCATCTGCTGATTTTCATCCCCGCAGAGGGTAATGCTTTCGGGTTTTTCAGCCACGGCTAAAAGCACCTCCAACTCGATCAGGCTTAAATCCTGGGCCTCATCGATCAAAAGATGAGAAAAGCTCAAAGTCGCGCCCTTGTTCGCGGGCAGGGGGCCGATCAGCTTTTGGTATAGATATAGTAAAATCGGATCGTCCTCGATGTCCAGGGTGGCGATTTCAAACAAGGCTTCTTCCTCGGATTTTTTTTTGACTGACGGCTGATCCTGCCTTAATAGATATTGTTTTTTTAACCAGTCAATCACTTCACTTAACTGGTTTTCAGAAAAATCGCTGTTAGCCAATTGGCCAAAATGATCTTTCAGGTATCTGAAATCTGAGAAAAATTCATCCCACAGCTGAATCAAGGCTTTGTTCAGAGGCTGTTCGATGTCTATCTGGTTTTGAATAAGCTTCATAAAAAGGTTTTCAAACTCGGCTCCATACTTAAATGGTTGAGAGTCGATCATCCGGCGGCCTTTGATCCAATCCGAAAAAAGATATAACCCTTTTATAAATGGTCCTCTTTCAAGCTGTTCTAAAGGGAAATTTTCTAACTGCCTTTGATTTATAATCTCTTTAATTGACATGAAAAATTGATCCTTCAGGCGGTTGAAGTAATCATCCAACACCGAACGCATGGACGGGTGGCGTTTTAGGCGGATGACGCTGACGGGAGTCAATTCGCAGTGTTGCTGAGGCAGGTATTTTCCGAAGAGTTTCAAGCGGATTTTGGCGGCCCAGTTTTCAAAAAAATCGATTCGGACGTTTTCCACGCCGATTGATGGAAGAAGTTTTGAAATATAGTTCGCGAGAGCTTTGTTGTAGACCATGACCAGAATTTTTTTCGGATCGAAGCGCTTGGGATCCTGTTCGTAAAGCCAGGCGACCCGGTGCAGGGCCACCGTGGTCTTGCCAGATCCGGCAGTCCCCTGAATCACGACAATGCCTGAGTGGGGTTGGGTGATCAAGTTGAACTGTTTTTCATCGATCAGGGCTGTGATTTCCGGCAGGTACTTCTCCCGTCGGATTTTTTGATGATCACCAAAAGTTGTTTTCTGGGAAAGAGCATTGGAGTCAGGTCTGATGGCCTTTTTGACCCCCCCTTGTAGATGTCGGTGGGACGTTTGAGCCTTTCCCCATTTGCCGGCGTCATTTAAAAGCAATGCGAGTTCGCCTTGCTGAAGGCGGTAAAGTTTCCCGTCGCTGATTTTTAAAATCCTTTTGCACTCGATCATACCCTCGATCCATTTCCCGCCGATTTCCTCTTCGTATTCATCTCCTTCACCGTACCGGAAATAAAGAACACTGATCGGCGAACTTTTCCAATCGACAATTTGGATTTTGCCGTCTTCGGAACGAAATATTTTCGTGCCGATGTAAAAATCGCGCTTTAGGCCATTTTCATCTAAGATTAATCTGCCGAAATAGGGGTTGAGCAGGTCGATCTGGCGGCTATCGAGTTGACTTCTTTGCTGAATGATGGAGTTAAGCCGGCTCATCTGATCGGCTATTTGAGGTAGGTCATCGCTGTTGGAATCGGTGATCGAATCCCTAAGCGTAATAACCTCTCCGATAAGTTGGTTTTGACGGGTATCTTGAGTATCCCTTAAGTTGTGGGCCACCAAAAGGCTTAAATTAGCTTCTTCCTCGAGAATTATTTGCTGCTCTTTTAGACTTAAACTTTCCATGCGTATACTGTGTTATGGTTCATAGCGGTTTGATATTTAAAATCAGAAACGACCTTGGACTCCTAAGCCACTGGGAATAAACCAGATACCCTGTTTTTTTCTTAACCCTGTGAGATAATCCTCATCTTGCTTGTCGTTGAGTTTGTGTGCGCTGTTGATGGCGGTGTAAATGTTTCCTCCGTAGAAGGCGAAGGCGAAGACTCCGAAAAAAGCTCCCAAATCCTGCCGCTTGTTTTTAAAGGATTCCTGGCTTGCCGCTATGAATAAAGTGGTGAAAAAAAAAGCGTAGCTGCCTTCGATGTAGCGACCGCCGTAAAAACTACCCGCTCCGGGCAGAATTCCCGAAAGTATTCCCGCGAGCCAGGGGGAGTTGTAGTCCTGCGCTGGTTTTTTATCCCATTCAGATTTAAAATCAAAAACATAACTTGATTCAGGGGTCTGGTCGATAATGTCTTCGAACTGATGAAGAGCCCTTTTAATATTATTTTCTCTAAGGCGGTATGTTTGAGCTCTGTTGAGGTCCAAAAGCGAAATACCTAAAAGGATTCTGGCTCTTGGGGTTTGATGATCATCCGGTAATTTATCTAATAGGACCTCCCAATGCTTGATCGCTTCTTCTGTTCGGCCTCCTGCCATGAGAGACCTGCCTATTTGAAGTTCAACGTCTTTTTTATGGGTTCCTTCCGGGAAAAAATATAATAATCTATTATACTCCGAAACGGCGCGGTAGTACTCTCTGGTTTGGTACAGATGATTCGCGTAAGACCACAATTGGTCTTCATCCAATTCCAGTTTCTCAGCCAGAAGACTGCTCTTAACCACAAAGATAAGTGCCAACACCAATAGCGCTGGTTTTATATACTTAAAAATGACGATCAAAACACTTGGCAATCGAAGCAAGTTAGGGCTGGTCGCGGTCATCGGCGGGTTAATCCTACGGTTGGTCGGGTTCTCGTTGGGTAATTGGTCATAAACTCCCAACATATCAACATGCAGGTCTCAATGGGCCGTAAAAAAAGGCTGGCAAGTCTGGTGCGAGCAGAGAGAATCGAACTCTCACGGCCAAAGCCACAGCCCCCTCAAGACTGCGTGTCTACCAATTCCACCATGCTCGCCCATCTAACTTTCGTTCCTGAAACAAATAAATTACTGACTTGTTTAACCGGGTGTCAAGACATTTTCTTCCATTTGAATCCAGCGCATTGTTAATGAAGCCTTAAAGGCTTGACATGAAAAGTTCAGAAAGCTAAATTCAAAATTAAAGCGAGAATAGCTCAGCTGGTAGAGCACAACCTTCCCAAGGTTGGGGTCGCGAGTTCGAGTCTCGTTTCTCGCTCCAATAGGCGACGTAGCCAAGCGGTTAGGCAGAGGTCTGCAAAACCTTTCAGATCGGTTCGACTCCGATCGTCGCCTCCAGTACTTCTAGATTCAAGCCAGTTCTGGCTCCACAAAGTCACCACAAAGTTAGACAGCAAAAGGCTCTAGGAAGTCACAGTTATGGATTTTTGCCATGACCGGATCGACGGATTTAGTCGCCTCCAAATCAGACAAAAAGCCTAAAAAATCTTCAAATTCCGTAAAGCAGATTACTTTTATAGTACGGCCTAGCAACGGTGGAGCTTATTTTTACCGCTGTGTTATTCCCAAAGATCTCCAACCCGATCCCCACTTCATTAGCCTTCTTGACAGCGGAAGTGATGGCCGTATGTCTCAAGCCGTGGGGCCGAGTCTTAACTCCTATTTACTCCCCGAAACCTCGAACAATCCGATAGAGGCTGGTTCCCGTCAGCCGTTGTCCCTTTTCTGCTCGATCTAAGTTTATGAAAACGGGGCCTTCTTTATCCCCTCGAATTTCCAGCCACGCCTCTAATGCTTCTTGCGTCACCTTGGGTAATGTCTTGAACTTTTTATCCGATCGCATCTTTAAAGTCACCCATAACGCCTGTCGGTCCAACTCCAAGTCTTCCATATTTAAATTAACCAAAGACACCGCCTTAAGGCCAGATCATGCCATAATCTCAAGATTGCAACATCACGTATAGTCTTGATCTTGTTCTGCGATTCTCCGGCAATTTTGAGCATGCTTCTGAAGGCTTCTTCGCCAGGACCACGGGTGTCACGGTAGGGTTCCGTATTTTCATAGGGAACTTCCAGCTTCCATGAGATTAGTCCCGAGGTATTACCCAGTTTCATCAAAGACCTTAGGCCAGCAAGTTTACGATTAACCGAGGTTGAAGATAACCTACGGTTTTTTAAATGGGCCTTGAAGTTTAAAGCTAAAGGGTTGGCCTGACCATGAGACTGGCTGACCAGAAACTGAGAGGCTTCTTTTAAACTGGTAACCTCAAGAAAGTCTCTGAAATCCTCTAAGTTCTTCCTGTAGGCCCTCAAGGTAGCGGGTGATTTGTTTTAAAAAAAGGTTTTTATGAGCAAGGCAGACTGCTCCATTTGGTTTGAAATAATTTCCATGATTTTTCACTTATGATAATTGAAATATAAACCCAGAAGAGGGTAATGAAGAAGAGATCAATCTCAAAGATTTATTATATTACAATAACAATAGGATATCAATTTTCAGGGATTAAATTACTTACCTCTATATTAGACCAGATAACAAATCATTGACGCTCACAATGATATATGTAATTATATTGTTATCACATACATAAGGATGGAATATGGAACTTAAACTAATAAAAATTGGAAACTCCAAAGGAGTTAGGCTGCCTAAAGTGATTTTAGAAGAGCTTGGCAATTTTTCTGTTGCTGATCTTAAAGTTAAAAATGGCTCCTTGGTAATTACTCCAAAATATGCCACCCGTCAGGATTGGGAGTCCAAGTTTAAAGACTTTGGTCAAGATAAGGAGGAACCAGAATTATTGATGGATTTTAATAATGACGCCGACGAAAAGGAGTGGACTTGGTAAAAAGATTTGAAGTTTATCTGGTTAACCTTGATCCGACATTGGGCAGGGAAATGAAAAAAACCAGACCTTGTGTTGTTATTTCTCCTGATGTCATGAATAAACAGGATTGGATTGTTATTATTGCGCCTTTGACATCAACCCAGAAAAATTACCCAACCAGAGTTCCTTGCGCTTTTCAGGGTAAACAGGGAGATATCGCCCTTGAATACCTTCGGTCAGTCGATTGCGATAGGTTAATTAGAAAAGTTAGTGAAATATCATCAACTGAAGCGTTACAAATTTCCAGCATTTTA
>Ga0224496_10002209_pt1 | contig 11624 bp, 9 predicted proteins | sample SF_Jul11_sed_USG_2_FD_168127 | JGI IMG/M metagenome (GOLD analysis project Ga0224496, IMG submission 168127) | Sediment microbial communities from San Francisco Bay, California, United States - SF_Jul11_sed_USGS_8_1 | ecosystem: Environmental > Aquatic > Marine > Sediment | place: USA... | reverse complement strand
GACGCTGTAAACGTACAAATTGACGGTTATGGTAAGCGACTCGGCACGGTTCGCTTTCCTGTTTCCTGCAGTAAGGCAGCTCATCAACACACCGAGCGAGGTCTTTCCCTATTGCATCATATGACCTACGAGGGTGCAAGAACAGCGTTTGCCGCCGCTACTAAGGCCGATCCGAACTGCGCGATGGGCTATTGGGGACAGGCGATGAGCTTTATCCATCCGTTGTGGTCGGACCAGCCAAGTCAAGCTGATTTCGAAAGTGGCCGAGCATTTTTAAACCAAGCTAAAAACCGTGGACAAAAAACGGCGTGGGAACTTGCCTACATTGCTGCGGTTGATGCTTATTATGCTATGGGCAGACGTCGTGATGAAAAAGCAAATCTGGCCAGTTTTGAGAAAGCTTGGCAGCGCGTTTATCAACATTTTCCAGAAGATCCCGAAGCGGCTTGTTTTTATGCGCTTGCGCATTTAGCTACCGCGGACCCGGAAAACATGGATTTTGCCAAGCAGAAATATGCTGCAAAAATTGCGAAACAGGTTCTCGCAAAGATTCCTGATCATCCCGGTGCGCATCATTATATTATCCATGCTTATGATTATCCCTCGCTGGCTCAAGACGCCTTAGCAGTTGCGCGCAGCTATGGCAGAATCGCGACCAATGTTCCACACGCACTCCATATGCCGTCACATATCTTCACCCGGCTTGGACTGTGGCAGGAATCGATTTTGATGAATCAACGCGCCGCCGCTATTTCTCTTATGTATCCGGTGGATGGAAAGATTTCTTTACATTACTTGCACGCACTCGATTATTTGGCCTATGCCCATTTGCAACGCGCTGATGATGGGAAGGCGAAAGAAATTCTGGATACAATAAATTCGCTTGAAAAGTTAACGCAAGTCCATATTGCAAGTGCTTACACGTTTGCCGCAGTACCTGCCCGAGTTGCGCTGGAACGTCAACAATGGGCTGAGGCAGCCATGCTAAAACCTCGCATACCGAATGAATATCCATGGAATGAGTTTCCTGCAATTGAAGCAATCACACATTTTTCTCGCGCACTCGGTGCGGCACGAAGTGGCAATGAACAGGTGGCACGCCAGGCAATTGATCAATTAACAATCTTGCATGACCGTGTCGTGGAAACATCTGTTTACTGGGCTAAGCAGATTGATATTCAACGGTTATCGGCGCAAGCATGGTTGATGTATTATGAAGGTGAACAACAGGGAGCACTTGAAAAAATGCGTAGGGCTGCCAAGATGGAGACCGCTACGGAGAAACATCCGGTTTCTCCGGGAATGATATTGCCAGCTCAAGAGTTATTTGCAGACATGTTACTTGAGGTCGGCCACTATCGGTTAGCGCTGGCGCAATACCATGCTGCTCTGGTGCGCAGCCCCAATCGTTTTAATAGCTTGTATGGTGCGGCTCGCGCCGCCGAAATGACGGGAGAGAAAACTAAAGCGGCATTTTACTACCAGAAACTCATTAAGATAGCTGCAGCTGATACCAAGCGAGCACATTTACAATCGGCAAGAAATTTCATGGAAAAAATGGAACCAGTTGAATTTTATGAAAATTAGTTGCTAAATTATCATTGTTCCCAGCAAATTTTTTTGCGCTATTCACTCGATTGATTAATAGATGCATCTTACACAAATCCAAGGTAAAAAATTTTTTCATGCTCGCCCAGAAGTATTGTTATTTCTTTATTGTTATAAATTTCTTTTTGATCAGTCCGGGCACATCTGCTGATACCCATGATAGCTTCGAGGCAAGAAACCAGGGGGTTGGCGCTTTGGGGCGTATCGAGCCACGTTCCCGTGTTATAAAAGTTTCCCATAATGCGGGTCCTGAAGGCGCTAAAGTTGCACAACTCTTTTTTCGGGAAGCCGACCGGGTTAAGTCAGGCGAAAAATTAGCAGTACTTTCAGATCATGTCAAAAAAATGGCAGAGGTTGAAGCAGCCAAAACGCATGTTAAGGTGCTGGAAGCACAACGGGTTGTTGAGCAAGTCGCACTAACGTTTAATAAAAAAGAACATCTTCGTTATCAATCTCTCAAGCAAAAATCTGTCGCAAGTATTTCACTTGCTGATTCGAAGCGTTTAGCATTTGAACAATCGGCAGCGAATCTTAAACGTTTGTCGGCTGAAATCGTCAATGCGCAATCTGAACAACGGGTATTGGAAGCTGACTTAGAAAATACTTTTATTTATGCGCCAATTAGTGGGACGATTCTAAAAATTCTAACTTGGCCAGGAGAGCGGATTCAGGACAATGGTCTTTTGGAAATGGCGGACTTAACACAACTAGATGTGGTTGCAGAAATCTATGAATCTGATTTTCCTAATGTCAAGACGGGCCAAAAAGCACAGATCAATGCGTCAGGTTTTAAACGCGTCTATAGCGCCGAAGTCAGGGAATTGGGATTTCAGGTCAAAAAAAACGATTTAAACGACACAGACCCATTAGCGGATATGGATAATCGTATCATCGAAGTACGGCTTACTTTGGAACCTGAAGCAGTTAATGTATTGCAACATCAGATCTTTCGCCAGGTTCATGTTCGTATTACACCATGAAAATCATTAATTGGGTTCATTTTCCCGCGCGTTTTGCCTGGCGTCAATTAATACTCGATCGCACCAAATTCATTGCCGCCATTTGTGGTGTTTTGTTCGCTTGTGTACTGGTATTCATGCAACTGGGATTCAAAGATTCACTTTATGCCAGTGCGGCATCCGCACCGACAAAATTAAGTGGTGATTTATTTTTGATGCATAAACAAAGTGAAGCCATGTGGCGCCCGGTCCATTTTAAGCGCAGTGAACTTATGCGCACGCTGGGTCATCCGGCAGTAGCAGAAGTTGCGCCATTATATTTAGGTCTGGCACCTTTAAAAAATATTCAGACGCAGACCAAAAGAACATTGATGGTTTATGGTTTTGATCCGGATGCGGAATTATTCAATGTCGAATCCGTGAAAAATATGCGTGGTGAATTACAACGCAAAGATACGGTCTTATTTGATGAATATTCCCGCCCTGAATTTGGCCCAGTTCGCCAACTGTTGGAAGAGGGGAGGAATATGACTGAAATTAATGATTATAAAGTTTCGATACTCGGACTTTTTCAGTTGGGCGTGTCTTTCGCCGCGGATGGTAATGTCGTGACCAGTGATTTAAATTTTTTGCGTATTTTTCCAGGCAGAAGTGCTGACGAAATAGACATGGGTGTAATTAGACTCCAATCTGGCGCATCGCTAAAGCAAGTGCAAGCTGAGCTTGGCGAGCGGCTAAACATGTTCGTCAATATTTTTACTTATGAAGAATTGCTTGAGTACGAGAAGGTTTACTGGGCAAACACGGCACCAATCGGATTTATTTTCGGTTTTGGCACGATTATGGGGCTGGTCGTCGGCATGGTAATCGTTTATCAGATTCTCTTTACGGATATTACCAATCATCTGAATGAATTTGCGACATTAAAAGCCATGGGTTATCAAGATGGTTATTTTGTTCGTGTGGTATTCGCATCTGCTTTTTTTTTGGCGCTGCTGGGGTTTATGCCAGGGTACTTACTCTCGGTTGGACTATACCAATTAGCTGAATCGCAAATGTTTATGCCAATGCCCATGACTTTCAACAAAATCATGACGGTTTTCTTTTTTATATTGTCCATGTGCGCCATAGCTGGGCTTTTGGCGATACGTAAATTAAAGGCGGCTAATCCGGCGGATATGTTTTAACCTGGAAAAATCAGTTGACCGCTATAATCTGTTGTAACTGGAGGAATAGGCAATGATAATACCTTGCTTCTTGTTCACCCGATGGGTGAGTGTGGTAACACTACACAGTTTTGCGCTGGATCTAACGCAACAATACAGTGTTGCCATTCTTGCCAAGGGCTATGGCCATTGTCTGCGAGTGGCGCCTTGTTTTGTCGCGTTAGATCCAGCGCAAATTCTGTGTTCAACTGATTTTTCATGGTTTAATGTCAACATTAATCGATGTTCGTAATCTGGATTTTAGTTTTGGCAGCGGTGAGTTAGAGCAGCCCGTTTTAAAAAATGTGTCAATTTCCATTCATAAAAGTGAAATTGTATTGATGACTGGTCCGTCCGGTTCCGGTAAAACGACTTTCTTAACCGTTATTGGTGGCTTGCGTAATGCTTCAAAGGGTAGCGTAAAAGTTCTTGATCAACAATTAATAAACAGTACCGAGCAGATAAAAGTAACCGTTCGTAGACAAATCGGCTATATTTTTCAACAGCATAACTTGCTTAAGTCGCTCACGGCGCTGCAAAATGTTAGTATGGCCATAGAATTATTCGACAGCATGTCTGAGAAAGAGCGGCTTGACCGGGCAGCAGAAATGCTAAAATCCGTTGGGCTTGGTGACCGGATAAATTACAAGCCAGGTCAACTGTCGGGAGGCCAGTGTCAGCGTGTTTCCATTGCGCGGGCTTTAGTGAGAAAGCCTAAGATCGTTCTTGCCGACGAACCAACAGCCTCACTGGATAAACAAAGTGGCCAAGAGGCGGTCAGTATCCTTAAACAATTAGCCAGGGAATCGGGCACGACAATATTGCTAGTGACGCATGACTACCGCATTCTGGATATAGCCGATCGCGTTGTAGAGTTAGAAGATGGCGTTATCAAAACTTAAGGGAATTGTGTGGTGATAGTTCTGTCGTTGAGCTGCGACTTAAGATTTTAGAATTGAGCCTAACCATATAGCCCATTGGTGGCTTTAGGACAATAGAATGATTGTTCAGAAGGAGCGTCAGGATGAATGCAGGTAACCAAGATATCCGGGATGCGATCGTTGATACGGCAATCGCATTAGGGGAACGCACATCATGGGAAGCGGTACGTCTTTTTGATGTTGCAGCGGAATTGAATATTTCGCTGGAGGAGATACGCCTTCATTTTCGGGAGAAGGAGGAGTTGGTGGATGCCTGGTTTGATCGAGCTGATAGCCATATGCTTAATGAATTTCAAGCTGAAGGCTTTCAGGATCTTTCCTCACCCCAGCGTATTCATCGCCTCATTATGGCCTGGCTTGAAGCATTGGCTGCTCATCGGCAGGTTACCCGGCAGATGATTGGCGCAAAGTTAGAACTCGGACATATACACATTCAAGTTCCTGGATTGATGAGGATTAGTCGTACCGTTCAATGGGTAAGAGAAGCTGCGCATCGTGACGCAACATTTGCGCGGCGCGCGTTAGAAGAAACAGCGCTTACTACGATTTATCTGATGACTTTCATATTCTGGATGCGAGACGAATCGGAAAATTCGCGGCGTACTCGCCAATTTCTTGAACACAAGCTGTTTCTTGCCAAAGTCCTTGACCATGCTGTTTATGGCCATAAACGTGATGATGCTCAACAATGCCCACGACAGCCTGAATCCCTGCCTGAAGAATCAGATCGTTAAGTGAATCAATGGATCCATTTACCCATGCGTTAAGCGGTGCCTTGCTGGCACGCGCAACTGCGCCATTGCCGCGGTTACAAGCTGGGTTATCACTACGTGCTCGCATCGCAGCGGGATTTGCAGCCGCTGCTTTTCCGGATCTGGATTTCTCGCTGCGATTGATCGATACGTTGACCTATCTTAACTGGCATCAGGGACCCACGCATTCTCTATTGCTGTTGCCTGTGTGGGCATGGTTATTGGCGTATCTTTTTTCCCGTTTTACGCGAGGGAAATATCATTGGAAAATGTTCTACTTGCCGGCTTGCTTAGGTATTGCTATTCATATTGCTGGTGACCTGATTACCGCCTATGGACTGATGTTATTTGCGCCAATTTCGACCCAGCGTTTTTATCTGCCGTTTGCTTTTGTCATTGACCCATGGTTTAGTGCGATTATCATTGCAGGCTTGTTTGCTTCGTTGATTTTCCCCCGAAAAAGAGCTGCTGCTATTTTTTCTCTGGTTGGATTAGTAGGTTATGTTGTGTGTTTGTGGATGTTGCATGACCGCGCCATGAATATTGGTCAGGGATATGCCAATACTCAGATGTTAACCCGGGCTGAAGTCTACGTGTTGCCACAACCCTTATCGCCCTTTCATTGGAAGGTTATTATCAAAAATGACGAGGCGTATCAAGTTGCGCTGGTAACCTTGTGGCGAAGCCAGTATAAGTCGTTGCAGGGGACAGATATAGGATTGTTAAAGAAGATGGCCGCGGCCTATCAACCGTTTAATAGGGTCAATTGGCAACATCTGGCGCAGTTTGGTGATGAACCAAATGAGTCAGACCTGGTGCGTGAAGCATGGAATCAACCTGTTTTTGCAAACTTTCGGCAGTTTTCCGTGTTCCCGCTACTGGATCGAATCGACAATGACGAAAAGGAAATATGTATCTGGTTTTTTGATTTACGTTTTCAATTTCCTGGCCTGCCACCATCATTTCGCTATGGGATGTGCCGTAAAAGCAACCATCTATCTGACTGGTATATGCAGCGACAGCAGGGTACGTTCTGGCTGGACTAGATTGGGTAACGTTATAATATGATTTAGTGGAAACACTTAAGTTATTAAATTTAAAGATGTTGGTTTGATTTTCGGGAATTTGTGTTGGTGTATTTCTAGTAGTTCATTGAATTCCATTATGACGTCTAAAGAAAAGCCAGCCCTTTGTCGGTCTTTTTCGACGACGAGTAACTGTTCCATTAATTCATAAAACTCTGGATATCCCCAGAGTAGTAAAATTTTCCCTGCGATATTTTTATGATTTTTATCAATTATTGATTCATTGTCACCCAAATAAGCTTGAAACTCTTTGATCGTATTTTTTAAAGTCATATGCCCAGTCTCCACTTTGTTGTCTCATAAAGCGTGAATATTTCACTATGCTAATAATCCATTTAATGAGCTATTCTTGCGTTTTCCAGAATACCAACATTACAATTTGGTGCTATTTTTGAGTATTCGGCATCTCTAGGAATTACTTGAGCGTCGTTACATTCTGTTTTAAAAATTATTAGGTTTTCCAATCTTCGGTAGCTATTATTTAACAAAATAATTTTGCAGAAGGGCCTTGATGAACTTTTTTAATGCGCGCATAGTCCATAGATTTTTTTAAATTCTGCGGAAAATAGTTTACGAAAAATAAGGGAGTTTTTTGATGATCCATGTTGAAGCTTTAACCCGAACGTATGGCGACTTGGTAGCAGTTGATCAGGTCTCATTCGAGATTGGCCAGGGTGAGATTGTCGGGCTGCTTGGTCACAATGGCGCGGGCAAGACTACCATCATGAAAATGTTGACAGGGTATCTAGAACCAACCAGTGGCGCCATCAAAATAGATGGGCTGGATATTGCGACTCACCGTGAGGAAATTCAGCAGCGCATCGGTTACCTGCCGGAGAGCGACCCGCTTTATCCTGAAATGACTGTGATCGACTACCTTGATTATGCTGCTTCGTTGTATGGCGTTGCGACAGGTGAACGGGCTGAGAGAATACGCACGGCCATCGATAAAACTGAACTGGCATCAAAAGCTATTGACACAATTGGTACGCTTTCCAGAGGATTTCGCCAACGGGTTGGGGTGGCACAGGCGATCTTACATCACCCCCGGCTGCTTATATTGGATGAACCGACTAACGGCCTGGATCCAACACAGGTACATCATATGCGGGATCTTATCCGCACACTGGCGAAAAGTGCGACCGTCATTATTTCCACGCACATCCTGCAGGAAGTTCAAGCAATTTGCGATCGTGTCATTATTATCCGTAATGGTAAAAAAGCGCTAGATGAAACGATGGTCGATTTGCAGGCGGGTAAGCGGTTACTGGTGTCTGTAAATGCGGATCCGGAGCAAGTGACGAAACTGTTTAAATCGGTGAAAGGCGTAAAGTCTGTCCAATCACTATATAAAAAAGGGCCTGGATACCGTTATGCGCTTGATATGGGCGATCAGAATGAACTCGCTGAGGCAGCGCCCAGTATTGCAAATAAGATTATGACAGCGGGGTTTAAGCTATACGCTTTACAACATGAAAGCCGTGACTTGGAGACTATATTTGGTGAAATCTCAGCACAGAAGGAAAGGGTATAAGGATGAATCATATACTGAGAATTGCTCGTAAAGAATTTGCCGGTTTTTTTTCTTCACCCATTGCATTTATATTCTTGGGTGCATTTTTGGCGGTAACGTTATTTGTTTTCTTTTGGGTAGAAAAGTTTTTTTCCCGTAATATCGCTGATGTGCGTCCCCTGTTTGAATGGATGCCGTTACTGTTAATATTTTTAAGTGCGGCAATCACCATGCGTATGTGGTCAGAGGAGCGGCGCGCCGGCACGCTGGAATTTCTTCTTACGACACCTGCAAAAAATTACCAATTGGTATTGGGTAAATTTCTAGCATGCCTAGGATTGATCGTAATGGCTTTATTGCTGACTTTACCCTTGCCGTTGACTGTCAGTGTGCTTGGCCCGTTGGATTGGGGACCGGTATTCGGCGGTTATATTGCCACCTTATTTCTAGCAGCTGCCTATGCCGCTATCGGGCTGTTTATCAGCGCCCGCTCAATCAATCAGATTGTCAGCCTGATCCTGACAGTGGGGGTGTGTGGCATTTTTTATTTGCTGGGTTCCGATGCATTAACCAGTTTATTTGGCAACCGTACATCGGAATTTCTGAAGTTATTGGGTTCCGGATCACGTTTCGATTCCATTACTCGTGGCGTGATAGATTTGCGCGATCTGTATTACTATTTGAGTCTGGTGGGTGTATTTCTCACGCTGAATGTCTACATACTGGAATGGCTACGCTGGGCTGGGAACACGCGTAATGCTAATCATCGGTTGTGGGGAATGGCAACGGGATTGCTAGTAATCAATTTTCTCGCAGCTAATTTGTGGCTTGCGCCAATGAATAGCGTTCGTGCCGATGTAACGCAGGACAATATCTATTCCATCTCCAATGCGACGCGTAATTATCTGGCGCAATTACGGGAGCCAATGCTGATTCGGGGCTATTTCAGCGCGCAGACGCATCCGCTGCTGGCGCCACTGGTGCCGCGCCTTCGCGATCTGTTAGAAGAATATGCTGTGGCGGGAGAAGGACGTTTGCGAGTCGAATTTATTGACCCTCTGGCGCATCCGGAGCTGGAGCAGGAGGCGAATGAAAAATACGCGATTCGTCCGGTTCCATTCCAGTTTGCCAGCAAATACCAATCTTCAGTGGTTAATTCCTACTTCAATATTCTGATTCAATACGGTGACCAATATGAGGTACTTGATTTCACAGATTTGATTGATGTTAAGGCACAGAGTGAGACCAGTCTGGACGTTGACTTGCGCAATCCCGAGTACGATTTGACGCAAGCAATCAAAAAAGTTCTTTATGCTTATCAGGGTGCTGGAGAGTTATTTGAGAACATTTCCCATCCAGTGAATTTTAAGGGTTATATTTCATTGGATGATAAATTGCCTGATGTACTCAAATCACTGCGTAAAGATTTAGATGCTATTTTAAGTGAGCTGGCTGAACGATCCGGTGGCAAGCTAAGTATCGAAAATCGTGATCCGGATGCAGACGGTGGCGCATTGGCGGAGCAATTGGAGGTGGAATTCGGTTTTCGTCCGATGGCTGCTGGTTTATTTGATGACAATACCTTTTGGTTTTATATGACACTTGAAGGTGGGGAGCGTCTCATTCAGGTCCCGTTGCCGGAAGAATTTGACAAGGCTGGACTCGAGCGCAGCATTGAAGCGGCATTAAAACGCTTTTCCAAAGGGTTCTTAAAGACGGTTGCGTTACATACATCTGCCCCTGCGTCGACAATGACGCAGTTTGGTATGGCGCCAAGTGGCGAGCGTTTTAGTTGGTTGCGTGATGCCTTGACGGAAGAACATAATCTTACGACAACGGATTTGAGTAATGGACAGGTTCCAGACGATACAGATTTACTGTTGCTGGTTTCTCCAGAAAATCTGGGTGCGAAGCAGCTTTTTGCAGTCGACCAATTTCTAATGCGGGGCGGTACTGTGGTCATCGCGACGTCACCTTTTGAAACGGACAGCAGTCAAGGAACACTTGCCATTCGACAGCACCAATCTGGACTTGACGAGTGGCTTGGTCATCATGGGATCGCAATTAAGCCGCAATTGGTGCTTGATCCACAAAATGCGGCATTCCCGATTCCGGTTGATCGCGAAATTGGTGGTTTTGTTGTACGTGAAAGGCAGATGGTAAATTATCCTTACTTCGTCGACATTCGTAGTAACGGAATGGCCCAGGAGAACGGCATTACCGCTGGCCTGAATCAGGTGACATTGACCTGGCCTTCGTCAATCAGTGTTGACCAAGAAAAGAGCCTGGACCGTCAGGTTATTCGCTTGCTTGAGAGCTCAGATGAAGCGTGGATTTCGGATAATCTGAATATTCAACCTGACTACAATACGCATGCGCAATATGGTTTTCCAATTGGCGAGGAACAGGGCAGGCAATTATTGTCAGTGTTAGTGGAGGGCCGCTTTGATTCTTTCTTTAAAGACAAACCTTCGCCGCTAACCGTTGCAGAAGAAGAAACTGACGCCGATATTGACGGCATGGCAACTGATGAAACGGAACAAAATGAGCAGGAAGAGACTGAACTGGAGCCTGCCATCAGCCGTTTGATTGATCGTTCGCCAGAATCATCGCGCATTATTCTGTTTGCCTCGAATACTTTTTTGGCGGATGAAATATTAAATTTAGCCACTACCGGGCTAGGTACGCGCTATCTTAATCCAGTGGAATTGATAGAGAATGCGGTCGACTGGTCCCTGGAAGATCGTGAATTGCTGGAAATCCGCGGTCGCGCCCAATTTTCTCGAACCCTTAATCCGCAAGTACATGAGACGCAGGTATTCTGGGAATATCTCAATTATGGCCTGGCATTGTTCGGTTTGTTGCTAATCTGGTTGATTCGCTGGCAGATTAATAAACAGGCACGTTTACGCTATGCGGCAATACTTGGTAAAGCAGAATAAGGGAGGATGTAAACAATGAAAAAGTGGATTGTTTTACTCTGTGGGGTGTTCGTGGCGCAACTGGTACTGGCCGTTATTATGGTTGTATCAGGAGAAGAATATGGCGCATATGAGGCTGATGAAAAACTGCTTGTTTTCGATGTAGCTACAGTAGATCGTATTCAAATAGAAGACGGCTCAAATAGCGTGGTGCTGGCAAAGCAGGCGGAAAAATGGGTTTTGCCGGAACAGGATGATTTTCCGGCTGACCAACACAATGTATTGCAATTACTAGATAAACTTGCCGCGATGAAGAGAGGGTGGCCCGTCGCTACGACCATTGGTGCGTCCCGGCGTTTCAAGGTTGCTGAAGATGAATTTGAACGTAAACTGACGTTGTCAGCTAATCATGATACGCTGGGTCAGCTTGTTATTGGGAATTCTCCGGGATTTCGTAAGGTCCATGTAAGAAATGCGGATGATGATGAAGTGTTTGCAGTGGCCTTTAATACCTGGGAGGCTGGTGCCAATTTAGACGATTGGATTGACAAGAATATTCTTGCATTCTCGGCTGAAGATTTGCTGCGAGTTGAGGTGTCAGATTTCGTGCTGCAACGCGAAGATGGTGAGTTGCGGTTGG
>Ga0224496_10002208_pt1 | contig 11628 bp, 8 predicted proteins | sample SF_Jul11_sed_USG_2_FD_168127 | JGI IMG/M metagenome (GOLD analysis project Ga0224496, IMG submission 168127) | Sediment microbial communities from San Francisco Bay, California, United States - SF_Jul11_sed_USGS_8_1 | ecosystem: Environmental > Aquatic > Marine > Sediment | place: USA... | reverse complement strand
CATCGTCGAAGATCTATGCGTCTATTGCGCAGCCTGCGTTTTCAACTGCATCGTGGACAACTGTATTCGGGTCCGCAGAAAGCGCCCCAACGGCAAAATAGAAAACTTTAGCACTCCAAGAGACGTTTTGCGGCTTCTACACGACATTAACTCCAGAAAAAGATGTGATAGACTTAGGTCGATTTTCTCAACTGCAGAAGATTATCTTAAGCGATATGGCTAAATGACCTAACCAAAGTCCACAAGTTTTTCATTCTTAATTAGGCAAAATCCTAGGACTTTTGGGGTCCCCATTTTTCTTGTAGGAATTTCGGAATGCCTGAGGAGTCTCCTGGTCCAACTAGGACTTCCCAACCAGAGAGCTCTTCGATTTCTCCGCTTAGGCGTGCCGCTTTGCCAGGTATGATCAGTTTTCTGTGTTTCACCTTTTCCTCTACCTTACTCTCTTTGATGGCGACTGCTACCGTTTCAGCGGTTAGTTTTCGACCAGCAACAGCGCTGTCTACGGCTATTCCCTCAGAGTCAACCACGAGCAAGTAAGAGTTTATACCGGCGGATTCTATGTCAGACGCCACCGTGTAATAGGTTAGGGCAAAATTGGTTGTAAACATCACCGGTGAGTTTTCATCAGGCTTCCCGAAGGTTCTTATTCCAGGTTCCACAGCCACAGGCTTTCTCGGATCTGTGTAAATGTTTTGCCTCAAGACGGTTGTCGGTAGGAGTACCCATCCGTCTGTGCTGTGCATGATTAGGATGTCGGCGTATCTGTTGATGAGCATGGAGGCAACATAGGCTTCTTTCCAAGCGTTTACCTCTGGAGCGTCCGTTGGCTCGGTCCACGCCACGATGGGGGTTCCAATCAACGGATAGCCCACTAACTCGTCGCCCTTATTGCATCCTGCTCGACGGATCATGGTGAAGGTGTTAATGGTGTCTCCAAGTCCTTCGCTGGGGAAGGTGCCTGGGTCCAACACCAAGTCTTCTACACCGTACTCTGTCAAAGTTTTAACTAAGGATCGGAGGAGGGTGAGATCGTTTGGAGCGAAAACGGCGAGGGGACAATCGTACATTAACGCTAGTTCCGCTATGTCCTTCCAGTTATCCTTGGTGGCGGCGTAGATTAGGGGTCTTCGTTTCGGAATGGCCATCAAACCGCTTTCAACTACTATTGGATTAAATGAACACAGAATGAGAGGCAAGTTTGTGTTTTCTGCTACTTTTTTCACTGCGGATCTAAATTTCTCGGGGTCGTTAGAAGTGGATCGAATCGCTATCATGTTGAGTTTCAATGCTGTGCCTATATACTCGTATATGAACTCTTGAGTTTTCTTCACCCTGCCCAACAACTCTTCGTCAGGCATTTCATCTGTGACGGCGATGGCGATGGCTGTTGGATTGAAATATGTGAACTCGTGACGATACATGACGAGTTTGCCGCCAATAGCGACTGCACCATCACCTGTGCCGATTGTAACCTCTCTGATGGCTGGCTTGAGCATTTCTGATAGCTGTTTGTAGTTTTTTTCGTATTCCTTCTTTAAAAGCGGAGGACACTGCATTACGACAACTTCTCTGTTAACCACTTTGGCTGCAAAGGCCATGCAGTTTTCTTCTCCGCACTCTTTACAGTTTGTTTTAGGAAGCAACATGTAAACGTCAATGGGGCTTAGTTCCCTTACCCCAACCTTCTTAACTTCTCTTTCTGTCACGCCTATTCCTCCTCCCTCAAATCTTTGTAGCTATCCAAGTAGCAATCTTTCCGGCTTCTCCTCTGCCCCTCTTTCCCGTTAATTCCTTAATGACATCTTTAAGCGTTTTAACGGCTGCCGGATGCATCATCATGAACACGTCAACGCCTGCTAACAAAAGAGTCAACGCTGTCACGGTTTCCCAAATCGGTCCTCGAAGTTCCCGTGGCCCCCACTTTGGATCCATTTTCTGCCATGCTTCCCTTGCAGCCCAAGCGTTGGTTGTTCCAGAAGACATGGGTTGCTGAAGCTCTGGGTCCCCCATTAAACCAGCTAGGCGGGCGCGTTCCATAATGCTAAAGGCGTAATCTAGTCCGTAGCCGAGGGCCGCCGTCGTTGTATCCATTACGATTTGCTCCTTTGGGAGAAACTCGAAGAGTCTGCGGTTCAGTTGCCTAGCTTGGTTCAAGTCCATGGGAGTGAAGGCTAGTGCGACGTGCCCATGTTCCTTGATGATCTTTGCTGTTCGTTCAATGTCCATGTCCAAGGTTACCGTGCTGATTAGGAGTCTTTCTCCCTCAGCTACCTCCGTCACCTTTTCAAAAACTTCTAGGTCCTTATGTGGGTCTCCGCAACCTCCTATGATGAGGGGCACATCCACTGCTTGCAGCACGTTTTCCACGGTTTTTGCCGCTTCCTTTGGAGTTGACGGGGTTGGGTTGAGGGGGTCTATGCTGACTAAGTGTAGGGTGATCATATCTGCACCGAACTTGTCAACCGAGAGTTTAGCCCATGCTACCGGGTCCTCTAGGACGTCCTTAACGTGCATTTTCACGGCTTTTGCCAAGGGAACTTTTGAGTCAAAAACGTCGAAAGAGATCACTGGAGGATGAGATGTGGGGTTCTCAAATGTATAGAAGGCTGGCGACTTTTCTCCGCCTATAATAATGGACTTTCCTCGGGTTCCTCCCTCGCCTTTGGTGGCTCCAAGCTTTACCTCAGCGATTTGTCCTGGATACGTATCAATAGGGGGTATGAAAGGCGCTTCGAGAATGGTTGTGGGCTTCACCTTTAGTGGTGCAAGAACTCTTGGAGCAGCAGCGACTGATCCTGGCTGAAACCAAAGCTCTAGGTCTCCGAATTCTATTTCCACGTCTTCGAGTTCTATTTCTTCAAAATTAGTTAAAATATTAAGAAGTTCAGGGTCAAACTTGATGCCAGCCTTCTTTTCCCCTTCCCTCACAGTTTTCACCTCTTAGCCTTCTCGCGTTTGATGATGAGTTTCTCTGCGTGGATTTTTGCGTTTTTGAGAATTATCTTGAACCCGCCTGCGGCTATTGCCGTCGTTGAAAGCGGAATCGTTGACGCAGCTAGGGCTTCTTCTACTTCGGGGGCGGCTTCAACTGGCACTTCTTTCCATTGTTGAACAACCGGATGCTCATGATCCTTAAGGAAAGCCCTTAATTCGTCTACTGTCTTTGAGTCGTTTTCTGTTGCTATCTTGTCGACAACCTCTTTGGGTATGAAGTCTTTGACCCGTTCTTTAACAGATGAGGGCATCCAAACTATGCGGTTCCAGCCGCCATCGACTTGAAGAAATTTAGGCGACCTCATGTATTCGACGGATATGCCGTGGAAGCCATCTATCTGTCTGCCTCCGGCAGTGGAGTCAGCTAAGGTTGAGAAGGGCAGTCCATTTACGGTTACATCTTTGAATCCTCTGTCAACTATTCCGAAGCCGTCTACCTCGGGAATATAGAAAGCAACTGCCTCGAAGCAACCGCACGAGGTGTGGGGATAACCGAAGCCGGTATACAACCACACTCGATTAACTGCTCCTAAAGACTTCTTTTTGACAACTTCGTTGACACCGGAATACTCGCCTTTTTCAGTATCAATCATTTCTCCCTTTTCAATTGCAAACACCGGACCTTTTGGGTCGACTCGCGCCGAGGCTCTGCCGTCGAACCAACTGATAGATCCGCAGTTGGAGTATCTTTGAGGAGTTATCACACATACGTGGGTTGGTGCGAAGGATTGACACAGGGTGCAGCCGTAGAAGGCGTCAACTTCTTCATCTTTCATTCCTCTGGCCTTGGCGTCGCGGGCTTCGTAGATGCTCAGAGCCTCCTTCCACATTCCCCGAACCTTGTCCGGATCGGTTATAAAGGTGATCTGTATTTTCTCGATGAAGGGCAACTCGCTTTTGTAGAGCTTTGTCAAGACTTTTCCGATGTAATTGAAGGAGTTTAGGCCCTTTTGGAAGGATTTTTTGTTTAGTCGTAGCCAAATGTCGTAGCGTTGGTTTAGGTGCATGAGGCCTTCGATGAAGTTGCAGTATTCGTGGATGCGTCGCTCGATGACGCCTTCGAGTTCTTCTTCAACGTCTTTGCCGGCAACTTCGACGTAAATGCCGAGGGGGATGCTGCTTCCTTCTTTCACGTCCTTGATGTCCGGTCCAATCACCGTTATTTTCTCGTCTTCCACTTCATCCAAGCCCTTGGCTCTTACGAGTTCAAACTTGGTTTCTTGCTCTGGGCCTCCGAGTTCCACGTACATGTCTTTTCTTCGAATCCTTTCTCCTTCGTAGATCACTCCGACTTCTACTGGGATGCCTTCAAACATGGACATTTTTTCACTTTCCTCCTAACTTACTTAGCATTATCTTAAGATTTTCACTCCAATCCTTTAACGACATGTTCGGAAATGACCATGTTGCGTGAGGTTGGTAAAATCTATCTAAAGAGATTGTCTTAAGGTTTAGGGCGAAGTGTTTGAGGGTGGAGAACAATATCCACTGCATGTAGTAGGGAAGACCTGTGAACAGGGCTACATCATACTGTCCCTTTCCGTCAAGTCCCTTCCATTCCGGATCTTGAAGCCTGTTTGTGATGTCTACAGCAGGCATCCAAGCTGCAGGCGGAAAACCTCTCTTGATAAACTCGCCTACTATGTGGGCCGTAGCTACAACTGGAATATGCGCTGTTTTTGCCAAACGAATCGTGTAGTCGATCAGTTTTTCATCACCCGCATCAATATCGACAGCTTCGTGGCCCACGATGAGGATGGGGCGTTTGGTCCTCTTCACCATGGCAACGACGACTTCTGGCTTCGTGATGACCAAGGCTTTCGTTGGACCCGGAACTTCGGCAGTTTGCCATGACTCTGCTTGCATGCTTACTCACTCCTTCATCTTCCTAATTAGTCTGGGTAGAAGGGTTGGGTCTGGTATCCTGCCCTCTTTCCAGCCCTTCTTCTTTAAGATGTCCAAAATCTCGTCTTTCATTGTGATTGGGATGTCTGTGACGGTGCGGACGAAGAGGTGGATGTCATCTGGCATTGTGCCGTACAAGCGTTTGTGCAGGTCAATGTAGTGGGTCAGTTTTATGGCTCTGCCCTTACTGGTGTCGTTGGCCCTCATGCACAGTTTCGCTATTATAACCATGGCCTCCTCTTTGGTTTCAGCGGTATAGAACAAGTGTTCAGGTACAGGACCAACATAAACCCGATCTCCGGTACGGGCGTCGTAAACGTACCAGTCTTCTTCATGATCTTTCCTTCCCAAAAGCATACGTCTATATTTCGACCCGTGAGGACCGACGATGACGGGGATTCCCAGTCGCCAGCAGCCAGCGGCTATGGCAGCAGCCTTCTGAGACATAGCACCCCACGCAACTCCCACTGCGCCCACTCGATTGTGAATGTAGTCGGCAATTTCCTCGTAGTTAGCCCTTAGGTTGCGTTTGGCGAAAATGTTAGCAATTTTGATGGCTGCTCCGGCTATGTGAGCGTTTGCGACGCAAGATCCTACGTTTACGATGCCTCCAGCGTCGAAATCGCCCGGATATTTTTCGTAAAGGGTTTTTCCTTCTTCATCCTTGTACATCGCTGCTGACATGGCGGAGCATCCAGATAGGACTACTATAAATCGGCGGTCAGCAAACTCCTTACACATCTCAGCAACTTCTATTCCGCCGTGGGGATAGTTAGCGCATCCAACGAAGGCTACCACGCCTGGAATTTCACCGAGAACTATGGGGCTGCCGACGTTTCGTATCTCAACGTCTTGTATGGCTCCTCTTCCAGCCTGAATCTTGAATTTCTCCCCTTTCAGTATTTTTTCGGCTGCCGCCACAATGAAACTGTGTATGGGAAAATCGTTGGGGCAAGCGCTTTCGCAGCGGGCACAGCCTATGCACGTTTCGTAGAGGTCTACAAGTAGCTGTAGATTTCCTGCGGCAGCCTCCCTCATGGCCTCTGGAATTAAAAGACCCTCGGGACAAGCCCGTATGCAGTCGTTGCAGAGTTTACACTTCTTGGCAGCTTCAATTATCTCCTTTACGGTTGGAATGACCTTGAACTTTTTTCGTTTAGGGGCAATTTCTAGAGCTGTTCTGGAAGCTACTTCTCCAGCCTTCTCAGAGTCAAGAATAAGAACGCCCGGAACTTTCCCATTAACCAAATCAGCTACAATTTCATCTGCAGGGTCCTTTGTGCGGTTTTGGAGTCCTTGACAGTTTTTGTCGCTTGTGACGATGACAGGAGCCTTAATCTTTTGAGCTTCAACCAAGGTGTCTGCGCGGATGCATTGTTCATCTAGAACTATGACGTCTGGGATGCCGCTTCTGATGAAACGAAGCTGCCATGAAATTGGTCCGACTATCTTGGCTCTGGAACTGTACCGGGTTGTGTCGTGGGCGGTGCAGCATAGGCCCGTAACTTCAACGTCAGCGTATAGATCGTTTTCCTTGAGGTAATCTATTATTCCAACGGATGAAATAACGTTATGACCTACGACCATGATGACTGGTTTATGGGTTTCAATTGTGCCGTAGCCTAATTCCACAAGCGGGGCTTCAGGATCTGCCTTCGGGAAATTGTAGGCAGCGATTTGGGCAATATCCGCAACTTCTAAGGCAACATGATCTACCATTCCAGCGTGAAAAACTTTGGACTCGAAGTCTAGGTTGCTGCCCTCTTGTCCAGTGTGAGTCGCAGATAGCAGGTGGGTAACTTGGTCTTCGAGGTAGTCTACTACATCTTCTAAATCACCTAGCGTTCGCGGTCTGACGCCACAAACCAAACGGGTAATAGGGGCTTCCAGTTGTACGTTAACGCCACCAACATCTAGAGGATATCTTCGGCCAAACTTTTCGATTAGGTGGTCAACCATGTGTCTGGCGTGGCCAAGATGAGTTGCGGCTCCTATACAGCAGGCTATCAAAACTATGCGCGACTGCTGTCCTGCCATGTTTAATCCGCATGCTCCTCTTTTGTCTTTGGTTAAGTCGCATTTGCCAAAGGTGCAGAGGCAGCATAAGTCGCAGAAGGGCATGTACATGGGTTTGTATCGTTGCAGAAGTTTGAAGTCCCATTCCCTTAGGTCGGTTATAGATGGGAAGGGGGTTGGACCAACTGGCTCAGTCCAAGTTTCATCAAAAATTCTGCCAATGGATACTTCAAGATCCTTTATAACGGCAACATCTGTTTTCAGTTCCTTCGCTTTAACAAATAATGCTTTCTTGGCCAATCTTAACTACCTCTAGGATAGATTAAGAAATTACTCAATTGCCAAGAGTCTTATTTAATCTTTCTGAAATCGAACGCGTAGAAGGACTCTCGGATAGATAGACTTCCTTTTCTCTTAAATTTCGCCTGTAGAAAGCAATTTTAATAGTTGCCTATCAGTTAGTAAAGTAGATCGAGGGATTCATGCAGTGAGGTACGTTGTAATCAAAGCCTTTGACTGCCCGGATGCTTGGTATAAAGTTCTACATGAGATATGGCATAGAGGCGACGTTTTTGAAGTGGGATACGGGTCAGAACGTTCTAACACGAAAAAGCTGAATTTGAGCATAGAAATTACGCATCCTGAAAACCGACCCTTGGTAGCTGACCACGCTCCCTGCGACATGAAGTATGTTCAATGGTATGCCTTGAAGTACTTGTGGTCTGGCGTGATCGAGGAAGAGACGTATACATATGGTAGTAGGTTAAGGGAGCCCATTGATCAAGTGGAAGAAGCCGTTAAGAGACATCTGGAGGAGCATGGAGACAGACAGGTGACCCTCACAATTCGACTGCCCGAAGACATAAAGAAGCGTCTAGATGAGAGAAAGCATGAGCCCCCATGCCTCAGCCTAATCGACACAGAAATATATGATAACAAACTTCATCTAACCTGCTACTTCAGATCATGGGACGCCTACGCTGGACTCCCCGCCAACATAGCTGGAATCCAAATATTCAACGAAGCACTGGTCTCAGAAATCAACAGAAGGGGAAATCTAGGCATAGAAACGGGCAAACTCGTTTTCCATTCCAAGAACTGCCACATATACGAAAGACAGTTCAAAATTGTGGAAGAACTGTTGAAACCGGGAGAAGACAGCAGAAGGAAGATACTCAAATCAAAACAAGCTTAATCATACAAGAACACTCATCGGCACAGACTAAATTCAGATTTTTATTTTCTTCCAGATGTTGAGAGCAAGTCCCTTATCTTCTTAAGGAAGTTCTAGCGACAAGGTTATAAAAATTTCAAGACATAAATGGTCTTCGGTGAAAAAATGTCAAAACTAGCTATACCAAAACACATCTGCCTTAAAGAGTTTATGACAGAAGAGGACGAGATGTTGCGAGATGCTACACGGGGCTTCGTTGACGGAGTCATAATGCCCATAAGACAACAAGTTGACGCAGACGAACGGGAACACAAACTCATCGAGCAAATTATGAAACAAATTTTAGCAGATTTTGGAGCTCAACGTATGATGTTCCCAGAGAAATATGGAGGATTGGGCATTACCTCCTTCCAGAGTTTATACTGGGCTGCAGAGGAATTAGCCAGAGGAGACAGCGGAATGTGTGTTGCAGCTCTAGTTACTGCCTGGCCCATAATACCGATTCTATACAAACCATACAGAAGAGAGGACCTACTCGCGGAATTTGCAAAGATTTTCTGTGATAAGGAGCACCACTTCGGTAGCTTTGCTATGACAGAGCCCCAAGGAGGTTGTGACATCGAGAACGTCGAGACGATGAAGGGGCGGACGATAAGGACAACAGCCACGCTTGAAGGAGACGAGTGGGTCATTAACGGTGAAAAACAATGGCCGTCTAACAGTGGAATAGCTTCACTTTACCTAACAGTCTGTACGACTGATCCAGATCTAGGAGAAGAAGGCATAGCCCTCATTTATGTTCCAGCGCCCACTAAAGGCCTCGACTTTGAAGATTTTGATGTTAAGGCTGGAATGGTTGCCGACAGAAACTGCACAATTCACTTTGACAATGTGAGAGTCCCGAAGAGATACCGCGTAGCAGGTCCAAGCGATGACGCCAAACTTTTCCGTCAACAGTTAGTTGCTGGTAATATTGGATCCGCTGGAATATCCATGGGGCCCGCCCAGAACACCTTCGAAATTGTGACAAAATACGCTAGCGAACGAGTTGTAGCTGGAAAGCCCATCAAAGAGCACTCAATAAACGCAGGAATACTAGCTGACATGGCCATCGCCATAGAGACTGCTAGGACTTATGCCTTAAGCGTCGCTCGTATGTTTGACCACCCCGAGATCTATGGGCCTCGGTGGTCCCATGAAATGGTGGCGAAGTCTAGAATTGCGAAGGTATATGCTGCGGATGTAGGAGTTAGAGTTACAGACGAGGCTCAAAGGTTGATGGGATCCAACGGCTACTCAAGACCTTATGATGTTGAAAAGCACTGGCGCGATGTCAAGATAACCCAGCAGTGGTTGGGAGGCTCTATATTAGGTCGACTGGACATAGCACGCTACTATTGTAAACTGAAAACAATCTAAAACAGAAGAAGCATTTCAGTGAAGTGCCAAACTGATACACTATCCTACGTTGCCTCAATCTTTTATATTATTAATGTAGAATCATTGGTTTGAGGGAACTTTACATGGTGCTAAAATTCGAGCTCACCGAAGAGCTAAAACTGTTGCGTGGTGCCATTCGTGAATTTGCGGAAAAGGAGTTAAAGCCCCTTGCCCCTGAACTGGACAGAGCTAAGACCGGAACCACTTACGAGGTGCTTCGCAATTTATTCAAGAAGGCTGGAAAACTGAATTTGACAAGTCTAGCGGTTCCTGAGCCCTTGGGGGGTCAAGGTTACCTAAGTCTCGGAGCTGCTGTGTGTATGGAGGAGATAGCTGCCGTTTGCGGAGGATTGGCTTCTATGTTCGGAGCCCACTGGCTTGGTCAAGCTCCCATCGTCGCTACTGCTGACCCAGAAATAATGGAGAGGTGGCTGAAACCCATAGCCGAAGCTGAGAAAAGAGGGGACCCCCAGATGTGGGCTTTTGCCATAACGGAGCCAGATGCTGGTTCAGACGCTGAGTATCTTGAGGAATGGAAGCCTACACTTCCTAGGCTTAATGTTGTCGCTAGAAAAGAGGGCGATGAATACGTAATAAATGGAACAAAGAGATTCATCAGTAACGCCCCCATAGCTGATTTCATTACGGTATTCGCTACCACAGATATAAAACGAGGAGTAGACGCTTGGACTTGCTTCGTTCTGCCCACGAAGTCTCAGGGATTTTCCGTAGGAGTTGAGGAAGACAAGATGGGACAAAGAGCTGATCCAGTTTCGGAAATAATCCTTGAGGACGTTAGAGTGCCTATAGAAAACAGGATTGGAGATGAAGGAATGGGGTGGCTATTAAGCCAATACACCTTAGCCTATTCCCGTGGCCCGGTTGGCGCCATTGCACTTGGAATTGCACGAGGCGCTTACGAAAAGGCGTTGAAATACGCTAGTGAACGAATTCAAGGCGGCAAACCCGTCATCAGGCATCAAGCAATCAAATTGAAGCTCGCAGATATGTTTATGAAGATAAGAGCGGCAAGGATGCTAATCTATGATGCGTGTGCCAGAGCGGAAGTTGAGTACCCGCCGTCCTTAATCGAGCCCAGCATGGCTAAAGTCTTCGCGTCAGACGTTGCAATGGAAGTGGCAGTAGAGGCCATTCAAATAATGGGTGGAGACGGCTACATGAAGGACTTTGGGGTGGAGAAGTACTTAAGAGATGCTAAGTTGACTCAGATATACGAGGGAACAAACGAGATAAACCGCTTAACCATAGCAGACGAGATAATAGAAAGGAGATTGATAGCTTAATGCTTAAGGGTAAGCCAAAGGGGTATTCTATGCCCCTAGATTCGCCATTATATGATGAATCTCCATGGGAATATGACGACTGCGAAGCCGTAGCAGCTTTCGTTACTTTCGACGAGACAGCGGAAGAACTTTTGCCGGAAGGACTTGAGCCCTACAGTAAACCGATTCAAGGGGGATATTGGATATCCCACTATCCCTTCTCAACGCTTGGAGAATACTATGAAGTCTTGTTAGTCATACAAGTTAAAGACTTCAGGGGCAATATGGGATACTACATTCCATACATCTACGTGACGAACGACGCCGCCCTAGCAGCTGGACGCGAAGTTGTTGGAGCACCAAAGAAACTAGCTCACATCGACCTGCAAAAAGAATACAATACTGTCACGGGAGTGTTGGAGAGACCGAAAGGAAAACGCCTATTGACCGTAACCATGTTTCCTAACGCTAGGGCAGAAGGCCCTCTAATCGAGGCCATCCTCCCGAGGGAAACTCCATTACTCTCTCTCAGAGTTATACCAAGCCTTAAGGGAGGGAAGCCGGAGATAGCTCAATTAATCAGCTGGGCGGCTGTAATAGATTTTCACAAAGATTTACAGGGAAGACAGAAATTATGGGTTGGACCAGCATCAGTCACATATGACTCTCCTTCGGCGGTCGATCCCATCCATGAGCTTAAGGTGACCGAGACTATAACCGCCCTGTACTTCAAGTTTGACATGGCACTAATAACAAGGGAAGTTCAAAAAAGCTACGTTTAGTCGCGTTATACATAGATGTACACGCGGTCGC
>Ga0224496_10002207_pt1 | contig 11629 bp, 11 predicted proteins | sample SF_Jul11_sed_USG_2_FD_168127 | JGI IMG/M metagenome (GOLD analysis project Ga0224496, IMG submission 168127) | Sediment microbial communities from San Francisco Bay, California, United States - SF_Jul11_sed_USGS_8_1 | ecosystem: Environmental > Aquatic > Marine > Sediment | place: USA... | reverse complement strand
GAAGAGCGCAAAATGTAAGACCTGACCCCCAACTCCATTGGATTCATTAGAGGGAATAATCTAAGATAGATGCAATTTTCCAAAGGTTATTTATCAAAGACAATCGAGAACTGGTCCATACAAAATAATGAAGAATTGCCCTTTCCTATTTTCCGTCAGAATCCTCATTCTTAAAAAATTAAGCCAGATCGAAATAATGTGAGGCCCCATGCGTCAGGATGAAATTACGAAAAGTGCGTTGGAAGCTGTCACGAAGATCGGCCTGGTGGCTCTCCTCATCGTCTGGTGTTTTGAGATTATCCACCCGTTTGTGGGTCCGATTGTGTGGGGAATCATTATTGCTGTGGGGACCTTCCCGATTTATAGCTGGGCGCACCACCGAGTGACCACGCGTGGTTGGCTGGCGGCCACATTGATTTCTCTGGCTTTGCTGCTGATTCTGATCTTTCCCGTGGTGTTTCTGGTTACGGTGCTGGTGGATAACCTGCACGTGGTCTCGGATCATTTGCGTGCTGGCACGCTGATAGTTCCCCCTCCTCCTCAGGGGATCAAGGATTGGCCGGTGATCGGGACTCCACTGGAAAAAGCCTGGAGCATGGCAGCCGAAAATCTAGAAGTCGCCGTTCAACAAATCACCCCACAGCTGCAGGAATTTGTCAAACCACTGCTGGGGGCGGCCGCCACCGTCGGACTGAATATTGTGAAGTTCATCGTGGCAGTGGTTCTGGCCGGAGTGTTTTTGGCCTATTCAGAAGAGGGCTATCGACTATCCCGGGCTATTGGCAGGAGGTTGGCCGGCCAGCAGGGGGGAGAGTTGGTAGACCTTGCCGAAGCCACGATGCGCAGTGTCGTGCGAGGGGTCCTTGGCGTAGCCCTGATTCAGGCAAGTGCGGCCGGGCTTGGTTTGTTTGTGGCCGGAATTCCGCTTGCGGGCTTATGGACGGTGATCGTTCTCGTCTTGTGCATTGTTCAAATCGGTCCCTTCCTCATCATGGGTCCGGCTGTGGTCTATATGTTTCTGACCAGTGACACGCTTCCGGCAGTCTTGTTCCTGATCTGGAGTATCTTTACCATTTTGATTGATAACTTATTGAAGCCGTTGTTGCTGGGCCGGGGACTTGATGTGCCGATGATCGTGATATTCCTGGGAGCGATCGGGGGGCTGTTAATGTCCGGCATCATCGGTCTGTTCGTCGGTGCCGTCGTATTGGCATTGGGATACAAAGTATTCAACGCCTGGCTCAAGGTCGAACCATCAACGACGCCGGAAGGCGGGGCATTGTGAACAATGTACCGCAATAGGGATAAGGGTCAGGTCTGACATATGACAATGGCTTTACAGAAAGGCTTGGAATTCGGCTGTAACTTTGCGAGAAATTCGAGGCCTGCCCCACCCCAAGCAACCATTTAGACCGGACGAATCATCGCCACGATTCGCTCGATCAGCCAATAGGACGAAACAGATCCGATGCCATAAGCAGTGGCAGGAGTCAGCCAGGTTGGCAGCGTTTCCACTACACGATGGATCAGCCAACCTAAGGCAAAAAAGACCCCAACAAACAACAGCTGTCCTACTTCAACCCCGCCGTTAAAAAGCAACAATGCCAGCGGAATATCCGTTTGAGGCAAACCCACCTCACTGAGAGCCCCGGCAAACCCGAAGCCGTGCAACAATCCAAACACAAATGCCACGATCCACGGAAACCGAAATATCAGATCGAGAGATTCTCCTTTCGACCTCGCCAATTCGGTCGCCAGGAAGACGATGCTGAGAGCAATAACCGCTTCCACCGGCGCTTGCGGAACCTGCATGACATCTAAGGTCGCCAAGGCCAGGGTGATGCTGTGAGCCACCGTGAAGGCCGTAATGGTTTTCACCAGTTGCCATTTGCCGCGGACGATCAATAACAGGCCGAGCACGAACAACAGATGATCAATGCCCAGCAAAATATGTTCAATGCCCAAATGGACATAGCCGGTCAACGCCACCCCACCTCGAGCATTCACCACAATCGTCGGCAATTCCGGACGCAGGATTTGGGAAACGACCACTCCGTTCAGTAATTCAATACGCACTAGCGTATCAATCATGGTGGCACTGAGTCCTTGGATACGAATGGTTGCTCCATCCAATCCCGTGGCACCGCAATCCACTTTCCAACGTGTCAGTTGCGTGCCGGCGAGTAACATGGGCGTTGGAGAGGTCACCGTCTGGCAATTGGAAGGCAGCACGGCCTGCAGGGACAATACCCGATCGCCACGAGCCGGAACTTTCCATAAGACCGAAAATTGCCCAGGCTGGATTTCGTTCAATTGGAGATAGGCGGGACGGACTTCATGCGCGGCTGCCGGCAGACACCAAGCCACTGTTCCGTTTCAGCCCAAGTTGGACAACTGAGGGGGGATTGCTAAGGTGATGTTTTTGGCTCATCGTACCCATGAAAGGAGCGATGATGAAGCCAAAACCGAACCCCAAAACCGAGGCGGACAACCTGGTCCGAGACATTAAGCGACGGACTCGCCGAAAGTTTAGTGCCGAAGAAAAGATCCGGATCATCCTAGCTGGCCTACGAGGCGAAGACAGTATTGCGGAGTTGTGTCGCCGCGAAGGCCTCCACCAGAATCTGTATTACCGGTGAAGCAAGGAGTTCTTGGAGGCGGGGAAGAAACGCTTGAGCGGGGATACGGAACGCGAGGCCAGCCGTGACGATGTCAGTGAATTACGCAAGGAATCCGCGCAACTGAAGGCAGCCCTCACCGAAACACTGCTGGAGAATCGGCTGCTCAAAAAAAACGTGCTCGGGACTGGGGAGGACGCTATATGAGATACCCTGCTGCAGAAAAACATGAGATGATCCGCACGGTTGAGGAAAGCTCGCTGGGAATTGCCCGGACGCTGCGGCAGTTGAACATTCCCAAGGCCACCTTCTACAACTGGTACGATCGCTACCTGATCGAAGGAGTGGAGGGGTTGGTGGACCGGAAACGCACCTCCCTACCCAGTTGGAACAAGGTCCCCGAGGCCCAGCGCCAGGCTCTACTGGAGATGGCCCTCGAGCAACCCGATCTGTCGCCCCGAGAATTAGCTGTTCGCTTTACGGACGAACGGCAGTATTTCGTGTCGGACGCCACCACCTACCGGATTCTCAAAGAACAGGATCTGGTCACCTCCCCCGCCTGGATCGTGCTGAAGGCGGCCGACCAGTTCGATCAACCAACGACCGCCATTAACCAACTCTGGCAGACAGATTTCACCTATCTCAAGGTGACCGGCTGGGGCTGGTATTACCTCTCGACCGTGATGGATGATTTCTCACGGTATATCTTGGCGTGGCGACTCTGTCAGACCATGAGCACCCGGGAGGTGACCGCCACACTCAAGGAGGCGTTGAGCAGGGCAGGGTTCACCAAAAAGCAACGACCGAAACTCCTCAGTGATAATGGGCCGTGTTACATCTCAGCGGAATTGCAGGACTGGTTGAACGACCACGAACTCAGCCACACCCGTGGCAAGCCATATCATCCGATGACGCAAGGCAAGATCGAACGCTGGCATCGTTCACTAAAAAACCGTATTCTCCTGGAAAACTATTATCTCCCGGGCGACCTTGAACGAGAGATCGGAGAGTTCGTGACTCATTACAATGAACGGCGATACCATGAAAGCCTGAACAACCTAACCCCCAAAGACGTGTGGTGTGGACGAGGCCAAGCGATTCTGGATAGCCGACGAAAGCTCAAAGAAGACACGTTGAAACTCAGAAAACATTTGTACATGAAACGGAAGACCGCTTAACCTCAAACCCCAGAGCCAAAACACCACCTTAGGTTCTGACGCCCTGTGTCCAAATTGTGCGACATACAATCCGTGTTCAGGAAAATCGTGAGATTGGCTTCCTGTAACCGCTCATGGTGATACAATGCATTCAGGGCGTATTTCATGGCCACCAGCCCCCCTTTCATATCCAGCACACCGGGTCCTTTCAGGGTTCCATCCGCTTCCAGGGTTATGGTCTGAAATTCATCATCTTTCGGGAACACGGTATCCAGATGACCGTTGAGGAACACCTGCGTGGGTTTCTTCCCGGTACGGCGGGCAAGCAGATGGTCGGCAAACACCATTTTCCTATCCTTGCACGAGAGCAGCTCCATTTCTCCACCTGGTTGAACAGCGGTTTCAAAACCTAATGCGTTGAATTCTGCCTCAAGCAAATTCCTGAAATGATTGAGGCCTTCAACATTGAACGTCCCTGTATTAATGTTGACGTACCTTTCTAAATCCTTGAGCATAGCCATTTGGCGAGACTGGATCCACTCGACCAGTAGAGTTTCCTGCTCACTCAACTCCGTGGGGTTGGCTTGGATTTCTCCACGGGCCATGAGTGGGAACACCAGCATACCGATCAGAGCTATAAGGGTCATTCGTTTCATCTTAGCCCATTCTCCACGGATTGCACTTTTCTCCCAGACAGCACGACATCTTCCAGTAAGTATCCAGCTATCATGAACGTTGCTCGCGGAAATCTCAACTGCACCATCTTTCTCGTGTACACACCGACTGCCAGATGGAGGTTGCCTCAGGACCTCGTTGAACCCTTCGATGCCTTTAAGCCTGCCACTCCCCTACTTCGTACACTCGAAAGCCCGAGGATCGAGTGACCAAATGACACGTATATTGTCCCATGACGGAGAGACCGAAGCCTTCAATGCTCTGTGCCTACGCAAATTGTGTCATACCCCGTTCCAGAGGTACAGTTAAAAGTCCTCGCTACCAGATGGAATCCAAGGAAGAACCATATTCAAATCGATCCGAATCATCACATAACCCATTCTACCTTGAACCACACATCCATCATTGCGGCCATCATGGCGGAATTCGCTGAGGAGACAGGGATGACTACCCCCGCTCCACCGCCCCGTCGCTATCTCTGGACCGACGCATTTGCCGTTTGCAACTATCTGGAACTGTACCGACGAACAGGCCAGGAGTCATACCAACACGATGCCAAACACCTCGTCTCTCAGGTTCACAAAATCCTGGGAAGGCATCGTGAGGACGATTCACGTCGAGGATGGATCAGCGGTCTTGATGAAGAAGAAGGGAAGCGGCACCCAACCAGAGGTGGCCTGAGAATCGGAAAAGCACTTCGGGAGCGCAGGCCGGATGAGCCGTATGATGACCATTTGGAATGGGAACGGGATGGGCAGTACTTTCATTATTTGACCAAATGGATGCACGCGCTGAATTGTCTTGCGCGAGTGACGGGAGATTCAGTGCATAACCGGTGGGCGGTAGAGCTTGCAAAAACCGCCCACGCCCGATTTACCTATACACCATGGGGTGGTGGGCACAAGCGCATGTATTGGAAAATGAGTATCGACCTGTCTTATCCCCTCGTCACGTCCATGGGCCAACACGATCCGCTTGATGGCCTGATCACCTATCAACAGCTTCAATCGACGGCCATGAAATTGGACGAATCGACTACGGACAGTTTACTCGACACAGAGATTGCGGAACTAACTGCTCTGTGTCAGGACATGCCCTGGCAGACAGATGATCCGTTAGGAATCGGAGGGCTTCTGTCCGATGCCTGCAGGCTGGCCCAAGTCATAATCAGCGGCAATTTACCGGAAACAGAGGTATTGAGGTTGGGGCTGCTCCTGCGGGATGCTGAAGTCGGCTTGGAGACCTTTGTCCGGAGCCGTACGTTAAAGGCTTCGGCTGATTACCGTCTGGCATTTCGCGAGTTAGGACTCTCCATCGGGCTCCATACCATTGCACGTATTCAGAAAACCATCGACCAACATCCGGATTTTTTTTCGAACGTGGATGATCTGCATGCCAAACTATCAGGCCTCCAGCGATATATCCTCTTGATTGATCAAATCGAAGGTTTCTGGCTGGAGCCGATCAATCAACAGAGTCCCAGTTGGACCGGACACCGGGACATTAACCGCATGATGCTGGCCACCAGCCTGGGACCGGACGGCTTTCTGGGCCTTCCATAACAAGCCATGGCCAACGCTTTAGTCTGCCTAGTAAGCTTTGGTGACAAGCGCAGAGGAAAATTTATGCGACGGAAGGTCCACAATTTCTAAATTATGCGAGATGGGCAAGAATGACATGAAGGTCAAAAAAGGTCGCTGTAGGGATTTCTCCAGAAGCAGGATAAATAAAGACTGCGGGGTGGGCACCAGGCCATCCCGGACGAACAAGAAGCAGCCCTTGCCAGCCCACCCCTCTCACTACACCAATTAGTCTGGTGACTGACAGTCGGTGCCTTTTCGTTGGGTGCACAGAGGCCAGCGAATCTTGGCCGCCCAATAGTCCATGATGTTTTCGACGTCGGCCCAGTAGCCGAATCCCTTGGTGAGCGTCTTGCCTCCGGCCCGACGGTCAATGCCGGCTCCTAGAAGTTTCCCTGTTTGCACATCCACGAGCCGGACCTCGACGCTCGCTCCACCAACAAAACCTTGTGTGCCACTGGCCAGTTTTTTCCCCTCGGATGCCACGCGTGCCATGGACACCACGGTCGAGGCCGCATCCAAGACCGGCATGCCATGTTCGACATCCGTGAGAGCCGCTGAGAGCCGCATCACCCCAGGGCCCGACTCCTGCACGAGGGTATAATCCTTGGCCTGCTGCTCTGAAACTTTTTGATAAAACGTATTGGCGAGGGTCCGAACGTCGTCCGGGGGTACCACACCGGTATCTTTGGCCGCGGCATCTTTTCCTAACCAGACGGTCACCGGCTCCAGCATAATCTTTTCGTAGGTCTTTTATCTGGCTTCGGGGTTCAAAAAGCACGGGTATCTTTCACTTCCATGAGTTCCCTGATCAAACATAGCTTCCATGGCTTCCGGTTATCCCCACCCATTGGATAAGTACCCCTTCGCTGGATGGTCAGCCTGCTGTTCCGCATAGTTTGAGCCGTGGTTATTGGCTAATTTTTCAAATCAGCCGGATCACTCGATATACTCAAGTGTCCATCCCTTACTTTCTAAACATTGTTCCCTCATCATCTCCCCTGCGCCTCTTTCAAAACGTTTTTGCCTGCTGGTGACGATGACTTCATTGTCAGGGCCTATTTGCCTGATGTTATCTCGACCAAAATGAACGTTCTCCCTATTACAAAGAGTGATGGCCGCTTGCAAGTCTGCCTCTGTGGCGCCGGGCTTGACCCACTGCGGTGTAGGACCGCAGGCTGACAGCATCAACACCAATAACCCCAACCGTAACAGTACTTTCATAATCCTTACCCCACCCTAAGGTTTGACGATTTTGCACCAGGATGCCTCATTCCAGTTGTCATCAGCACCGGTAGGGAGAGCCAAGGATCCATCCCCCATTTTGTTAGACCTGTTCGGCTGTGTCAGAGTTCCATCTGACGAAATCACATATAGATTTCGGATACCCTCTATCGGAAATGTCGCGAAAAAAGGAGCTCGATTTTCCGGAATGGACACCGGATGGCCATCCCTTCTTAACACACAACTTGTGAACCCTCCATAGGATACTCTCTGAGAGGGCGTTTCTCTGTTTTTATCGACAAATTGCTGAAGATATACAGCACACACTCTCTCAACTGTTTTAGCAGTTTTTCATCTCCCCGGTTGTGACAGGCCAGGGAGACATCGATCATGGTGTCATGCGCTCATTTCTTCAGGCTGATAGTCACCTTATCGATTGCGCCTGTGAACTTGCTGCTGGCGCGGGTATAGTCGTCCGTGACCGGCGTTTCCGCGTCAATGCCCACGCCAGCCGTTTCATCGGCCGAAAAGATTGCGAACTCGGTCTGCTGGACTCGGGTAGACCCCACGGCCTTGCCGTTGATGTACAGGATCGCAGTACCGCCCAAGCCCGGTTTGTCACCCTCGTAAGCAAAGTCCATTTTCACAGTCGACTTGCCCTTGGGCAGCTTCGAGTCCGCGGTAGCCGTGTACCGATCGATTCCGAGGTAGTTGTATGTGAACATCGGCGCACCATCCTTCACATACAGGCTCCAACCGCCGAAGCGTCCCCCCTGGGCCACGATGACCCCGTTGACCGGTTTCTCTCCGGCCTCCACATCGGCAACGATTTCAAACGATGTGTTTTTGATGTTGATGAAGTCGTTCTCGAGTAGACCATTCATGCCCTCGTACAGGGTCAGGCTAGTGCGGCCAAACATCAGGTCAGGCCGCCCGGCCAGCTTGGAATTGAACAACTCCTGCCGGCGGTCATCAAGGGGCAGCACCTTGTACTTGACCGCCTCTGCCAGAAAGACCCGCTGCAGTTCGGCAAGGATGTCGGGATGCTTCTTCGCAAGATCCGTCGACATACTGAAATCGTCCTTTACGTGATAGAGCTCCCAGACGTCCTCAGTGAGTGTGTTCTCCACCTTTCCCCAAGGCTTGATGTGGACAGTCCCCGCAAACCAGCCGTCGAAGTAGACTCCACGGTTGCCGAACATTTCGAAGTACTGGATCTGGTGACGGCCTGGGGCGCGGGGCCCGTCCCAGCTATAGACCATGCTCACGCCCTCGATAGGACGCTGTGGTGTACCGTTGACAATGCGCGGCTCCGGCAGCCCGACGGCCTCAAGGATCGTCGGCACCACGTCGATGACATGGTGCCACTGGCTGCGCAACTCCCCCTTGGCTTTGATGCGTTTCGGCCAATGGACGACCATCGCGTTGCGGGTGCCACCATAGTTCGAGGCGACCTGCTTGGTCCACATAAAGGGTGAGTCGAAGGCGACCGCCCATCCGGCCGCCATGTGGGGATAGGTAGTCGGATCGCCCCAGCTGTCATAGTGCTTCAACATGAAGTCGATGTCCGAACCCTTGGGCTCGTTGTTGAAATAGGTCATCTCGTTGTAGAGCCCACTCATCCCGCCTTCGGCACTGGTGCCGTTGTCGCCGGCGATGTAGAAAATCAGCGTATTGTCCAGCTCACCCATGTCCTCGATTGCCTGGATAACCCGGCCGGTTTCATGGTCGGTCATGTCAAGATACGCGGCGAAGACTTCGGCCTGGCGGGCAAAGAGCTTCTTCTCCTTGGGCGAGAGATCTTTCCAATCCTTGATGTCCTTCGGCTTCTTCGCCAACTTGGTGTCGGGTGGGATCACGCCAAGCTTTTTCTGCTGCTCAAAAATCCGCTCCCGGATCACGTCCCAACCTTCGTCAAAGCGGCCCTTCTGCTTGTCGATGTAGGATTGCGGCACATGGTGTGGGGCATGAACGGCACCGGGGGCGAAGTAGACGAAGAAGGGCTTTTCTGGAGTAAGCGACTGCTGGAAGCGGATCCAGTTGATGGACTGAGTGGCCATGTCATTCATGAAATGGTAGTCGGGATCGTCCGGAGTCTCCACGTGATTAAGGTTGTGGTAGACGCCTGGGGCCCACTGGTTGGTCTCCCCGCCCAGAAAGCCGTAGAACTCGTCGAAGCCCTGGTAGTTCGGCCAGCGAGCGAAGGGACCCGAAGGGCTGATCTCCCAGACTGCGGTCTCATGCCACTTCCCGAACGCCGCAGTGCTGTAACCGTTGAGGCGAAGTATTTCTCCGATGCTGGCCACGTCATTGGGCAGCATGCCCGTCGCGCCAGGGAAGGACGTCGCCACCTCGGTGATTTTGGCCTGGTTGGCAGAATGGTGATTGCGGCCGGTCTTAAGCGCCTGCCGTGTCGGAGAACATAGCGCCGTGGTATGGAATTGATTGTACATGAGACCCTGACTGGCGAGTTTGTCAATATTGGGTGTTTCAATTACCCCCCCGAAAGCGCTGGTGCCGCCGAAACCCAGGTCGTCGAGCAGGACAATCACCACGTTGGGCGCATCCTTTGGCGCCTTCACCTCAAACACCGGAGGCGCCTTGGCGTCCCGCGCATCCAGCGTGGTGATGGGGGGATACCAAGGGCCTTTGACAGGTAACTCGGTGCGATCGATCTGCGCCTCCTGGGCCATGACACCCGTAGTACCCAAAACGGTCACCAACAGAAAGGCAAGTGCCACGGCGAACAGGTGCTTTGTCTTCATTTCGATCTCCTTGTTCAATTGTTTTGTTTTCAGTTTGATCTCCCCGTGCCCTTCAACTCAGCAATGAGCCGGATGGCCTGCAACCCCGTCAACCGGAGAAACTTATTATTTTTGGTTTCTTGGCTAGTTCGAAATCGCCACACCGCCAGATAATAACCTACTGGTGCTTCAGGGAGCCATAACGTCAGAGCCACAGGTTCCAATTATCAACCATTGCGAGTCGGGCTTCTTCGAACGGTTCCCTGCAGGTGAACCCGAATGGCTGGAGGCAACACGGCAAGATCCGTAGCGGAACCACCAATAGGTCTGTGACCGGATCGATGGGCTGCTTATCCATCGACAACAAGGTGCGAATGAGTCTCCGACAAGCGGTCACTCAACTTGAATGCACAGTCACAGAGGCGGCATCCGGCATTTTGACTTTACTAATGCAATTAGGGAAAAATCAGCAAAGTGAATATGGGAAAATGGTGCAGGGGGGGGTGACGTTGCTTCTTCCGTTGTCCTGCGTCCAAATGGTGTACTCTAAAAACGGCCTATGAAAATAAACTTTTTTTTGGGGCAAATCAGTTCTCTGGAACGGCTCCGCACATTGACGGACGGAATCTATGCGATTGTGGCCACCTTATTGGTGTTGGACCTCAAGGCGCCAGAGATTCCGGAGGCAACCAATGCAACCCTCATTGCTGATCTGTTCAAACAAATTCCGAATTTTATCGCGTACTTTCTCAGTTTTTTTGTGATTGCGAGCCTTTGGATGAGGAATCATTGGGTCCTCAACCCAATCAATAAATGCAACGAGACAACGTTCTGGCTCAATCTGCTTCATTTGCTCTTTTTGTCCCTGATCCCATTCACGGCTTCGCTCATCGGGAGATACGAACAGGATCCCATTGCCGTTATCCTTTTTTCTGCCTCTCTTGGCCTTCCGGGGTTTGCGTTGCTGCTCATTCACCGGTATGTCATCCCCCGGACCGACTGGTATAGCGAAACCACCAGCAGGACCTGGACTTCACCAAATTGGTGGGGTGCCTACCCAGGGCCAATCTTTGCCCTGGCTTCGATGTTGTTGGCCTTTGTCAGTATTCCTGCCGCACTGGGCATTTGGTTCTTAATCCCGGTCTGGACACTGGCTTTTCTACACCCCCAATCGCCTTGAACATTGGTTTGTTGAAGGATAAGCGTGGGATGTTCTTCAACAGCCGCTTTCTCCTCAACGAATCTGTGTGCTCATCTTCCCCTTTCCCCACCGGAGCACGGACGAGGGGCAGAACACTGGGTGCTCTCTCATCAACCCATTCAACAGGCACAAAACGGCCCAAAGGCCAGCATGAACAAGTAAGCGATTCGGTCCGATATCGTAGTGACCGATCTATTGATGTCTTCCCCTCACCCTAAAGGGGCGAGGGCCAATTACATTGCCTTGGTTGAAGGTTGAAATACGATAGACCGGGCACACCCGAAGCCGATGCTTCGTGAATGGCGTTCTTGTGCTTGCGAAACTGTTTTTGTGTTTTCCAGAAGAGTCCGCGCGATCAAACGCACAGAGGCATCAAATAAATCAAGAGAAGATTAGGATGATGAACGGGGAGAGATTCTTCGCGGAAGAG
>Ga0224496_10002206_pt1 | contig 11633 bp, 8 predicted proteins | sample SF_Jul11_sed_USG_2_FD_168127 | JGI IMG/M metagenome (GOLD analysis project Ga0224496, IMG submission 168127) | Sediment microbial communities from San Francisco Bay, California, United States - SF_Jul11_sed_USGS_8_1 | ecosystem: Environmental > Aquatic > Marine > Sediment | place: USA... | reverse complement strand
GTACGAGAAGCCTGAAATCACCCCGTCCGATGCTTGGTTGTCAAATTGAAAGAAATGGAAATGCGTGTTGATCTTGGACGATTGGAAGTTCGTGATATCATCATCAATCCACTCGCTGGTGAGTGTCCAATCGATGCAATCATACACATTAGCCCGGACGACCAACGGAAACTTCTTGTTGTTGTCCGCTCGAACCGCTGCCTCTTCTTCCTGCACCACATACAACAACCCGTTGGGGTCGACAATAGCCGGCTCACTGCCTTCGGCTGCCGATAATTCAATCGGTAACTTAATGAAATGGATTTTGTAATCCTGCGAACCGGCTCGATCCGGGCACAAACTCCACGGACCATTTTCTCCCGGCTTGGCGGGTCCAACCGACCGTGTCCCATCGGGATTCAATCGAATCATTTCCAGCCAGGGGGCTGGGTTATGATCATTCGAGAACGGAACTCGCTTACCAAAATGTGGCGTCAACCAAGGCCACGCCACTTTTCCCGTCGTGGGTTCAAACAAAATGCCATGCCGTTCGCCCGCCTTATATCCCAACAACTCCGGACGATACTTGGGGTTCTCCCCTAACGTGGCTTCCTTCTCACTCATGGCCTTATTGCCCTGCCAGACCCAGTCCATGACGGTGGCATCATAGGCCATCATCTGCCCTTTTTCATCATCCGTATGACCAGGCTTGCCTTGATTGGCTAACTGCATTTCGACCCAATCTTTAATATTGACAACGGCAGGTTCGGCTTTCCAATTGCTCTTGCCTTCACCCACAATCTTGAATTGCTTGCCAAACCAATTGACGGTCTTCCCGACCAATTGATCAGAGGTCACCGGTTTGTGAATTCGACCCAATCGGTCAGGCAACTCGCGTAACGGCGCCATGACGTCATTTTGGACACCAGGCTCTTGCATGGTGTTATACACCCGCCAGTAGCCCCACATCCCGGCTACATAGTGATGCGCCACATGGCAATGGAAGAGAAAATCTCCCGCTAACCATTGGCACAAACCTGAGCCACATTCTGTTTCTAAATCCAACGCCTCTGATGGCCCGATGACCTCCACATCCACCCGATCAGATTTAGTACGAATGACCGGGTATTTCACTGGCCCACTTTGACCCGTGTTCCACACGGGCATTTGCGTAGCCCGAGGACTGCGTTGCCAACGGATGGATCCCCCATGTGGATGATGGGAATGGAACACTTCCGATCCACCATGCACCACACGGAATTTGGCAGGATCACCTAAATAACTCCGAGGAATAGTCGGGGCCGCATCCCCAAAGGTATAGGAGCTATAGGCCATCGACTCATCTTCAAATCCAAAATATTCATGTTGCACATGCATGTTATTGATGCCGAACGGCTCACTGCGATAGTTGAGCGCCCGGGCACCTGGGCGATACGCATCCGTTAACGGATCCCGTTGGGGTAAGAAATCCCCATGTTTATTGACGGGACGAAAGGCTTCGTCACCGACTTCATGATAAATCAGGACAAATTCACGGAAATCCGGACCGTCCCCATTATCAATCATAACCTGCCAGCCGCTCCGGGCTTCCGTGGCTGGTCCCGTTCCTAAGGGTTCAAAGTAATTCGACCCTTTGGGCTCGACGACGAACACCCCGAACATCCCCATGACCGTCAGTTCCCGATCATTACTAAACGTATGAAATTGCTTTCCACCTTCTTGCGTCTCTGGATGGATATACCATTCCATACTGACGCTTTGGCCTTCTGCGGCCACGGTGGCTGGATTGGTCGTTGTAGCTGGCGTGCCACTATCACTCATGACCATATCCGAACCATTAATATGCAAACTGACTTCTTCACCGAACTCTAACTTATTGTTCAGCGTAATTTTGACACAGTCGCCTTGATTGCCACGAATCACCAAGGGTTGAATCCACTGGTCTTGGATCCCGTTTTTCACGCCCCCTGCATCATGATGGCCCTCTTTTTCCCGAGCCTCGCGATTTTTTTCTTCTTCTTCACGAATTTTGTCAATGTCTTCAGTCAAGGCGTACATGTACCCTGGATAATAATCCAGCCATTGATTCAAGCTGATTTCCACATTAATGGCGGATATATCGTAATTTCGAACCGGGGCCGTCTTAGGACACAAGCCCCCTTTCATCGAAACGGGTTCCACACCGGAAGGACTGGCCAGCAAACCATTGCCGGGTCCTGCGCCATATTGATGAATCATCGACATGGAGTTAAACGCACCCGTGTCAGCCCCTCTGTGGTCAGCTTCTTTCTGCATTTGCTGCATCATCCGTTGATGCTGCTGCTCGACGAGTGCCGCCCGTTCGGCGCGACCCTCCATCGCATCTTCCACAATCGTCTGGCCCTTGAGCTTTTCGGCCCAGCCAGGTGATTGGGAATTCATGCCCATTTGATGGGCATGCTCTGAGGAAGCATTCTCCGCGCTACCAACAGAGGGAGTTCCCACAATAGTGGCTCCCCCAAATAGCGCCAAGAACGCCGAAACCGTGAATAAAGTCGGTTGGCGGTGATACATGCTCCGGACTCCTTTAGTTAAGGCGTTTGGTGAATAAAAAAACAAAATTGACAGCAACAATCTGTTCCATCAGATCATTTTCGATTTTTCTGAACTGACTCACTCACATACCATCAAGGTTGAGTGCCGACATTAGGTATCCTCTTTCGGAGGTCGGGCATTCCGGAGGCCGGTCCATCACACCCCACCCAATGTCGGCAACAGAAATCAAAGCAACATAAGTGCCAGGAATGTAGCATCTGGAGCAAGAAAGAGGAACAGGACCTATTCATGCAGGTAATGGGGCAGATACCATCGAGTTTTTTAATGGATCACGACATCCAGAAATTCTGCGGTTCTGGACAGAAGAACCCACACAAAGTTGCGCTATCCAATAAATCAACAAGTTACGCGTCCAATTTTTTGGACACAAAATAGGCGGCAATGGGGAGAATAGGGACAGGATCGTTGAAAATTACAAGATGTGATACAGTCGCAATTTATTATAAAGATTAGAACGACTGATTTTGAGGAGGCGTGCAGCCCGCGTCTTATCACCATTGGTTTGGGAAAGCGCTTCAAGTATACGATCTCGTTCGGCCACTCGACGAGCGGCTTTACTCACAGCCCTCAACTCACCGTCAGTACCTTTAGTACCCTCTAATTGCTTCGACCCAAAGAGATCACTGACATGAATGGTGGAATGACGACAGGTCACCACCGCTCGCTCAATCAGATTCCCTAACTCCCGGACATTCCCCGGCCAAGCATAATGCGTTAAGGCCTTCAACGCATCTGGATGAAGCGCCAAAGCCGGTCGACCATGCTGGCCGGTTGAAATATCGAGGAAATGCTTGGCCAATAACACAATATCTTCCGGACGCTCACGTAAGGGTGGAACGGTTAAGGGCAACACCGCTAAGCGATAATACAAATCACCGCGAAAGCGCTTAGCCTTGACCAACTCTTCTAGGGATTGATTGCCAGCGGAAATCACCCGGACATCTACTTGAATAGAGCGATTGCTCCCAACGGGTTTAATTTCTCCCTCCTGCAACACCCTCAATAATCGAGCCTGAAACCCGGGAGTGGTATCGGCAATCTCATCTAAAAAAATCGTGCCTCCTTCAGCTTCTTCAAACAACCCCTTACGATCAACAATCGCTCCAGTAAAGGCGCCCCGCATATGGCCAAATAATTCACTTTCCAGTAAGGTTTCCGGTAGGGCGCTACATTCCACCACCACAAAAGGCCGGGCTCGTCGATGGCTCAACGCATGAATGGTCTTTGCGACTAATTCTTTACCCGTTCCACTCTCCCCTTGAATCAAGACCGTGGCCTCACTGACCGCGACCAATTGAATCGTTTCCCTTAACCGCTGAATGGGTTCACTCTCACCAATAATCGTCCGCTGGGGAACCTCCCCTACAGCCCTCTCCTGACGAGGAGGAAGGCCTGAGAACCCTTGTTCTTTCCGAGCAACGACGACACTCTCACTGCCACGATCTCCCATAAGTACCGCAAAATGTGTGATGCCGGTCTCACCTTTGACGGCCACAGCCCGCAACATTGGACATGTTTCGGGAAGAGCGACGGAGGACACCGACCCTGAGGGGGTGGCTAAATCCTGAACGTTAGACCGGAATAGATAGGTCGCAGTACAGGGGTCACAAGGAGACTGATTCGAAGCACTTAAATGAGAAGGACGTGTGGTGAGCGTAGAACCTAAGGGACAATCTTTCGCAATTTTATCTGCGGAAGGATTGACATAGACCAATTCCATCTGTGGATTAAAAATCAGGATTGGTTCCTCCACATGTTCGGCTAACGCCTTCAAACCCTCAAGACGAGCATGAACGAGCGGCGAAACATCAGACTCCGTTGACGCATACGATCCGGCCATCGTCACTCCTTCTCCTTTTCCCTGATAATATCTAATTATTTAATAATATTCCATCATATTCCCACATGGATTGACCATACACATTTGGCAAATCCAGGTTTTCAACTCCTTCAGATGAAGGGGTTTCTCAAAATATCCTTGCGCGCCACATTCAAGCGCCTTCGCTTTGGATTGGCTATCAACATAGGCCGTTATCACCACAATGCAACTCTGTGGAGCTGAGGCTTTCAGAAGCCGCAAATACGGATAGCCTCCGTCAGGAATTTTCAAATCCGTGACGATAATCCGTGGGGAGACCGTCCGAAGTGTATTCAATGCCCCCTTCCCATCCTGGGATTCCAGCACCCGACATCCCTTTTCCTGGAGTGCATCAACCAAAACCGCCCTCATGGCCTTATCTTGATCCACCACCATAATGGTACAAGCCTCTTCCCCAGCCTGCCCATGAACCAGAACTTGCTTCATCGTCCTTCTTCTTCCCTCTCAAACATCATCGATTGCGTTCAAGAAAACCCAGAACACCTTGACTATGAATCACAGCAAAATCTAGACCTCGCTATTGACCAGAAATTACGCAAATTTGTCCCTATTTGGGGATGAGAAACACTAAAAAACGAAACAACAGTGTGGAATTACTCCACAGAAAATGTAGTAGTTACATTTCAGAAACACCCTCAACGTCTCTACGTTTTCTTCGGAGCTCGCACGACGAGTACCGAACAAGGAGCATGTCGACTAACCGTACGCGCCACACCTCCCATCAGAAATCGCCTCAGACCAGTCTTTCCCCTTGAACCCATGAGTATCAAGTCGGCTGTTTGTTGCCGGGCCGCCTTCAGGATTTCCTCTGTTTCATGTCCCAAAGCCACGCGTTCCTGAATAGTGAGTGAAAGAGAACCCAGGGCATCTCGAGTGGCCTTCAGAAGGCGCACACCGGCTGAATCACGATCCCGACACAGATCCTTGGCCAATTTTGAAAATTCCGCCTGACTTTTTCCGGCACGATCCACACATTGTGCGGTTTCATACATATGTTTTTTGATCACATGAAGCAATGTTATGGTAGACTCGGGGGGAAGTCCCAATTCTTTGAGAATATCCACGGCTTTCCAGGCATCGGGTGATCCATCGGTCGCAAGCAACACATTGAGGGTGTTTGACGATTTCCCTCTCCGTGCCGTTGGTCGTCCAATAAGGACCGAACATAGAGCATCATTCAAGACCCATTCACTCACGCTACCCATCAGCAAACCAGAAATTCGAGAGAGCCCTCTGGAACCAAGGGCCACCACATCAATCTTCTTTTTCTGAATGGCATTCAAAATTTCCTGCCCCGGAACCCCGTTCACGACCATCGATTGAACCTGCAACGTGTCCGATCCCAGCAATTGTTCCAGTCGTTGAAGCTCTGACTGCACTCGGGCTAAAGGTTCCTCAGCATCGCCTGATTTCTTTCTAGACAATCGACTCGACTCCGTTGGCACAGGCCTGTCATCTATGGTCGTGACATGCAGCAATATCAAGGTTGACCCGGCAGGCCACTGCATTTTTTGCAGCAAAGTAATTGCAGCCTTGGAATCTTTGGATTGATCAATGGCTAATAACATTCGCATAAAATAATTCCTTCTGTTTGAGGGAGTTCCAGTCACGAAATATTTTTTTTACACCACTTCACCATAGATGAGCTACAGCAACCTTCCACTGAAATTTCTTATTTCTTGAGTGAGTGGGATTTTCAATGCATCAGCCGATTGGATTAGCTCTTTCATTTGTCCCATCTCAATCGTGTCCAGGTTGAGGCGAATGTTTTTCCAATAAGGTCTGAAGCATGGCACCCTCAGTCATACCCAGATATTTTGACAACCTCACCCCCTCAACAGACTAATCATCCTCATGTTCATCATCATCCTCTACGTCCAGCTGACCTCCACGGTGACAATTGAGACATTTCGCAAAATGGCCAATCCGATGCGCCCCCTCACCTTCTTCAATAATATGACTAACCATGGAATTCGAGAGCAGACTCATTCTATTTCCCCCATCGCCTGACTCCATCATATGACAATCCGAGCAGGACGTCGCGGCGGTGGCACGAAAAATAAATTCTCCATGAGGATTATTCAACAGCCCAGTCGTAATGGCAGCCAGGACACCTTGATGTTCGACGTGACAGGTCAAACAGGATTGGGCCTTTTGAATAATGTCGGCATGAAAACTGGCCACATCGGGTTCAGAGCGCGCAGCAAACTTCTGGCTGGAATGACAGGATAGGCATTGCTGAGGGGTCGGGCCCCGAAACGGTTCATGACACGAACCACATGACGTCACATCCGTATGAGACCGACTGAGATGCCCAGGAGCCCAAAGAGCTTCGGGATAGTATGGGGACAACCAGACGACCGTCCCAATCAACAGGGCAGTAATGCCCCAAATTAATGGCGCCACCCATGGCCGTAGACACCCAATCATTTACATGCCTCCAAAAAATAATGCGCCACCGATATGGAGCAAGACGAAGGCCACAAACGACCATGTTAAAGGACCATGAAGGCATTTCCACCATCGCAATGCTTTTTCTTGTAATGCCAAATCATGTAAATGAGCCTCAATCCCTTCTTCCGATAGACCTTCAAAATCCTGTTGATGCCGACGCTCATACAGCAATTGAAAAACCCAATAATGCAACGCCTGTCCGACAAGGCCACTGACCACCACCAGAACCATGGTGATTAAAGCCAGAATCGGCGCCCACGCATGAAAATGCGCACCCGCATGAACAAAAATCACCAAAGGGCCGAGAACCCCAGCCACCATATGCACCTGAAACCAACGTTTGGGCCAAACCTGATTTGGATGCCGCCACCGTTTCCATGGATAGACAAACGTCAATCCAATGATGCCTAGACCAACCCACCCAATGAGGTGAGCCATTTGAGTATGGCCGAATGGCCGGCTCGGTGTCGTCGTCAAAAAATACTCAAGAAGGAAGGCACTGCCTATGGTAAGACACGCAAGAGCAATGATAAGAGTTGTACGACGGGAAAGAGTCGGCATCAGGTTGAAGAATCGTTGCAGCGCTGAGCTACATGTCCATCCTGGAATCAAAGAGACGAGCTAAAGACAGGAGAAGAGGCAGGCAGAAGCGCCCGCAACTTTGTCTCGACCACCTCTGGAGCTTTGACCCCACGAAATCGCAGAGTCGGATTCGAATCATGACAACGAAGAACCACAGTACCTATTCTCAAAAACCTGGCGAAAGGCCCTTGTACGAGTTCAACTGCATCAATCACATCGTAACTGACACATCTCATCGTTTTGCCGGAATATCCATTCCGAATGATAACGTGCCGTGAGGTGAGGACATATTTTGCCCAATACCGAAGGCCTACTGCCACCACAAGCAAAAAACCTGCTCCAACCATCCAAACCTCCCAGCCAGGTACGCCGACACGAATAAAAACAAGTCCCCTTAAGGCTATCCAGAGACTCAAAAAAAACAGCCAACTGAACTGGCCCCAAGAGGGATACGCTTCCCACAGGATACGCTCAGATTCACCTTGATCAGTCACGTCTCCCTCCGAACTGTAGATGTTCACAAAATTGTCCTTTCTACTAAGGTAATACAAATTCGGTACCATCCTCTTTTTGCATTGATTCCTTAGTGTTTTGCGTAAACCAACAACCGGAGCGTGCCACGTTTGTGGCATTTCGCAACACATGGAATAGGGCGGTGATGCAAATTGGGATTCGGGAAGAAAAGACGAATGGATTGGTGTGATGAGCAATTTTGATGAGGAGAAACGTCGTAAAATTCTCGGGAGAACCCTCGCTTCAACCTGGCGCCAATTCCTATAATGATAGGGCTCAGCTACTACAATCCAACACGCGATGTGCCAAAAGACTCATCAAGAATCGACCAGCCGTTCTTGGCAATCTCACCTCCGGTGATTCGCACCGCCCCAATGAGTTTTGTAAGCTCAAAATGGATGAGCGATAAAAAATGAGCGGCTCTATGGACAATCCACACAACAGGATAACCCGACGTGCCTTGTTGCAAGGGGTCGGAGCGCTGGGGCTAATGGCCGCTATGGCCCGCCTTATCCCTTCCTATGTCTGGGCAAACGCCACGACGATAGTGGCACCCTCCACTTTAGAGGTAAGCGGAGAGACCATTCATTTGATGATCGACGAGACTCCGTTTCGAATCGGAGCGTTAACCGGGACAGCAAAAACCATCAACGGCACCCTACCTGGCCCCTTAATTCACCTCCAAGAAGGTGACACCGTCACCCTCAACGTCACTAACCGGTTGCAAGAGGATACCTCCATTCACTGGCACGGAATAATTCTTCCACCAGACATGGACGGCGTGCCCGGCGTCAGCTTCGGAGGTATCAAGCCGGCCTCGACCTTCACCTACCACTACCCGATTCGCCAAAGCGGAACATATTGGTACCATAGCCATTCCGGCTTGCAGGAGCAATCTGGCGTCTACGGACCGCTCATCATCGACCCGATTGAGCCAGAGCCCTTTCACTTTGATCGGGATTATGTCGTGGTGCTTTCGGATTGGACCTTCGATTCGCCGGAATCGGTCTTCGCCAATCTCAAAAAACAAAGTGATTACTATAACTTCCAGAAACGCGCGGCCCCCGAGTTCTTTGCTGACGTAGCCCGAATGGGATTGTGGGCCGCACTACAGAACTACCTGATGTGGGACCGGATGCGGATGGATCCAACGGACTTCGCCGACGTCACCGGGTACACCTATACCTATCTGATGAACGGCTTGACACCCGAACAAAATTGGACGGGGCTTTTTCGTCCATACGACCGGGTCCGCCTGCGCTTCATTGCGGCAGCGGCCATGACCTTCTATGACGTGCGTATACCGGGCCTCAAGATGACGGTTGTTCAAGCGGACGGGCAATATGTGCAACCGGTAATGGTGGACGAGCTTCGTATCGGACCGGCGGAAACCTATGATGTAATTGTCGAACCTTCCGGAGATCGCGCGTATACGATCTTTGCAGAGACGATGGATCGAAGCGGCTATGCGCGCGGCACACTGGCTCCGCGCGAAGGAATGACCGCACCACTCCCAGACCGTCGTCCAAGACCGCTCCGGACCATGGCTGACATGGGCATGCACATGGACGGCATGAACATGGCCGACACGAACAATCCCGATCATCATGACGGCGCACACTCGATCCACCCGGAAATGAACGTCCCCGGAAAACCCGCCACGGAAAACATTCCTGTCATGCACGACGTGTCAGGCATCGCAACGGAAGATCCGCGCCAAGCGAAAATTCCCGGCAGCACTCCTGTTCGTCATGCTCCCGGCCATCATGGTTCCGGCAACCAATCCGTCGCCGAGTATTCGCGTCAACGCCTGGATGAGCCTGGCGTTGGACTGGAGAATACAGGGACACGGGTGCTGGTCTACGCCGACTTAAAAAGTCTAACACCCGATCCCGACCAACGAGAGCCTGAGCGGGAAATCGAACTTCATCTCACAGGCCATATGATCCGTTATATGTGGTCGTTCGACGGCAAGAAGTATTCAGAAACCAAAGAGCCAATACATTTTCGTTACGGCGAGCGCCTGCGCTTGACCTTTGTGAACGACACAATGATGGAGCATCCCCTGCACTTGCACGGGATGTGGATGCACCTTGAGAATGGAACGGGTGACTACCTGCCCCGCAAACACACGGTCATCGTCAAACCAGCCGAGCGGGTTTCCGTTGCCATCACGGCGGACGCTCCCGGACGTTGGGCCTTTCATTGCCATCTGCTCCTTCATATGGAAGCGGGAATGTTCCGCATCGTTGAGGTAACCGGCAAAGAGCCAGAGGCTCTTGCGTGAGCGCGTCTCTTCGAGCTGTCCTATCACGACTCGTGATGTGTGTCCTGAGCGTGGCACTCCAGGTATCAGGTGTCTTTGGTCAAACAATCCCATCCGCGCATAGAGAAACACAGACACCCAACGTATCAAACGTATCCCTCCACCCGGACTGGCCCAGTCCGGTCGACGATCAGCATCACTACAGTTTTTTTCTCGCCAACATCCTTGAATATCGTCCCAAGGTAGGTGGTACAGGAAACACAAACGATTACAGGTGGGATGTCGAAGGCTGGTATGGGGGAGACTACAATCGACTGTGGTTTAAAAGCGAAGGGCAGCGGAATACGGCATTGAAAGCAGACTATGACATTGACTCCCAACTGCTCTATGGCCGGTTCTTTCAGCAATACTACGACTTTCAGATGGGCGGTCGCCTCGAAACACAATCCTTTCGGGGACGGAACGTGACACGCGGACTGGCGGTGATCGGGTTACAAGGACTCGTCCCGTATCACTACGAAATTCAGCCAGCCCTCTTCATCAGCTACCGCGGCGATGTGTCGGCACGCTTCACGGCCACGAAAGATTTCTCGTTGAGTCAGCGATTGATTGTTCAAATTCGCTTTGAAACGAATGCCGCCATACAACGAGTTAAAAAATTCACCACCGGTTCGGGTCTCAACAACATTGAAGGAGGGGTTCGTCTGCGCTATGAAATCTGGCGAGAATTCGCACCATACATGGGAGTCTCTCTGGACAAAAGCATTGGAGAGACCGCCTCGCTCGTGCGGCAAGAGGCTGGAGATCCAAGTCAGATACGTTTCGTGGTAGGTGTGCGTGCCTGGTTCTAACCAGAGCACTGCTTCTATACCTGCGTTCTGGAAATCGGTGGTATAGTTTTTTTCTAAAACCAGGCGGGCCATCCCGTCACCCCTGCCCTATCCCCAAGGGTCGAGGAACATGTGAAATATCCTAATTCAGGAATGACAAACCCATATAAGGATTGCTCGATGAATCATCAACCTCATTCCCCTGAAGACAAACCGAAACGCCGCGAATTGAGCATGGTCAAGGTGGAGTAGGTAAATGACCCGTCTGCGGTATGATGGTGGATCCGCTCACCGCGGCAGGAAAGTTCGAGCTTGTGAGCAACATGTACTACTTCTGCAAGCCTCGAGGGAAGGGCCAGGCTCAGGTTCAGCCATGATCCAGAGGGCTATCTGACTGGAAAGCATACGTAGGCCATGGAAGCGGAGCTGTCCAAGCCTGGGGCAAAATACATTTGCCCGATGTGTCCGGATGTGAGATCTTTCAAAAAGAGTAGAAGGGCAGAGATACATCCCCCTTTAGCTCAGATCCACTTCG
>Ga0224496_10002205_pt1 | contig 11635 bp, 11 predicted proteins | sample SF_Jul11_sed_USG_2_FD_168127 | JGI IMG/M metagenome (GOLD analysis project Ga0224496, IMG submission 168127) | Sediment microbial communities from San Francisco Bay, California, United States - SF_Jul11_sed_USGS_8_1 | ecosystem: Environmental > Aquatic > Marine > Sediment | place: USA... | reverse complement strand
TGTCAGGGATGAGTGAGGAAAAAAAAGACCCAAGTGATTGATTTAATTGGAGCGGGCGAGGGGATTTGAACCCCCGACAACTTGCTTGGGAAGCAAGGACTCTACCACTGAGCTACGCCCGCTCATCAGGTTAGGATTGGCATTCTAGATTTACGCTAGGGCTTAGTCAAGAAGCAGACAGAAAAGGCCCAAGGAGGACGAATTACTCAGCAACCATTTCGAGAAGAGCAAATTTTCGCTTCCCAACTTTCAGTGAAAATCGTCGGCCTGGCTCGAAATGAATCATCTCATTGATGTCCGTTAATTTTTCCCCATCCATCTGTATGGCCTGTTGAGTAATGAGACGTCGCGCTTCCCCCTTACTGGGCAGCAAGCCCGTCCGCATGAGGACATCAACAATCGACATCGAGAGATCTTGCGGATTCTCAAAGTCTGTGACCTTGAACACAAGATGCGCATCCGGTTCATCTGGGAAATCTCGTTTTTGAAAACGCTGCTGAAAATCTGCTTTGGCTTCTTCTGCCCCATCGTCCCCATGATATTGCCGAACGATCTTCTCCGCCAAGGTTTTTTTGGCTTCCATGGGATGCTGTTGTTTGACATCCTCCAAATTCGTCACGGTGAGCAACTCGTAATAGCGCATCATAAGATCATCACTGATCGACATTAACTTTCCGAACATGTCTGAGGGCTTATCTTCCAAGGCAATAACATTGCCAAAACTCTTACTCATTTTACGAACGCCATCTGTACCCTCTAATAACGGCATCGTGAGAACGACTTGCGGCTTCTGGGCGTAAGCCCGCTGCAAATCTCGCCCGACTAAAAGATTAAATTTTTGATCAGTTCCACCCAACTCCACGTCGGCTTCTAAGGCAACGGAATCGTACCCCTGCACGAGAGGGTACAGAAATTCATGAATGCTAATAGGTTTTTGATCTCGATAGCGTTTCGAGAAATCATCCCGCTCTAACATCCGCGCCACACTATAATGGGAACATATATCCACCATTGTTTCGGTGGGCATCGCACTCATCCAACGACTATTAAATTCAATACGCGTTTTATCGGGATCTAAGGTCTTAAAAATTTGCTGTTCATAGGTTTTAGCGTTGGCCAACACTTGTTCCTTGGTTAAGGCTTTCCGCGTTTCCGAGACACCGCTGGGGTCACCAATCATTCCGGTAAAATCGCCGATCAGGAAAATGACCTGGTGCCCCAAATCTTGAAAATGCTTCAACTTTTGAATGAGGACCGTATGGCCAAGATGGAGATCAGGTGCCGTTGGATCAAACCCGGCTTTGATCTTGAGCGGGCGCTGCTCTTTTAAAGATTCGGCTAATTTAGCCTTCAGCTCATCAAGCTGAATGACTTCAACTGTGCCACGAAGAATCAGCTCTAATTGTCGATCAAGTTCTGAGATACTCATAGTCACTTTCGTTGATATAGATTCTTTGCATTAATTACCAATCTTTCCTAGAACTGCTTCGACGGTCAGCAATGGCCCAAGTCGCCGAAATCGTTTTGCGCCAATGCCAGGGACATTCACCAATTCATCGACTTGTTGAAACGGGCCATGGGTTAACCGATAGGCGATAATGCGATCAGCTAACACGAGGCCAATTCCAGGCAAGGTGGCTAATTCCACTCGTGACCCTCCATTGAGATTAACAAGGTGTGACACCTGCTCTACTGGAAGGGTTTTCCCATTTGCTGTCTCCCCGGTCGATCCCAAAATCTCTGGCGCGGAAACAGGGGCACCTGACAGCAACTGAGAAGATCCACCTAGGCTGACTACAGACTGGGCACCCACCAGAGGTGACACAGCATGATCAAAGGCCCCATGGCGCGGTTGAGGCCAGCCCGCCCAGAAAACCGCAAGGAAACCAAAACCTAACAGCCCACTTTTGAGAAGGAGCGCCCTACCCCATGAATGTGCCCCAAGATGTGTCGTCCACAAAGTCATGAGCATTTGGTTGCCAGCACCCTTGGCAAAATTGTCATCGTTTGCGGGCTTGATGAATCGCCAGCCCCTCGCTATCTTCAGCCGCTTCCATCAACCCTTCCGAGAGGGTGGGATGGGCGTGGATCAGATCGGCCACATCCGTTACGGTTAGGCCGCCGTGCATGGCTAAGGCTCCTTCATGAATAAGATCAGCCGCATGCGCACCAATAATATGAACCCCGACGATCTTCTTGGTATGTTCATCGGCAATGATTTTAAACTGGCCAGTCGTTTCTCCCACGGCTTGCGCTTTGCCAAGCCCTCCATAGCGAAACCGCCCAACGATGGTTTGCACACCCTGCTCATGGGCTTGTTTTTCTGTCAGCCCCACACGACCAATTTCGGGAAGCGTGAAAATGCCAGCAGGAATGACGTCATAGTTGATGGACTGAGTGGTGCCCATCGCATTGGCCACCGCCACTTTCCCTTGCGCAGACGCCACATGCGCTAGCATGAATTTTCCCGTCACATCGCCAATGGCATACACACCTGGAACCGAAGTTTCCATATGCTCATCGACCAGAATTTCTCCACGGGTTCCCGTTTGAACACCCACCGCTTCTAACCCCAACCCACGAGAATTCATGCGGCGTCCCACAGAAATAAGCATCTTCTCGGCCATGACCGCCGCTCCAGAACTCAGGGTCGCCTGAATGCCCTCGACGGTCGCTTCCCATTCTTGAACCGTCGTATTCAGATGGACCTGAACTTTACGCTTTTTCAATTCACGGGTCAGGATGACCACAGTATCTTCATCTTCGGTAGGCAGCAGAGAAGGCGTCATTTCAACCAACGTGACCTGGCTTCCCAACCCACTGAATAAACAGGCGAACTCACAGCCTTCTACTCCCCCACCCACAATAAGAACACTTCGGGGAATATCGATAAGATCCAAAGCCTCTTTACTCGAAAGAACCTGTTGGCCATCAATCGGAAACTGTGGCAGTTGTGGCCAAGAAGACCCCGTGGCCAGCACGATGGCGTCGGCATCTATCAGACTGTTACCACCATCAGCACCTGTGACCCGTACTTGCCGATCACTCACCAGCTCTCCTCGTCCGGCCAGATGCTGAATCTTCCATTGCTTCAATAAGGTCGTAATGCCTTTTACCAGTGACTGCACCACCTCATTTTTCCTGGCCATCATCCGTTGCAGATCAAAACCAATCTGGCCCTCAAACGTTAATCCCCATGCCGCAGCATGCCGAGCCCGTTCGCCAAGATCGACAAGATTCAATAAGGTTTTGCTTGGAATGCAGCCCCAATTGAGACACACGCCTCCCACGGCCTGCTCTTCGACAACTGTCACCTGAGCACCCAATTGGGCGGCACGAATAGCCGCGACATACCCACCGGGGCCCGCACCAATAATAATGATTCGTTGAAGAGAGGCCATTACTCTTGGGATTTCAAAAAAGCGTCATATTGTTCAGCCGTCATCAAGCCATCAACTTCTTGGGGGTTGGATAATTCCAACACGGCAATCCACCCACGGCCATAGGGATCCGAATTCAAAAATTCAGGGTGCTCTTCTAATTCCTGATTGACCTGAACGACGGATCCGGTGACCGGGGAATAAATCGTGGACGTCGCTTTCGTCGACTCGACTTCACCAAGCTCCGCCTCTGCCACTAAACTGGCTCCGACTTCTGGAAGATCGATAAACACCACATCCCCGAGCGCATCTTGGGCAAAATTGCTAATACCCAAAGTTGCCTTATTCCCTTCCACTCGAATCCATTCATGTTCTTTGTGATACCGTAAATCCTGCGGTTCCATCCCTACCCCCTTTTTCTCAAAATCATCATTGTTAAACACTTGGATATTCGGTTTCAGACAATGTCTGAAAACCAGAGCGATTTTTTTCGCGTTATTCCCGCCATGTACTCTCTCAGGTTGGTTGGGGATGGATGCCCGCCAACAACTGCGGGCATGACGACCAGCGGTCTATCATTAGTAGACTGCACATCCAACATTTTCACTCAAAACTATAAAGCGGTTTTGCCTTCTTTACGGTCGATATCACATCATTGGAAATTATTTGTTTGGAATACGATCCCTGAACTATCACGAAAAGGCCCTGAGATCATGGACAACGCCAATACCTGACGGAAAGTCTTCTAGCGGCGAAAAATCGCTCGACCCCTCTTCCGAACGAAGACGTTGTCCGCCCTTCGCCGGCATACTCACCCACACACGCCGAGGATCATCCACCGCTGGAAGCAATCGATCAAGAACCGCTTTCGTAGAAATGCGACGTAACTTGGCAATAACAGCTTGGTCCGTATACGACGACCTTCGATTAAGTTCCGGTCTCACGAAGAAGAAAGAAAATGGACGCCCCGTGGCATCCATCGCATCCTCTGCATATTCAACTAACGCTCGAACCGGATCGGTGAGGGCATGAGGATGCACTTCCAGGCCAAACTGAACAGATCGATACTGCAGACGAAGACGGTCAACCAACGCTTCAACAATCGTCAACCGTTCCCGAGCTTTCCATCCGGCCCATCGCCAAAACAACGCATCACGAGAAGAAGCCTCGCTGGTCAGAGAAGCCCCTTCGGAGCCCTTGGGCCCAGCGAGAGGATTGAATCCCTGATAAAAAACCTGAGAGGGTTCAAAGTGTGTTCCAAATTGTGATTCGAAGCGTTTCAACCCTAAAGGGCTCATTCCATCAAGCATCCCTAAGGGCTGATCATCCAAAAACACCAGCCCATTCACACCATCCTTGCAGAGACGGGATAAAAAACTGAGCAGAAATCGTTGATACCCTGAATGAAAAAGATCGAAGGACGTCGACGCGTGAAATGTGCCTGTGCTCACCTGATAGGTCCGGTCGCGCCATTCCATCGATTCGGAAGGAGCCCAAGAGCCTAAGCAACGAAGATTCACCCCCACATACAGCAATAATCCAGCCCGATGACTGCGCTCGGTAAATGATCGCAACACCTCTTGTAGTTGTCCAAGATCTTGAAGCTGAGGAGAACTCTCTGAGGCAGCATTCCAGGCATCTGATCTCTGGCATCCAAGATCAATCAACAATGTAGTCATCCCATCTTGCTTCATTTTTGCGATGCCTTGATCAAACCCCTCCGTCCCCGGCAATTGATTCAACGCAAATCGAATAGCTTGCGTCTGCTGAGGCGGCCCCTTGATTTGTTCAAGTAAATCTTGAATTTCATGGATTCGCTGCAATGACTCGGCTTGATAGCGTTGGCCGAAAGGCGCCGAAGCCAAAATGCCATATGCCTTTTGAGACGCTTCCCAGTCCCCCACCCGATCATATGATTGCCCGAGCAGCCAATGGGCATCCTGCTCAAGCCCTTCAGCCGGATGTAGCGCGACCAATCGCGTTAACTCCTGGATAGCTTGCTGAAATTCCTGCGCCTCAAAATGCTGCCGGGCTTCACGAAAAAGGCGTTCGTGGATGAGATGAAGACGTTCAGACTCCTCAATACCGAGTTTCTGCTCTTCATCGTCTGGCACTGATTCAACAACTGGCGGCAACGCTTCACTCCCCGAAGGAATATGAGCAGGCCGCGTGCGCCCACAAGCCACAAGCCCCGCCAGGCAAAGGCTACACACCAATACCATGATCAGGAGGCTCTTTAGCTTGTGATACGACACGGTCATAGGGCTGTACCCGTTCTTACCCTAATTCAGACTCAGCAAAAAAATAACTAATTTCAATCTTGGCATTTTCTACAGAATCGGAACCATGGACTGCATTGGCTTCAATTGAGGCCCCATGCAACGCTCGAATGGTCCCAGCTTCCGCCTTCTTGGGATCCGTGGCACCCATAAGATCACGATTCACTTTCACCGCATCCGCCCCTTCCAGCACCAAGACGACAACAGGCCCTGAAGACATATAAGTGGTCAAATCATTGAAAAATGGACGTTCCCGATGCACCGCATAAAAGCCTTCCGCACAGGCCTTCGATAAGCTCATCATACGAATTGCAATCGGACGCAAGCCCGCGCCTTCATACATGCGAATAATATCGCCAATGGCATGTTTTTCCACCGCATCCGGTTTAATAATCGCTAACGTTCGCTCCACCATAACAAGTACATCCTTTCAGAGAATAAATAAGGTAAGTGAGAAGCGGCCATTTTACGGCGCATTCATTGAACTTGCAATCAGAAAACCAGACTAAAAGGCTTGAAAAAACAGCAGGTTATTGTCATAGCATGACAACAACTGCGGGAAAGCCGCCACAGGAGCCACCGGTCAGGGCGACTGGAATACGTGCATCACGCAATTGAAATTCAAGAAGAAAGACGGATGGAGCAGAGGCACTCAGGGTTACCGTTCCTCCGCACAAGCTTCTGGCGGCCGCGTATCCTGGGCTAATCCTTGAGAAAACACGATTCGGCCAACCTGCTTCACATTGGCGCACAAATCCCCCAACCCCGGCGTCACTAATCGAAACGGCCCTCCCCGTTCAAATGGGAAATCGCCACCATCCTGCTCATAGAGGAAAATGCCGAATTTTCTCGCCTGCTCAAGCGTCACACATGCGGAATACTTTCCATCTTGAGAATTAAAGGTCACATGATCGACACCAGGCTGAAGCGTCACAACATCAAGTATCCCTTGAAATTTCACTCCAGTCCCACGCATATTTGGCATGACACGCCCAACATCAGAAATCTGATATTCCAGGGCTAATTGACTGAGATGTTTTCTGGAAAATCGCAGAGTTTGCTGTACCGCTCCCTCAACCACAACGACCGGCTCATCGGAAGATTCCTGAGGCAGTAACCCTTTAATGAGGGCTGTGAGCATTTCATTCATAGGGGTCGGCACTCCGAATTCCTGACCGCGCTTCACAATATAGCCATTCAACTCATCGATTTCGGTCGGCCGACCCGCCTTCCAATCATCATACATTGACGTATGAATATCACGAAGCTCTTGCGACCACTTCACCACCTTCTCGGGCATCTCTCCATCCAAAGGGACCCGGTGGGCGGCCATAGCCACAGCCGAGACTTCCCGTACAATCGTCGCAATGACCGGCTTGAGTTCGGGAACATCTAAGGCTTTGGCGACATGATCGTTCAACAACACCGTCAGTGGATTAAACACACAATTCCAACACATCTTCTCCCACTTGGCCTTGCGAATATCTTCGGTAATAAAACACGGAATTCCCGCCTCTTTAAAAAGATCTTTTATCTCTAAAAGCCGTGGCGTCTCCAACCCCATCAATTCACCGATCGTCACCATCCCTTTTTTATAATGGTCGATCACACCAGGCTCTACAATTTTGGAGTAAATAATTGCCACGCCCCCGACCACGCGTTCCCGCCCAAATCGCATCTTCAACGTATCTTCAATCGTCACCCCGTTTTGTAAGGTCAGAATCGTCGTATCCGGTTTCAGGACCGGTTCGATCTGATCCATGACCTCATTTAAATCGTAGGCTTTAACTCCTAGAATAATGAGGTCAGGTTGAGGTAAGTCTTGGGGGTTGGATGCAGATGGAGGCCGCACAGTAAAGCTCTCGCCAATAGCGCTTCGAATAGTCAGCCCATTTTTTGCAACGGCCGCCTGGGTCTTCGGCCTAAGGAGAAAAGAAACATGGGAGTTATTGCGCGCCAAATGCGCCCCGAAATATCCGCCAACCGATCCAGCACCAACCATCATGATCTCTTTCATTGCGACCCCTTTTCAGAAAACATTCAGCCATCCTCATTGAACGTCCACCAGTATACCCAACGCTACCAACTGAAGAAAACGAATAAGTTCCGGGGTCAAAGTTGATGGGCTTAGTGTTGAGTCATGTATCTGAAAGTTTCATTGATGCGTGCCGGGTCTCGGCCCGGCAGCCGACCCACTTTTGTTTCGGCAAAAGTGGGCAAAACCATTGACGCCCAGACAGGCTTTATTGGATAGACGCGAAGCTTAGGAGAGGAGACCAACTCGCTGCGCTCCGACAAGGTCTGCTGAATCAGCAGAGCGTCCGTCCCTTGAGCCTGTCAGCAGGCGTCGGATAAGGCAAAGAGAGAAAGATAACGTGGATTTTCACAGACCACATCCCCAGACAGCACGAGCGGTTCTGGTGATGCCGAGATTCGTCTCAGAAGATCAGGGCATCATGAGAATGCTGTGGCCTTGTGGCATGGCCGAGCCGTGCAGTCGACTTCGGAGGAAGGCGCGCACTGTTTGAGCGGAGCGAGTTTGCGCGCCGCCGTAGTCGGCGAACCGCGCAGGGCACTCGAAGGACCATGCCACAGCCAACATGGTTTTGGGTCCTTTTGCCAAAACAAAAGGGCCTCGCCTGCCGTGGCGGAACCCGGCAACAACGAATAACCCCTTGGACAGAATAGGGTTAAGCAGGACAGCCTGCTCCTGAATACTCAAAAATCTGTGGGCACATATGATGTTGTGAGATTTTGGGTACTGTATCTTGAACCTGCATTGACACTTGCCGGGGCGAAACTCGGCAACCCTCGCGACATCAATTCCTCGGCAGGAACAACCGAGAATTACCCCTGAACATAGCCTATGGGAGTGTTGAATAATAATAATTTCCAAGGGCATATTGGCCCCAGGCACATTGGATATCAGGGGCCTAGTGGCGGTTAAAAAAAGTTCGTCCAGTCCTGTACTGAGCTTTGTCGAAGGGAAGGCCGCAGCCAGTTTTGCGCGCAGAGCCTAATTCCAGTACGTGAGCACGGAAAACTGGCGAGAACGCCGCTGGCGGCTTTTTTCAACAGCTCCCCTATTGAAATTTTCTGACCGTATCACGATAAAACCATGGCCTCTACTCTCCAACCACCAGCCGAGCGCATTGTCCTTAAAGGCCACAAGCCGTTAAGCGGCACCACTATTCATGGTTGGCCGGCCCTACTCTTTGGTGCGGTCTTTGTCATCATGGGCTCCCCTATTCTGGCCATTGGGATGAAGTGGATGAATTACCCTGGATCCTCTATTCATGCCCCATTGTGGGTCATTGGGATATGCGGAGGCCTCTTTGTCGCTTGTGGGGTCTGGCTCATGATCCATGGAGCCAGGGGCCTACGCCGTCTGTGGAACATGGCGAATGGGAAGCAGGAACTTCCTGAAAGCCCCTGGCTCTGGGACTATCCCTGGCAGGCCCAAGGAATCACCGATAATAAATTCAAAGAATCCCTGAAGAGCATTGTGGCGCTGGCTGTTTTTGGGACCTTTCTGGCTCCCTTTAATTGGATCGCCTTCGTGTCTGATTCTAGCGGGATCTTTTGGCAAGTCCTGACCGGGCTCTTTGATGTCATTATTCTATTTGGTGTCGGCAGTTACCTCCTCAAAAACGCAGGCCAGTTTCTGGCATTTGGCAACGGAAGGGTTAGCTTTCAGGAATTCCCATTTTTCTTGGACCAGACGATGCACCTCACCATCAGTCGATTGCCAGCAGATCTCACCACCGTTCACTTAGACCTTCGGTGTATCGAGGAAGCGTATGAGATTCGAGAAAGGGAAGGAGGGCAAAAACGAGAATCCGTCGTGGTCTGTTACCAAATCTATCACGATGCCCAAACAATTCGAGGGGAACAAGTCAACGAAACCGGCGAACTCCGATGCGCATGGAATCTGCCGGACGATAAATACTTCACCAGCACCCCAAGCGAACGCCCCGCCAGATTCTGGGAGCTTGAAGTTCAAGGCACACGACCAGGTATGGATTACCACAGTCGTTTCCTCCTACCGGTCTATGCCGGCACTCCATAGCCGATTTTCTCTTTAGACCCACCACCAGAGATCTCAGAGAATGTGTCTTACAAAAAAATCATCGCTGCACCAAAGTGGATGGATGAGGATAGAGTGAAAGGCAGAAAGCTGGGCTCATGATCTCTGCTCATCAGGAAAGAGCGTGTAACGATGGGTTTGATAAATAGAACGCACTACTCAGCAGGGAGATGTTTAACCGAAATGACTTGCGCGTCCAGATAGAGCTCTAAGCCCGAGCCTTCACCTGGATGATCAAACCCGAGGTTGAGTTTCTGGCCAATCGCCGTCAGCTGGACATATTTTCCCCAATTGCTCACCTGATCCGGGATGGTGACGGTCTCGGTCACGGTCATGAGGAAATCATCCTCCCCATCTTCCCCCAACTGAGAGTCTGCCGAATCTCGGTCAATAAAGGTAAAGGTAATTTGCACGACAATTTTCTCGTGGGAAGGATTGCTCCATTGCGTCCAGACTTCAAAGGTTTTCAAGTCATTCTGATGAAACTGGCCAATGTCCGTGAGCCCCAGATGCAGGGGGTAGGCTTGTCGATTTAAAAAAGCTGGACTGGCCCCTAGGCCAATGGAAGGCACACTGCAGAATAAAATGCAGAAAAAAAGAGCCAGGAAAACGTGTAATCGGGGCCGCACCAGATTACCTCCCCTCTCTATTGGATCATGTTCTTATTAGTATCCCTCCGTTGGAGACCTTTTGCAATACCTTCTTATTTGATCACCGGACAATACCCCATTGGTGGTACGATGCGTGATACTACTTAAGGGAAGAAAAGAGGGGGCAGGAGAAAAGGTGTTACTCAGTGGGAAGATGCTGTACCGAAATGACTTGCGCGTCCAGATAGAGCTCTAAGCCCGAGCCTTCACCTGGATGATCAAACCCGAGGTTGAGTTTCTGGCCAATCGCCGTCAGCTGGACATATTTTCCCCAATTGCTCACCTGTTCAGGAATCGTCACCGTTTCGGTCACGGTCATGAGGAAATCATCTTCCCCATCCTCGCCCAACTGGGAGTCCGCCGAATCTCGATCAATAAAGGTAAAGGTAATTCGCACGACAATTTTCTCGTGGGAAGGATTGTTCCATTGCGTCCAGACTTCAAAGGTTTTCAAGTCATTCTGATGAAACTGGCCAATGTCCGTGAGCCCCAGATGCAGGGGGTAGGCTTGTCGATTTAAAAAAGTGGGACTGGCACAAATGGCTGTCGAAGAAAGGCTAAGGGATAGCAAGCAGACAAGAATAAAAAAAACACGTAATTGAGACTGCACCGGACTTCCTCCACTTTAGCATGAGTCTTTTTACATATTCTTTCCTTTCGGCAGCTTGGTGACCTTCCTTGCTTGATACGCTCCGGGACATCCCCAACAATGCATAACTTCACAGAACACATAGTTGCCACCCAAGAGATGGGTCAGGGAGTGGCAAAGCGATAACGCAACTCCAACATGTGCAAGTCCACACCACGATTATTTCCGTAGATCGTGGCATCGGACATATGGTGAAAACGATAGCCCGCTAAAAGATTCCCGTGGAGATGAAAGAGTACTCCACCATGGGCAATAAATTGGATTGGGCCCCCAACATTTTGCCCAGGGAATTTCCATTTACTGAGTAGCGCACCCCCAAGCCCAAAATCTAAGGTGGTTCGCCAACGTTGTTTGGTTACCGCGATTCCCCAGGTCATTGTGCTAATAAAACCCGTATCACCATCACCCCTCAAAGCCCCGGCAGTGGTATTGACTTGATACCGGGCCTTCCAATCCCAGGGAACGTCCCAAACTCCCGGAAACCCAAGGACGCCCACCACATCGAATTGTTCAAAGTCCACTTTTTCGCCTGGAGGCAATCCTGCGTCTTTAAAGTTGACGGCTCCTCGAATTCCGACCGACGTCCACTC
>Ga0224496_10002203_pt1 | contig 11642 bp, 13 predicted proteins | sample SF_Jul11_sed_USG_2_FD_168127 | JGI IMG/M metagenome (GOLD analysis project Ga0224496, IMG submission 168127) | Sediment microbial communities from San Francisco Bay, California, United States - SF_Jul11_sed_USGS_8_1 | ecosystem: Environmental > Aquatic > Marine > Sediment | place: USA... | reverse complement strand
AAGGAAAGCAAAGACATTGACAAAAGTAATCTCGACGACCAAAGCAAAAGAGAGTGACAAAAAAGCCAAACCAGGGTCGAAGAAATCCACGCCTGCGCCTGACGTGACTCCTGCTCGGGCCAAAGGCTCTCTTACCAAAAAGACGACGGCCAAGAGCCCGGGGGCTCCTTCGAAGGTGAGCAAGGCGGGCAAGCCTGCCAAAGAGACAAAGGCTGTCGCACAGAGTAAGAAGTCGGGGAGCAAGGCCAAAAAAGGCGCCACATCCGACGCGAGTCTTGAGACGTTGAGTGCTGCCGCTCTGAATGTGGTTCAGGAGGAACCACTGTTGCCAGATGACATTGATACCGAATTGGATATTGAAGTGGAAGATGTCGATGGAGGCATTACCCTTGAATCGTTAACGGCAGACCTTGCGGATGAATCTGATGACTTGGATGTCGATGATCTGGACGATGATTTTGTCGATGATGATTTTGCGGAAGATTTGGCTGACGAAGCCGATGAAGATCTAGATTTGACCGAAGATTTGTCAGAGGAGCTTGGTCCAGAGAAATATTTTCGAGACACCGAAGTGAGTAACGATGATGATGAAGAAACCATCCTCCGTTCCTGGTAAAGATTTTCATTGAGGTTACGCTTGTTGGCATCGTCATGTTTCGTTTGTTCGTGTCTTTTTAGTGGCACCATGTGTTATTAGGAGCGTTCTTGTTCCAGAAGAGGTCTTCCTGCTACAACTAGCAGGAAAGAAGTCAGTTCGTTTGGTACTGAAATAGAAGGAGGATTCATGTCGGAAGAATGCGGGCTCCCTCGTATTGGTGACCATGCGCCCGATTTTGCGGCTGTGACCACGCAGCACACCGATTTTAATTTTAGCGTATGGCAAGAGCAGGACTGGGTGGTGCTCTTTTCACATCCCGCAGACTTTACTCCGGTATGCACAACGGAATTGATGGCGTTTGCTCGTCAATATGATCGTTTTCGCCAACGGAATGTGAAGCTCATCGGCCTCAGCGTGGATAGTATTCATTCACATTTGGCATGGGTACGCAATATTCAAGAAAAGATGGATGTGCCTATTCCATTTCCGATGATTGCGGATCCTGATATGAAGATCGCCAAGCTGTATGGCATGATCCATCCCAATGCCAGTTCGACGGCGACGGTGCGTGCGGTGTTTATTATTGATCCTAAACGTGTGATTCGCGCCTTGGTCTACTATCCCTTGAACGCGGGGCGAAACATTGATGAAATCCTTCGGTTGGTGACGGCCTTACAGACAACCCAACGATTTTCCTGTTCGACGCCAGCCAATTGGCAAGATGGGGAGAAGGTGATCGTCCCTCCACCCAAAACGCTGCAAGAAGTGGAACAGGCCATGGCTCACGCCGATTATGAGCGCCAAGATTTCTATTTAGCCTTGAAGGATATTTCCAGGCCTCCTCAACCTGCCATTCCTGCATCAGCTGACGCTGATGTCTCCACGCCTCCTAAAAAGGCCGTGCCAAAATCTCCTGAGCCTCTCGCTTCCAAACCTTCTGAGGGCAATGGGTTGTCCCCGTCTGACCCTGTCTCTCCTGCATAATTGTGTTGTTGGGCGTGTAATGATAACTGGTGTCCTCGGTTGTACCCGTGGATGGTCCAGGCTGGCAATGGGCATGAGAAGTGTTGCGCCTACCGACTCATTCGCCAATGGTCCCACCAAATAATAGAGAAGGATTCAGGTAATAGTGAGAGCCAGAAGATGTGGTGGGTCAACATGGTGTTTTGTAGTGGTTCTGTTTCTGGTGAGTGCCCTCAATCTGAATGCCTGGGGTTGCCGCCTGCTAGATCCTCCTGCTGAACGCTCGGATACCCTTTGGGTTCATCTTGAGGGGCTCTGTCTCCCCACAGATCGGGGTCAATGGGCCGTCAAGGGGGCTGAGGTGCTTGAAGCGTTGAAAACCGGTAAAAACATTGATTTGCAAGGGGCCCTCGTGGTTGACGATGTTCTGTTGGATCAATTGCCCTTGCAACTCCTTGCTGATATTCACGGTCTGCCTTTGGACATTCAGTCACGTCTTCGCCAGCGGGGTCTCGAATCTGTTCGGGTTATCTCTGGCGCCATGATGATTCGTGATAGCCAATTTGAGCAGGTTCTGGCGACCAACTTAACTCAAGGGGCCCTTGTCGTGCTGGGGGACGTCGAGGTTTCCGGATCCACATTCTTGCAGTCTGTGGATTTTTCCAAGATGATTTTTGCGAAACCCATGGTATTCACGAATAACCATGTGGCGTATGAGGGGTTTTTTATTGGCGCACAATTTGAGCAAGCGGTAGATTTTTCTCATACGGAGTTCGGGATACATTCCCGATTCCATAAGGCGATATTTCGCGCACCGGTGAGCTTTTTCGAAGTGCAGTTCAAGGGCGTCGCAGAATTTTTAGAAGTAGACTTTCAGCAAGGCGCGAATTTTTCGCAGGTGCATTTTCTGAGTGGAACGGGATTCTCGGGATCAGTATTTCATGAACACGCTGATTTTTCAGGCATAGAGTCCGAAAAAGAGCTCTATTTTCGATTTAGTGAGTTCAGGCAAGGGGTGTCCTTTCGAGAGGCAGAATTTCAGAGCGTGGTCGATTTTTCTAATTCACAATTTGAAGGCGAGCATGATTTCTCCGTGGTGGGGTTTGCTGTTCAGCCAGATTTTACCGCCAGTAATATTACGATTGACCTCCCGATATCTCGGCGATGGGGTATCCAACAATCCCAATGGCTGGTTGTCGGGGGAATGGTTATTTTGAGTGGGATATTTCTCTGGTGGTCAACGAGAAAGAAATAGGGCTGTTTAGTGAAAACCACTATATTTTGATGAGGTATTGCGGCTGCACACCAAAGATGGTATACCAGTTTCATATTCTGCTTCCTTCCTCCTTGCAGAAAGGTTTGTGATTGGATTCTGCGCCTTCCCTTGTTTTTTCAGATCTTGAAGACGATGAGGCTTATGAGGTTAAGCTTGAAGCCTTCACTGGTCCTATGGACCTCCTCCTCCATTTAATTCGAAAACAAAAGATCAATATCTACGATATCCCGATCGCGTTGATTGCTCGCCAGTACTTGGAGTACCTCTCCCTCATGAAGACCTTTAATCTGTCTATGGCTGGCGAGTTCTTGGTGATGGCCGCTACGCTGCTTTATATTAAATCGCGGATGTTGCTTCCTAAGGAAGATAAGCCTGAGCCTGAAGATGAAGAAGTTCTTGATCCACGGAGCGAATTGGTTCGCCAGCTGATCGAATATGAGCGTTTCAAAGATGCTGCCGGGAGCCTTGTGGTTCGAGAGCGCCTCTGGCAGGATTCATTTAGTCGAGACCCTCTTCCCGTTCCTAAGAAGGCGGAAGAAGAGGAGGAGGTCTGGGCGGAAGATTTGCAACTTTTTGATCTATTGAGTGCCCTCCAAGAAGTGCTTGATCGAGCTCCAACTGAGCGATTTGTGGAAATCACGAGAGAAAACTGGACCGTCGAAGAGCGCATTCAACTCATTATGGATCGGTTGGAAATGGAAGCGACCATCCCTTTTGAGGGCTTGTTTGACCAGCAGTGGTCACGTCCATTAATTATTGTGACGTTCTTGGGGCTCTTGGAGCTTGTGCGGATGAATTTGGTTCGATTATACCAAGGCGAATGGTTTGGTCCAATTCATGTAACCCGGCGATTTGTGCCAGCAGGGGACACGAATACGTCCGAGACCATTTCGCCGGATGAAGTGTAGAAAGGATGACCTATTGTGTCGTGGGATGAATCGCCTGAGTCTACAGAGGGAGGGATCATAATGACCCATGCACGAACGAATGGACAGATCTCCACAGAGGTTTTAGAGATGGAATCAACGGAAGACCAGGATTCACGAGATATCGCTGCTAACGAGAATGGTGTCAGTGAGCCTGTTATGACTGATAAGGCGATCCCCGAGTTTCAATGGGATCTGGATGATATTAAGGCGACGTTTGAGGCTTTGCTGTTTGTCTCGCATGATCCGCTGACGATGGAGAAGCTGGCTGCAGTCCTAGAGGGAGTTCCGATGGCTACCCTCAAAACCACGATGCAAGCTCTGCAAGATGACTATGCCCAGGTTGGGCGAGGCTTGCAAATTTCTGAAGTGGCTGGTGGGTTTGTCATGGTCACTCGGCCAGAGCAGAATGTTTCCATTAAGCGGCTTTCTAAGGCCAAAGTTGTGACGAAGCTTTCCCGTTCTGCCCTGGAAGCCTTAGCCATTGTTGGCTATAAGCAACCAATTACTCGGAGTGAAATTGAAAAAATTCGAGGTGTGGAAACATCCGGGGTGCTACGGACGTTGTTGGATCAAAAGTTGATACGAATCGTCGGGCGGCAAGAAATTCCGGGGCGGCCAATTTTGTATGGCACAGGCAAACAGTTTCTCCAGCGTTTCGGGCTGCGCAACCTTCGAGATCTCCCCCCTTTAAAGGAGCTCAAAGATCTCGGTGCCTCTGAGTCACTTATGTTGGAGCTTCCCTTTGATTCCGAAGATAGCTCTCAAGAACCTCGTGTTGCGGATCTTTCCGCCTAATTTGATGAAGTAAGTTCACCATCCTCTGGCCTTTGTTTTTGCTTCTTCCGTTTATTCCTTACCGTCGTGGTGGCGTGCCGTTCTTCCCAGGCTTGAGGTATGGGGTGATGGCGTGTGTCATGCTTGATAAAATGCTTTTTAGAGAAGGGGGCAACCTGCTGTGACGGGAATAGATCAAGTTGTTGTGTCAGAGGGGTGGTAACCTTTATGGTGAAACGTCATTCAGGGGTTGTTGTATCATCGCGGTCTCAGGCGAGGCTCGATTAAGTCAAGTGAGGCCTAACCCGTGGCCACGATATGCAGAGGGCAATGAAAGGGATTGAAATGTGAGGAAGACACAATGGTAAAGATTCTTATGTTTGGACATGCTTTGCGGGAAGCGGTGGAAGATCCTGAAGTGGAGATATCGTTAGATCAATCCATTTCACTTTGTCAATTATTGGAAGATCACCAAGAGCATTTTGAGGGGCTTATGCCTTTTCTCCAATCGCATCAATTAATGTTTACGGTTAATCAAAAGATTTCAACGTTGAATGCATCAGTGAACGATGGGGACACGGTCAAAATTACGCATCAAGGTGGAGATCAGTCTGCAGACGGAGCTATGTGGCATAATCCATAGCGAAGGTAGAATTCAATCTTGAGTGGGGACTGGAGAGGCAGCGACTTCCTCCTCATCGCATTTTTTGCAGTTCAGAATGGATCCTATATGTTTCTGGCGGCCTAGTAAGGATTGAACCCACGGCCGAAAGCTGAGGGGAGGATTATGGCGCACATGTTGTCCATGTCCACAATACAGATCAGCAACCCAATCTCCCTCCTCATCCTGATGAAATCCGATGATTGATTGATTCATTTAATTGAATGTACGGGGCAGTGAGGTGGCGGTCGATGGAGAGGAGGAACAAGCGAAAAAGCCATCTGCGTCGAATGTTAGATTGTCTCGGGGTCCTAACGGAAGGAAGGGACCCACAAGGCGAGGGAAAATTACAGCCTGGGATTATCCTGGGGAGGATAGACTCGAAAAAAAACTACAGTCTGTGTATCCTCAGGGTGCAAAGTCCGGCTCATCCTTGTGGGTGGTCCCAAAGGCCTTCTACCAATGAATCAAATTCGGTAGTTAGGCTACGGGACTACAATTGAAGCCTGCGCTTTTACTTTTGGATGAAGCGAGGGGTCTGGATAACAACGGACGCGTTTTTTTCTTAAGAGCCTCTCGTTCGGGGTGCTGACGATTTTCTAAAATTACCGGGTCAATCACCTCTCCGCATTGCAGGCATCGTTGAGTAAGGATTTCCATCCCTCCTGCATCATAATTGACGTTCATGCACCAATGAGACACCATAAAGCCTCCACATCGTGTGCATTTATCTGAGCCTTTGGCTTGCTCTGCTTTCACAGGGGACGTATTTGTTGTCGGTGAAGCGGCCGTCAATTTAGTGTTAGTGGTGGATTTCCCAGCTGCAGCTGATTTTTTTTGTATGGCGTAATGTCCCATCTTCATCTCCCTTATACGTCGAAGCATCAAATGTATGATAGTGATTGATACTTGTAGATATACCTTTTTGTTCTTAAGTCAAGATTAGCACAATATTAAAAAATTCTCATAATTGGGGATAATTGTTGAAAGCAGTCTGAATGAAACTCATACAATCAGCAATAATATGAGGGAAATAGACAAAAAATGCAAAATATATAAGCTTTAATACCTAGGTTGTTTAAATTGGTAATTTTCTGTTGATAAGTAAAAATAAGTGGAAGTGGGATCAGGGCGAATTGATGATTTGATTGTTAGGCGGCTCCGAGACATCTTTCGGGCTGACAAACCCGCTCCTTTAAATTGCGCGTTTCGATCTGGTTTCGTCGTGGGATCTACCAGGCTGAGGATTTACTGCCACGCCTTGGTCTTCATTTTTGGGGGCTCTCCCACGTCATATTCCTCTGCAAACCTGTGATCTGAATTTTTCGATCCCGACCCGACTGAACTCCAGCCCCTCAAGCCATTGGGTTAAGCTCTAGCATAAATAGGAGATAATTAAAAGGTTCTGTCAACTTAACGGCCATCCATCCTTCGCCCACAATTTGTCTAGAGGTAATTAATTGATTTATAGGGGCTTTAGCCAAGTCGACTGCAGCTCCAATCAACAAAAATCTGGATTAAGTTGGCAGCACCGTTCTTAGAGTAAACAAAAAAGAAGCCTATTATGAACCAGGTAATTGACACAATACTTTCAACGCTTCCTCCTCTTCGAAAAAATCTCAGAGGTGAATTTAAGCGGCTCTTTGGCCCTCAGATCAACTATCCCTATTTTTGTAAAAGGGCGGGGTTGCCGTATAACTTTCAGTGCGACGCCGATTCTTTTGAGATGGTGAATGCTGCATGGATGGCGGATGCTGCCCTCCTTGCCTACGTCCCTAATCCTGCGGACAAAAAGGGCAAATTTGATTTTGAATCCCTTGGCAAGGTTGGTTGGACTCTCAGATTTGTTAAGGAAAAGCCGGAGGTTGCCAAATTCAAAAAAGTGCAGTTTTTTAACCGAAATGGCAAGCAGTTATTTGTTACTCACAACCCTCAGGCTGTGGTCGTTTCTTTTCGAGGGACAGAAATTCAAGAGCCTGCGGATCTTTTGTACGATGGTAATTTTATCCCGTCCAAGGAAGGCAATGGAAAAATTCATCGTGGATTTCAGAATGGGATAGAGGCAGTTTGGAAAACGAAGGGTGATGAAGAAGGAATTGAAGATTGCTTGAAACGGGTTACCAACAATGGTGAAATTCCGGTTTGGTTTACTGGGCATAGCTTAGGTGCGGCTTTGGCCATTATTGCTGCGGCTCGATGGCACCAAATCCATAAGGTTCAAGGATTGTATACATTTGGTTCACCTGGTGTCTGGAATCAAGCATTTTCAAAATTATTCAACAATATGAATGCCTTCAGAGTTGTGCATAACTTAGATATTGTCACCACGGGTTCTCAAAAGCCAAATTTATTACATGTTGGAGCACTCTATGTGATTGACGATAAAAAAATACTCAAAAAGAAAATGACTCGTGGCATTGATGAGAAAAAAATCTTTCCCAAAATTCCAGCATTTCTTTTGCGTGAATCTCTTAGGTCACAAATTGTAGCGTAACACCCTGTCCGAATTCCTAGGACCACCTCTTTCTCCTCAGTTTTATAGTCGCTATATTCGTCAGAATATTTGAAGAATGGTTTCCCTCAATTGTGCAATCGGGGAGAATCCGTATTGGTGGAAAGAGGTCGTCTGGCTCAATTTCCAAAGAATAATTTTTTCTAAAAAAAGGTGCTTCTCAAATTTGATTTACTTGGTTGCATGCTTTCGGGCTTCTTGGAGGGAGAGTAGGGGAGTTTGCAGAATTTCTTGTGCTAGGGACGAGTCGAGGGTGAGATTTTTGGGACGGATCAAGCCTGATTCCTTGATGGTACCTTTTTGAATATTGGGAGTGGGTGTGATGCCAAAATGTTGAAGTAATTCTATTCCCAATTCCCATCGGTTAAGACTTGTAGGCCCACCCACATGTAGGATTCCAGGTATCTCTTTATTCGCAAGTTCTAAAATGACATTTGTAAGGTTTTCTACCCATATCGGGCTGCGCCATTCATCAATAAATAGTTGAAAGGGTTTGTTCGTCTGTGTGGCCTGAATGAGCCGGTTGATTTGCCGATCTGGCTTGCGGAGATCGTAGAGTAACGATGTGCGAATGATGGTGGCCTGTGGGTTGAGTGCGTGAATCAGGGCTTCGGCTTGGGTTTTGGCCTCGCCGTAGGGATTGATCGGGCAAGGTGTGCTGGTTTCAGTATAAGGGGCGGCCATTCCGTCAAAGACTTGATCGGTTGACAAATGAATGAACCGGACGTGCCGTTCGGCTGCCTGCATGGCGAGAAGGCCGGCGGCAGGGACCATGGCTGGAAGATTGTCACCCTGATCGGAGCAGGCGGTATGGATAATGATCTCGGGCCGCACTCGATCCAAGAGCATTCGGACTTCCTCGGGCTTTTGTAAATCACAGACATGAAAGGTAATTCCCGGGATGGCGGTGGCCGCAGTACGATGAAGTGTGCCGGCTGGGATAAATTCCTTGGCCCGTTGTAAGAGGTGGGTTCCCAAAAATCCCGCGCCACCTGTCACTAGGAGTCGTGGTTTCATTGGATAGTATTGTAGAGCACCGACCAAAGAAAATCTTGTGCGTTGGTGATAGGTTGCATAGAATGGTCGATAGGTAACGAGTCAATATTATTGATGGAGAGCAGTCATGGCTATCATTGATTTGCGGAGTGATACGGTGACCAAGCCCACTGTCGGCATGCGGCAGGCCATGGCCGATGCTGAGGTAGGCGATGATGTGTATGGCGAAGATCCAACGGTGAACCGGTTAGAAAGGATGTCCGCAGAATTACTAGGGAAAGAGGCTGGCCTCTTTGTTCCGACCGGGGTAATGGGCAATCAATTGTCGATTCGACTGCATACCCAACCTGGGGATGAGGTGATTGTTGAGAGCTCCGCGCATATCCTTCGCTATGAAGGGGGTTCGGCCTCGGCCCTTTCTGGGGTGCAGCTGTGTCCTGTGTCGGGGACTCGTGGGTTGTTGTCTTCCGACGCGGTTGAAGCGGCGATTCGGCGACCGGATTTGCACACGCCTCCCACGACTTTATTATGTTTGGAGCAGACGCATAATGTGGGCGGTGGTTCAGTGTATCCCCTGGAGAGGATTCATCAATTGACGGACCTTGCGCGTCAGCATGGTCTCGCCTTGCATTTAGATGGGGCTCGGTTATTTAATGCCTCCGTGAAGGCGGGAGTGACAGTGGCTGAATATGCCCGCTTCTTTGATACGGTGTCGTTTTGTTTGTCGAAAGGGTTAGGAGCTCCAGTTGGGTCGATGGTTGTCTCTGATGCCCTACGTATACAAAAGCTTCGTCGGTTGCGTAAAGTGTTTGGTGGCGGGATGCGACAAGTGGGAATATTGGCCGCTGCCGGGATCTATGCGCTGGAACATCATGTGACGCGTTTGGCTGACGATCATGCCAACGCTAAGCATTTGGCGCAGTTGCTCCAAGCCATTCCTGGCGTCGCGGTGGATGTGTCCGCAGTCGAGACGAATATGGTGATGTTCCAAGTGCCGAAATCTTCTCAGTCCACGGAGCATTTACTCAAGGACTGCCGTGAAGCCGGTGTGTTGCTGAATGCTGTGGGCGAGCGGTCCTTTCGGGCTGTGACGCATTTGGATGTTCATCGTGAGGATGTGGATGCTGTCGGGAGAATTTTTGCTCGCTTGTTCGCCAGTGGCTAGATTTTGAAAAGGGGTTGGGTTGATTGACGGGTAGTCATAGCTTGTAAGAAATTTGAGTCTATTGAGGAAAAAGGGGGTTGCGTGAGTTCTTTACCAGCTGTTTCGTTTCAACAGATATCTCAGATATTAGAATTGACGGATGAATTGGAGATTTCGCGCGAGGCGGTGGAAATTCCGCTTTCACCAGAGCGTCCAGGTGTTGTCCGTCGTTTGGCTAATGGCAAAATTGAGATTGTGGTGGATGCGGATATGCCATTCGCTGAATGGTTGCCTACGGTGCCTCAGAAAATTCAGACGTTGTTGTCAGAAGATGGGGCCTCTGACTGAGCAAGGTCTTTGAGAATGATTCAGGGCACAAAGATTCGGTGATTGATGGCCGTACGTGACCGAGAATGGCCGGGATATACCTTATGGTACTGCTGTCAGGAATGTGGTCGTCTGTGGACGTTCCAGGGTGCTGATGTGGTGGCGTTAGACCTGGGGTGTTCATTAGGGCCGGCAAGCGTCGGCGAAGGAGTGTTGGCTCGAATTTGTGCGATTTGCGAAGGCCGGTGCGATGCACCGACGGCCGAAATTTGATCGGTCTTTTTGATTATGTACGAAGAATCCCGGGATAAGAAAGAGGCTTGGTGAGTGGGCTTCGGCGGAAAACCTCTTCTGTGATTCGTTACGAGCCGACGGTGACGGCCTGCCCCTGCATATCCGTTTCACCTGAGCCGCACGTGGTTTTTTCCACGGACCATTCCTGAGGGGTGATTTTTAACAGGTGTCCTTTCAGGGTATAGAACTCGCCTTCTGGAATCTCGACTTGATTGTTCTCCCCGACATTAATAGCCAGCACTCGTTTGCGGTTGCTTGTCGACGTTAACACCAGCCCATTCTCCGATCGTTCCAAGTGATAGGCTCCCTGTTCATTGATCACGAGGGAATTAGCTTCGATCTTGGCATGCAGTTTTCCGCCGGTATCAAAAATGGCAAATCGCACTCGAATGGGCACTCCGCCGGTTTTCCGAAGTTCTAATTCCATTTGCGGAAGTCCTTCGATTTCCACGGTGCCGTTTGAATTGCGATACCAATGTGGTCCGATTTTCACGTCCATGCCCACGATGCCTCCTTCTGAAAAAACTCATGATCAAATTGGAGGGTATTGTACTCACCGGATACAGCTGCTGGCTAGAGGGAATTTTCTTTTCCCCATGAGGGCGGAACAATTATCGGGAAGGTGGCGTTTTTTTGATACGGTTCAGGATTAAGGCGATGCAGCCTCCCAAGAGCCCTCCCCCAAAGATCGGTGGTCCCAACTCGATCAATTTGACCTCCCATATCGGCTCTTGAGCCAGCATGAGGTCACGAATACCGCCTTGAATCATGATGACGGCCAGCGCCATTAAGGCGCCAATCATGAACCACCAACGAAAAATTTTAAAGGCTTCCATTGTGAGTCCTTACGAGGAAAGTGGGCGATCCAGTGTTCGGTATTGAATGGCCTCTGCGACATGAGGGGGTTGAATATGTTCGGATTCTGCCAGATCGGCAATGGTTCGGGAAACCCGAAGAATTCGTCCATAGGCCCGTGCTGAGAGCCCCAATCGGGTGACCGCGTGCTCCAACAGCGTTTTCCCGGTCTCATCTAATTGACAATAGGTTTTGACCTGCCGTGGCTTGAGTTGGGCATTATTGAGCGTGTGCTCGTGATGATAGCGTGTGAGCTGACGTTGGCGGGCCCTTATCACGCGACCACGAATCTCGTCGGAACTCTCGCTGGTTG
>Ga0224496_10002202_pt1 | contig 11653 bp, 10 predicted proteins | sample SF_Jul11_sed_USG_2_FD_168127 | JGI IMG/M metagenome (GOLD analysis project Ga0224496, IMG submission 168127) | Sediment microbial communities from San Francisco Bay, California, United States - SF_Jul11_sed_USGS_8_1 | ecosystem: Environmental > Aquatic > Marine > Sediment | place: USA... | reverse complement strand
CGCGCTGCGCGCCCACACGCTCCAGTGGCCGAGCAGGCCGCCGCGGATGCGCACCGTCACTTCGTCGCTGCCGCGCTTCACCGCAAACGGCGCCAGCAGGTCGAGCACGATGTGGTCGTCATTGCCGGTGTACAGCGTGATGCGCTCCTGCGCGCCGGCGGCGACGACCCCACGCACCACGTCGAGGGTGCGGTAGCGGTCGAATGGGGCCATCTTGATCGCGATCACGTTGTCGATCTGTGCGAAGCGGCGCCAGAAGTCCATCGGCAAGGCGATGCCGCCAACGGCCGTCTGCAGATAGAAGCCCACCAGCGGGACATTCGCGGCCACCGCCGTGCAATGCGCTACCAGCTGATCGATCGACGCGCCCTTCATTGCCGCCAGCGACAGCATGCCGGCGTGGTAGCCGTGTGCGAGCGCGACCTGGGCCTCGGCAACAGCCTGCTCGGTGCGACCGGCCAGGCCGGCGATCATCACCACCGGGCGCTTGGCCCAGTCGCGCGCCGTGCGCGCGGCAAGTTCGAGCACCGGCTCGTAGAGACCGACTTCCCGGATCGCAAACTGGGTCGAGTGCACACCGACCGCCAAGCCGCCGGCGCCGGCGTCGAGGTAATAACGTGACAGCGCGCGCTGGCGGGTCTTGTCGAGCTTGCGCGAGGCATCCAGCGCGAGCGGATGGGCCGGAATGACCGTCCCCTGGCGCAGCAGCGCCAGGATGTCGGCCGGCAACTCGGTCCAATGACGTCGGGGCATAGGGGAAACTCTGGACGGACGATGCTGCGCGGCACCGGTCGAATGGCTATACTTTCGCGCAGAAATCACTAGTTGGTGAATTTACTGTAGCCCAGGCCCGAAAATCCGTCAACGCAGCCAAACCCGGGGCCGCGAAGTCCCTTTCGCCTTGCGGCCCACACCTCACCCCCCTCAGCAACAGCCAAAGGAGAGATACCCATGTTGGAAATCAAGACCCATGCAACCGGCGCCGCCGCAGCAGCGGTGCTCTGCGTCACCGCGCTGACGGCCCAGGCCCAACAGTCGGTCGACTTCGTGCTGAACTGGGTGCCGGGCGGCGACCACGCGCCCTACTACTACGCGAAGAAGATGGGCTGGTACACGAAGGACGGCATCGAACTCAACATCGAGCCCGGCAAGGGCTCGGCGCTGGCCACCCAGCGTGTCGGCGCCGGCGCCTCGCCGATCGGCCTGGCCGACATGGGCGGCGTGCTGGTGGCCAAGGGCAAGGGCGCCGACACGGTGGCAGTGTTCAACGTCTACGCCAATTCACCGCAGGGCATGTACTGGCTGAAGAGTTCGGGCATCACCGGCGTGAAGGACTTCGTCGGCAAGAAGATCGGCAACCCGGCTGCCGACGGCGCGCGCGTGATGTGGCCGGCACTGGCCAAGGCCAACAAGATCGACCCGAAATCGGTCACCTGGGTCAACATCGACGCCAATGCCAAGCTGGCGTCACTGAAGTCCAAGTCGATCGACGTGACGACCTCGTTCTACAACATCCACCACATCTTCCAGCGCGAGCTGGGTGACGACATGGGCTTCCTGGCCTGGCGCGATGCCGGGCTGAACCCGTATGGCAACTCGGTGATCGTGAACGCCAAGTTCCTCGAGGCGAACAAGCCGCTGGTGGAGAAGTTCGTCAAGACCACCCAGCGCGCGTTTGCCGCCTGCGTGAAGGAGCCCAACCCCTGCGTGCAGGCGCTGATCGATGCCAATGGTGCATTGAAGTTCGACAACGAGCTGACCAACTGGAGCCTGGTCGAAAAGCTGATGAGCGACAAGTTCTCGCGCGAGGTCGCACTCGGCATCCACGACGACGCGCGCATGGCCGCCGACTATGAACTGGTGCGCGAGTACATCGGCGTCGACAAGCCGTTCGACGTCAAGTCGACCTACACCAACGAGTTCCTCGACCGTTCGATCAAGATGACGAAGTAGGCACGGCGCGGGCCTCGGCTTCGGTCAACCGAGTTCGGGGCCGGCGACCAGCACGATCTTGTCGGCCTGGCCGGGTGCCTCGTGCCGCCCACGCACCATGCGCGTGAATGCCCGCTGCTGGGCAAAACCCTGTTCCCGCAACCAGGGCTGCAACGCGGTCTGGCTGTCGAGCAGGTCGAGGTAGACCGGGCCGGCGATCGTGCGCAATGCACCGTCGATGAGGTTTCTGGCCGCGTCTGTGTCTTCGGCCAGCAACGGCCCGATCTGGCTGGCCTCGCGCCCGTCGCGGCCGAGCACGAAGCCCCGCATCAGCGCACCCTTCTCGACCACGCGCGCGGCCTGTGGCAAGCGGCGCGCCAGGCTGCGCAACAGCGCACTGCGATCGGCGCCGAAGACTGGCGCGTCCATGGCTTCAATGGCGGGCCAATCGCTGTCGCGCATGGCGCGCGTGCCCAGGGCATCCGCCGACGGTGCATGCGTGGACGGCACATCGGCCGCGGTCGGGAGTCGCTTCTCGCGCCGGTAGCGCGCAAAGCCCCAGGCCTCGCCGAAGCCCTCTTTAGAGTAAACCGCCTTGCCGGCAGGCGTGGCATCGAGCACGGCGCTGAGGCCTTTCGCATCGAGCACTGCCAATGCATGGCGCAACAGGCGTGTGGCATGGCCATGCCGCCTGAACTCAGGCAGCACCAGCACCATGCTGATCCAGGCGAAGCTGCCGCCATACGGCAACACGACGGTCGACGCCGCGAGTGTTTCGCGCCCGTCAGCGCGCAGGGCGCGAATGCCCCACCCCTGCCCCTGGGCCAGCATCATTCGCCAGTCGGCTTCGTTCTGGTTCCAGTGCGCCGAGGCCGACAGGGCCAGCGCATCGGCAATGTCGTCCTGACCCAGCGCAACGATCGGCGCGGACCGCGCGCCGTCAGTACTTCCCATCGCGGGTGGAAAAGTGCGTCGGCTTGCCCAGGCTCGGGCCACCACGCTGGACCCAGTCGGCCACCCAGTCGATCATCGTCTCGATCGGCACACGCGGCTGGCCGAACAGGGCTTGGGCCTGCGTCGTGTCCTCGAGCCAGGCGGTGGCCGCCTCCTGCCCGGTCAGCAGCGGCGTGCGGCCCAAGCGCTTGCCGAACTCGGCAGCAAGCCAGCGCACGCTGGTGTGCTTCGACCCGGTGACATTGATCGGCGTTGCGGGCGCAGTGCAATGCGCCAGCAGGCGCAGCGCCTGCTCGTTGGCATCACCCTGCCAGATCACGTCGGCATGGCCCATCGTCAGGTCCAGCGGCTTGCCAGCGAAGACTGCACTTGCCACGTCGTACAACACACCGTAGCGCATGTCGATCGCATACGACAACCGCACCAACCGCCCTGGCGTGCCGTACTTGCGCGACGCGAACTCGAACATGCGCTCACGGCCGACACACGAGTTGGCGTAATCACCGGACGGAGGCACAGCCGGCGTCTGCTCGCCCGCGCCGGGGCCGTCGACCGGCACGAAGGGGTACACGCAGGCGGTCGAGAAGGTGACGATGCGCATCTCGCAAAAGGTCTCGGCCACCATCATCGGCACGCCGACATTCATCATCCAGGTGAGCGCCGCGTTGTCGGCCGCACCGAACTTGTGGCCCGCCATGAAGACCAGGTTGCGCACGCCGTCGGCCACGTTGGGCAGGCGCGCCATCGCCTGCCGGTCGAGAAGGTCGCAGGCGATGCACTCGACGCCATGGCTGGTCAGCGACGCGACCAGGGTCGGGTCGCTGAACCGCGCCACCCCGATCACCCGGCGATCCGGCGCGGCGCGACGCGCCATGCGCGCCAGGGTCGGGCCCATCTTGCCGCCGACGCCGAGCACCATGATGTCGCCATCGACCCGCGCCAAGTCGGCGATCAGACCCGGCGTCGGCTCGCTCATGAAGTCTTCGAGGGCGGCGACGTTCTCGAAACGCTGTGGCAGGCTGGTCATCATTCAGCCTCCTCGGGCGGTGACGCCTTCGAATCGGTCGCGACCGAGGCGCAGCGCCCGCATCTTGGCGTCGGCGATCGGGCGTTTGAGCATCCAGAAGCCGCAGTCGGGGTGGATGTAGCGCACCCGGCCGTCACCGAGCAGTTTCTCGGCGCGTTCGATGGCGCGCGCCACCTGGTCGGCACTTTCGACATCGGTGGCCTTGATGTCGACCACGCCCAGGCCAAGGCCGATCTCGGGGCGCAGGTCCTTGAAGGCCTGAAGTTCCTCTGGCGGGCGGTGCGCACATTCGAGCACGACATGGTCGGCGTGCAGGGCGTTGAGATAATTCATCAGTGGGTCCCAGCGGCCCTTCTGCACCGTCTGACCGCCGTAATTGCCGAAGCACAGGTGCACGGCCGGTGTCCCGGGCACGGCGTCGAGCACCCGGTTCATCGCCGACGCGGCCCATTCCCATTCGTCCGGGTGGCCGGGCAGGTTGGCCTCGTCGAGCTGGACGATGTCGGCGTCGAGGTGGCGCACCTGGGCGGCCAACGCATCGGCCAGCGCATGCGCCAGCTCGGGCGTGTCGCGGTAGTGCTTGTTGATCAGGGTCTTGGCCAGCATGTGCGGCCCGGTGACGGTGAACTTGAAGGTACGGGTGGCCAGCGCCTTGGCGCGTGCACAGGCCAGCGGCAGATCGAGACTGCCATGACCGATCGGGCCGATCACCGTGCCCGGCGGCCGGGTGCGGAACTTCATGCCACTGCTCGATCGATAGGCGATCAGGTCGTCGAACGAAAAGCGCTGCGTGATGCCGTCCATCGGCCGCACGAAGTACTCGATCATGCCGTTCGTCTCGGGGTGGTTGATGTCAAAGCGGTACAGCTCGCCGTCGCAGACCACGTCGACGCCGGCCTGCTCCTGGGTGTCGATGACGACCCGGGTGGCGTCGAGCAGGGCCTGCTCGGACGGGTTGGCGACGAGCCAGTCCGGGACCGGATAGGAGCCGACGACCGTGGTCTTGATCCTGGGCATGCGAAACCTCTGCCTGGTTAACCGAATGGTGATTAACCATGCTATCGCCAGCCCCGCTCCGCGTCAACGCGCGACTCCGTTCCCGCGCTGCGCTTGACCTTGTCGGCACTTCTCTCTACATTAATTAACCATTTGGGGATGAACGGACCAATCCGATGGGCCTCGCGCCTGCGGAAACATGCCGATGAAGCTGAACGACGCGGACATTGCCATCTACCGGCACTTCGGCCACCTGACCGTGCCGGGCCTGATCGATGCGGCACAGGCGGCGGCCCTGGTCGATGACATCCAGTCCTGGGGCGAAGAATTTCTCGCCGACCTGCCGGCGTCGCAGCGCGCCTGGTACATCGACGGCGGCGTCAGCGCACGCGCCGTGCTGCGCAAGCTCGACAACCCGCACCATCATCGCGCCGCGGTGCAGCAGCTGGCCCGCACGCCCGCCCTGATCTCGCTTGTCGAAACGCTGATCGGCACCGGCGTGTCGGTCTATTTCAGCCAGGTCTTCTTCAAACCCCCCGAAGGCGGCGGACCGAAGCCGGCCCATCAGGACAACTTCTACTTCGGGCCCACCGACCCGGGGGGCATGGTCACCGCCTGGATCGCGCTCGACGACGCCACGCTCGAAAACGGCTGCCTGTATTTCGGCGACGGCAGCAATCGCGGGCCGGTCTATGCGCACGAGGCACCGCCCGACGAACCGTACAACCTGCAACTGCCCGCGGCCATCCTGGCGCGCCAACCGATGACGCCGGCGCCGGTGATGCGCGGTGGCGTGTCGTTCCACCATGGCAACACCTTCCACCAGTCAGGCCCCAACCATTCGACGCGCTGGCGGCGCGCCTGCGCGCTGCACTTCGTGCGCAACGAGGTCGAGTTCGCCACGCCGGCCCTTCCCTACGATCACGCGCTCAAGATGCGGGTGTCGTGAACTCTACGACCACTGTCCATCGACCCAGGGAGATCAGCACCCGATGGCCACACAGACCCTAGGCATCATCATGCACGGCGTGACCGGCCGCATGGGCATGAACCAGCACCTGATCCGTTCGATCGTCGCGATCCGCGCGCAGGGTGGCGTGCTGCTTTCCAACGGCGACCGCGTCATGCCCGATCCGATCCTGATCGGGCGCAACGCCGAGAAGATCGAAACGCTGGCCAGGGCACATGGCATCGCACGCTTCGGCACCAACCTGGAAGCTGCACTGGCCGACAAGCGCGACACGGTGTTCTTCGATGCCGGCACGACGCAGATGCGCCCGACCCTGTTGGCACAGGCGCTGCGCGCGGGCAAACATGTCTATTGCGAAAAGCCGATCGCGACCAACCTCAACGAGGCAGTCGAGATCGCCAAGCTGGCGCAATCGTCGGGTCTCAAGCATGGTGCGGTACAGGACAAACTCTTCCTGCCCGGCCTGCGCAAGCTCGACATGCTGCGCCGTTCCGGCTTCTTCGGCCGCATGCTGAGCGTGCGGCTGGAGTTCGGCTACTGGGTCTTCGAGGGCGACTTGCAGCCGATCCAGCGGCCGTCGTGGAACTATCGCAAGGAAGACGGCGGCGGCATGATCCTCGACATGATGTGCCACTGGCGCTACGTGCTCGACAACCTGTTCGGCGAGGTTCAATCGGTGTCGTGCCTCGGCGCCACCCACATCCCGCAGCGCTGGGACGAAGCCGGCAAACCCTACGTGGCGACGGCCGACGACGCCGCCTATGCCACCGTGCAGCTCAAGGGCCACAACGGCGAACCGGTGGTGGCGCAGATCAACATGTCGTGGGCGACCAGGGTGCGCCGTGACGACCTCGTCACCTTCCATGTCGATGGCACGCATGGTTCGGCCGTGGCCGGCCTGTCGAGCTGCCGCGCCCAGTCGCGCGTGACGACGCCGCGGCCGGTGTGGAACCCCGATGTCAGGCAGACGATGAACTTCTTCGACCAATGGCAGGAAGTGCCAGACTCGACCGAATACGACAACGGCTTCAAGATCCAGTGGGAGCATTTCATCCGCCACGTGGCGGCCAGCGAGCCCTACCGCTGGACGCTGCCCGAAGGGGCCAAGGGCGTGCAGCTGGTCGAAGCAGCGTTGCAGAGCTGGAAGGAACGGCGCTGGATCGACGTGCCCGCGCTGACCGTCTAACGCCGCTTCACATTGTCGAACCACGATGGCACTGACACTGCAACTTCCCACCAACAACGGCCGGCTGCAGGCCTACACACTGAGCGCCGCCACACCGATCGCCACCGCGCCGGCCGGCACCCGCTTCAATCGCGTCGCGTACTCGGCCGCCCATGTGGTGGCCGACGCCCGCGCTGAGATCGACCCCTGGCTGCAATGTGCGATCGACTGGGACGCGACGATCGCCTACCGCCAGCGGCTCTGGTCGCTCGGGCTCGGCGTCGCCGAGGCCATGGACACCGCGCAGCGCGGCATGGGGCTGGACTGGCCGACCTCGCTCGAGTTGATCCGCCGTTCGCTCGATGCAGCACGCGACATGCCCGACGCACTGATCGCCTCGGGCTGTGGCACCGACCACCTGCTGGTCGAATCGGCCCGCAGCATCGACGATGTGATCCGCGCCTACGAAGAACAGATGGCGGCGATCGAGGCGCTCGGCGGCAAGCTGATCGTGATGGCCAGCCGCGCACTGGCCCGCGTCGCGAAGAGCCCGGCCGACTATGAGAAAGTCTACGACCGCGTGCTGCGCCAGGCCCGGCAACCGGTCATCCTGCACTGGCTGGGCGACATGTTCGACCCGGCACTGAAGGGTTACTGGGGCAACGACGATCCCGATGTCGCGATGGACACCGCGCTGGCCGTCATCAACGCCAACGTGCACAAGGTCGACGGCATCAAGATCTCGCTGCTCGACAAGGACAAGGAAATCGCAATGCGCCGGCGCCTGCCGGTCCAGGTTCGCATGTACACCGGCGACGACTTCAATTACGCGGAGCTGATCGGCGGCGACGGCGTCGGTGCATCGGACAACCAGCGCCAGAGCGACGCGCTGCTGGGCATCTTCGACGCCATCGCGCCGGCCGCCAACGCCGCGCTGGCTGCACTTGCACGGGGCGACAACGAGCGGTTTCATGCCATCCTGGCGCCGACCGTGCCGCTGTCGCGCCACATTTTTGCCGCGCCGACACGCTTCTACAAGACCGGCGTGATCTTCATGGCCTGGCTGAACGGACACCAGGACCATTTCGCGATGGTCGGCGGCCAGCAAAGCAGCCGCTCGTTGCCGCACTTCGCCGAGCTGTTCCGCCTCGCCGATGCGGCCAGCCTGCTGGACAGGCCCGATCTTGCGGTGCGACGCATGAAAACGCTGCTGGCACTGCACGGCATCGGCGACAGCTGACCTCGACATGTGGCATCGGCCATTGCTTCAGTCGCAGCGTGACGTCGATGCGTGACTTCTCCGCCGACCACCGCTGGCTGTCGATCAACACCGCGACGGTGCGCGCGCAATGGCCGCTGGACCGCATCATCACCGAATGCGCGCGGCGTGGTATCCGTGCCATCTCGCCATGGCGTGACCAGGTCGCCGCCGTCGGGCTGGATCGCGTGGCCACGTTGCTGCGCGACACCGGCATCGAACTGTCGGGGTTCTGCCGTGGCGGCATGTTCCCGGCAGGCAATGCAGCCGGGCGTCAACAGGCGCTGGACGACAACCGCCGCGCCGTCGATGAAGCCAGGACGCTGAACGCACCCTGCCTGGTGCTGGTCGTGGGCGGACTGCCCGGCGCATTGCAGGGCCGGGCCGAACACAAGGACATTGCCGCGGCGCGCAACGACGTTCGGGACGGCATCGCCGCGACCCTCCAATACGCGCGCCAGGTCGGCCTGCCGCTGGCCATCGAGCCACTGCACCCGATGTACGCGGCAGACCGGGCCTGCGTCAACACGCTCGAGCAGGCGCTGGACCTGTGCGAATCGCTCTGCCCGACCGAACCGGGCGAAGCAAGGGCGGCCCTCGGCGTCGCGGTCGATCTCTACCACGTCTGGTGGGATCCGAAGCTGGCGGCGCAGATTGCACGCGCCGGGCGCCAACGCCTGCTGGCCTTTCATGTCTGCGACTGGCTGGTGCCCACGCGCGACCTACTGAACGACCGCGGCATGATGGGCGACGGCGTGATCGATATTGCCCGCGTGCGCGGCTGGGTCGAGGCCGCAGGCTTCGAAGGTTACAGCGAAGTCGAGATATTCTCGGTTGAAAACTGGTGGAAGCGTGAAGGCGGCGAGGTTCTCGACACCTGCATCAGCCGCCACCGCAGTGTGGTCTGAGGGCGCCAAAGGCCGCGGTCAATCGGCTCTGTTCGACGCGGCGCGATCAAGCACTCCATCAAATCGACGATGACATCCTGCAACAATCGCGGTCGGACGGTAGGTCGCAGTGCAACATTTGAATACACTGGCGGCATTGCCTGTCCTCGGCGGCCGAGCCCGCCATTGCCGTGAGGAGACTCCATGCTCACTTCGTTGTTCGGTGAACTCGGTGCCGCTCTCGACCCGTTCGGGAAGAAGAACCGCGTGCCCGCTGATCCCGCACGCCCCTTTGCGGCCACCGCCATCCTGGAAAGCGTGGCCACCGAGGTCAATGAGCGGGGGCAGCTGACCGATCGCCATCAACGTGACCTGGTGGCGACCGGTTCACCCGCCCAGGCCATGCGTGAGCATTTCGCCTCGACGAGTGCCGAGCCCGAAAACGCAAGCCGATCGATCACGCTGTACGACCCGATGGCGGTCTGGGCTGCCTCCGTGATCAAGGCCTTGTCCGACGCCGGTGGGCGACCGATTGAAAGGCTGAACCTGCGTGAGCAGACCACGCTGCGCACGCTGGCGGTGATCGAGCGCGCGACCCTGGTTCGTCGCCACGAGGACACCCTCAAGATCTACCATGCCGATGTGCGCGTGTCGGGCAACGACTACGCCGAGATCCCGGTGGCCCTGATGGAACGCAGCCACCTGACGGCCATCATCGTCGGGCCGATGGAGCCGCCCACGGTCGAAGCCCTGCTGCATTCGCTGCAGACGGCGACCGCCCTGCCGACATGGCGTTGCCCGAACCTGCTGTTCCTGCTGCCGCCCAGCGCGGTGTGGGTCGCCAACAAGATCGGCAGCGTGGTGTGGCCCAGGCAAATCAAGGTGCAGGTGCTCAACGAGCCACTGACCAGCGCCTCCTCGGTCTGGAACGCCCTGCTTGGGCAATGGAACCAGGTGAAGTCGCTGCCGGGTTGGTCGACTGCACCCGTGCCGGCCAACCTCGGAGTCGCCGACTTTCCAATCAGGGTCGCGGACCTGGTCAAGACTGACGGCGCTGCAGATGGTGCGACGGAGGTGGAAGCGCCCAGCGCCGGCGGCCAAGGCACGGTGACCGCGGTGCTGCGCACCACGCGCAGCGCGCTCGATCCGGAACACGCCAGAAAATCGCTGCGCGAAATGCTGGCTGTCGATGGCCTGGTGGGCTGTGCCGTGGTCGATTCCAGCAACGGCCTGGTCATCGCACGCGAGCAGCGTGAACCGGACGAGGTCGACCTCGAACGCGCCGCCGCCGCCTGCTCGCAGGTCATGCGGTCGCACCGGCTGGCGGCCCGCAGCATGGGTCTGCAGGATCACATCGACGAGGTGATGGTCAGTGCGGGCAACCGCCAGCAGGTCATTCGCACTGTCTCGCGGCATCCGGAGCTGTTCCTGTTCGTGCTGCTGAACCGTCAGCAGACCAACCTTGCCCTGGCACGCTACAAGCTGATGGAAGTGGAAAGAGGCCTGATCTGAGCGCGACTCGTCGTCCCGCCCAACGCGGCTCGTCGGCCCTTCCCCAGCCTCGCCACAGCCATCGCGCCACAGCCCGTCTGCCCCGGGCCGGTGGCCCGCGAGCAGGCTGGCCCATTCCAATGGTTTGCCCCCTTCGCACCCTGCATTTCCGGCGTTTCGGCGTGCCTGTGCGCCGGATACTCTCCGCAGCAGACATTCGACAGGGGGCCCAGGCATGGGAACGGGATTTGGCATCGAATTCGACTTGATCCACAACCACCACGAGAAGGCGGTCCTGTATGCCGTCAAGACGCACGCATCGGCCCACCCGCAGCTCCCCGAAGAATTGCTGGCCGACATCGCCTGTGTGGCCTTGAACCGGTTGCCGCCGCGCTACATCCGGCATGATGTCGATTTCGCGTTCTTTCTGAGCGACAAGGAGCGTGCCGAGACGCAAGACGCCATCGACGAGGCGGTCGGGTTCGCCTTCGAATTTGTGCGGGCCAGGGCAGCCGTGCGCGCCCGCGCCTGATCGCTAAACCGCGCACCTGTCCACGATCGCGGCGGCGGCTCGCCGCAGTTCAGGTCTGACGCGGCGCGCGCCTGCGCGCTCAACGGGCCTCGGCCGGCTTCGGCAAGTCGTAGGCCGCGGTTTCGTCGGCACCCGGCACCTGCTTGCGCGCGAACAAGGTGTACATGGTCGGCACCACGAAAACGGTCAACAGGGTGCCCAGCGTCATGCCGCCGACGATCACCCAGCCGATCTGGCGCCGGCTCTCGGCGCCGGCGCCAGTGGCCAGGGCCAGCGGCAACGCGCCGAGCACCATGGCCCCGGTCGTCATCAGGATCGGCCGCAGGCGCAACGCCGACGCCTTGACCGTGGCCTCCAGGGTGGTCATGCCGCCATGGCGCAGCTGGTTCGAGAACTCGACAATCAGGATGCCGTGCTTGGTGATCAATCCGACCAGCGTGA
>Ga0224496_10002199_pt1 | contig 11666 bp, 10 predicted proteins | sample SF_Jul11_sed_USG_2_FD_168127 | JGI IMG/M metagenome (GOLD analysis project Ga0224496, IMG submission 168127) | Sediment microbial communities from San Francisco Bay, California, United States - SF_Jul11_sed_USGS_8_1 | ecosystem: Environmental > Aquatic > Marine > Sediment | place: USA... | reverse complement strand
GAGTTCCTTGATGGTTTTAGCAGCGGCATCCATTCTCCCCTGCACATCCATATGGTGTGAGAAGTTTTCGGCCTTATATGCGGACATGGCTTTTTTTCGCGTTTTGCCATTATCAAAGGTCATTGTCACATCCGCATCAATATGACCCAGTACAAAGGGTTTTGTTTTGTCGTAGTCTAATTCAAATTTCTTGCCGTGCATCGATTCGGCAATGGCGACACCTAATGGACCCAGTTGTGCGCTGCCTTCTGCAAGCATGCTGGCCTGATGATTTGCCTCGAATTTCAATCGTTTTAATTTTATATTAATTTCCCTGGGCTGGTTTTTCCATTTAGAGGTGGTGTAGTTGATGTGTTTTTTTAGCAGTTCCACAGCCGTAGGCGTGAACATTTCATCGCCCAGTGTCCAGATGCCATAAACATCGCTAAACACCATCATTGATCCAATAGTGTATTCCTTGTCCTCCTGCGGGCGAATGTCTTCGACTATTATCGTGGCATTGTTACCTGCATTGCCCATGGAAATATCATCATTGATGACGATCTTTGGCTGGGCGCAGCCGATGATGTTTAATGTTGTAAGAAGAATTAAGATGAGTGATAAAAATTTAAACTGCATGATTAACTTCCTTTTAGTTTTGTTTTTGTTAATCCCATATAAATAGTACATATTTATCGAAAAACCACTACCGGAGGGATTGAAAAATGATCAACAATAATGCCTGGTTAAAAATCAATCACTGGCACCTTTTACTTGTTTTATTCCTTTATTAAACCAGTTGCCCAATTATCTCAAGCAGTTCATCTGGTTTAAAAGGCTTGAACAGGCAGCCAGTAACCTTTGCTGATTTGAATACATCCGCATCATCTGGCAGATGACCTTCACACCGGGTTAACATAACAGTTTTAACATGGTATCCCTGTTGTTTTAATTCACAGCAGGTTTCCATTGCATAAGTCAGAGCCTGACCCTGATCAAGTATTAATACATCCATTTTTGCTGATGACAATCCTTCAATTGCCTGTTGCTGTGTTTGTGCAAGGCAGACACTCAGGCCATGAGCTGATAAATCGTCACATAATCGACTGGAAAAATCAGCCTGATTATTTTCAACAAGCACAAGGCTGTTATCATTTATGGTTTCCAGAGCATCCACGACTGCATTTGTATTCAGCGGCCGGGGAAATACCAATACCTCGCCATCTTCGACAATTGAGTCAAGAAACTGCTCAATGCGATAACCTGTCATCATCAGAATATTAATATCAGGAACCTGTTTACGAAATCTATTAAATATCTGCATGCCTGTCATATCGGGCAATTTGACATCAAGCAACACAACATCAAAATTAGCCTGATTAAATAACTCTATGCCGTCTGTACCATTACCCGCTGTTACTACCTGATGGCCTTCGCTCTGCAAGATCAGATCCAGCATTTCCAGCAGATCATGGTTATCATCGATAATGAGAATATTTAAGGCTTTCATGAAACCGGCTCAATATCATTAGCCATAGGCAACCAGAGAGTGACGGTAGTTCCTTCTCCATATTTACTTTCAACCTCAATGCCGCCTTTATGTTGCTCCATAATTTTTCGAACCGCCGACATTCCCAGTCCAATACCAAAACCCTTGGTTGAAAATAATGGCTTAAAAATATTTTCAAGCACGTCTTCTTTCATACCTGAACCAGTATCACTAATAATAATTTCTACTCTCTGCCCATTTATTCGAGTTTTTATACCTAACACAGCATGATCTTTTAACTGACGGTTATCATCCTGCATGGAATGACAGGCGTTATCGACAACATTTATAATTGCACGACGTAAACGACCAGTATCTATCGCCAGACTGAGATCATTGAGCATGAGTTCTTTTTCAAGGCAAACACCTTCTAATATTACCTGCTCATCAATCACACCCTGTAACCAGTCATCAATATCAACCAACTCCCTGTTCAACTCAGATATACGCGTAAAATCCAGTAATTCATCAATAATACGGTCACAGCGTTCCACATTACGTTCAGCAACAGCGATAGCTGTCTGTATCCGCTCATCATCTTTATCACATTTAATTTTAAGAACATAAAGCGCAGGCTGAATCGCCCCAAGAGGATTACGTATTTCATGGGAAACAGTGGCGGTTAACTGACCCAGAGCAGCCAGGCGTTCCTTACGCACCAGTTCTTCACGACTGAATCGAAGATCGCTACTCATTTTGTTAAATGATTCAGCAAGCACGCCCAGTTCGTCAGAAGAAGAAACAGGGATTTGTTCGTCAATATACCCTTGCCCGATACGATTTGCTCTTTGAGTCAGGTTTTCGATAGGCTGTGCTATTTTTTTCCCCATTAACAGGGCAATAATTCCAACTAAAAACGCACATACAAGACTAGTCTTAAGAACCCAGTCGAAATGAACAATGGTTGGTGATAACAGGGCATCTAAATCTTTGGTAATAATTAAATACCAGCCGATATTATCATCACCCACCTGTTTGCCATTCATAACATAACGACCACCGAAACCATATTCATCAGAACTAAATGTTATACCGACAGGCGACGCTGAAATGATATGACCATAACCATCAATCGTATCTAACAGTGATATTGGAGAATCTGGCGTCAGTTTACTCAGAACGTGATCAGGTAATTGCGTACTCAAGGGTATAGATTCATTGCCAAGAATCACCTTGCCACTTGATCTCACCAGTGAGGCCTTATGCCGGCCATGTACTTCATGCTCATTGTGCCCACCCAGGCTATCCAGGTAATGACTTAAAGTAGGCAGTAAATTAAAATTACACTTTAAAATCCCGGCAACCTGATTATCAACAATAACAGGAATGACTATGCCTATTACATACCCCCCAACACTTTCATCATAACCACGATCATCAAAGAATATTTTACCCTGATTATGATTATGGGCTGCACGCCACCAGTATTTGTGACCATGAGCCAGCGTAGAAAGTTTATTGGTAGAACCCACAAGAGCACCGTAGCGATTCGTTAAGAATATTTCCCCGATTTCACCAGGCAGTGCCTGCTTTTTCTTTTTCAACAGTAATGCAAGCTTGTTATTCAGATATGTTTTTACAAAGGGGTCATCAGCGCTTTTTGCTTTTAGCCACCGGTTATTTAGTTCAGCAATCTGTGTATTACGCTCAGTTTCATCAAGTTTGCCAAATTCAGCATTACTCCTGTCAAGCGCATGCAACAGGGTATCTGACAAAGTCATAATAATGGCTATTTTTGATTTTTCTATAAGACGGTCACCCAGATGATCTGATTCTTCCCGAACAGACACCTGCATCATTTTAAGACTGGATTCAATAGCCTCCTCTCTGCTATAGGTATAAAACAGCAAGGAATAAACCATTAAAAACAGAATTACCGCAAAAAACATATATAAGGCGAATTTATGTTGCAGCCTCATAAGACTCCTTAAATCATGTTGTTATTAATCCTTAGTCGTTTGATTATGGCAGAAAAAACTAAAAGGGGTCGGAGTCATGACTCCGACCCCTTTTACCCCCTTTTAGTCGCGTTTCTGAGTCTTTTATCTTATTGAATTTATTGAGGCTTATCCTGTATAAGCATTAGGAGCAAACACCTTACAGGTGTAAGATAGAGCTTCTACCCTGCCTTTTCTGGCTTTCACAGAAGTCCTGTTATGTAATGGCTGCCTTATAACAATTGAACTGACCCATCAGGAAGCATCCGAATTGATAGCCAGAGCTGTCTTTTAGTCAATTACATGACAACCGCCGGCGTGCTTGAAGACATTCAGATACATCTGCCAGACATAGCTGCTCTACAGAAGGTTACCCGATTTAATTTAAAAGGAATAAAACATGTGTCAATTACGACAAACACGCACCCGTTCACTTTGTGCATTAATTTTTTTAGCCTTTGTAGCATCATCTCCAGGCTCTGCTTTTGCCCAGCAAGGCATAATGCCCGAAAACGCAACAGTGAAAAATTACGGTGATGGCTGGAACTGTAATTCGGGTTACCGGGAAAATAACGATACCTGTGAAGCGATCATAATACCGGCTAATGCCTACGCAACCAATAAATCTTATGGCCGTGGCTGGGAATGTCATCATGGGTTTGAAAAAACTGATAAGAGTTGTAACCAGATCAAGATACCCGAGAATGCTTATTTAGATTATTCCGGTGATAGATGGCAATGTAATCGTGGATATTTGAAAGTGGATAATACCTGCGTTTTTATCAAGGTACCCGCTAATGGATTTCTGAAGGATTCATCCTATGCCCCGGGCTGGGCGTGCGAACGAGGTTATCAGCAGAAAAAAAATATTTGTGTCGCATTAAATGTACCAGAAAATGCACATATTAGTTATTCAGGTCATGCATGGGAATGTAATCAGCCCTATAATCTGAAAAAGAATCAATGTATTTTACCCATAAAGAAGTAACTACATATTACCGGCGATAGAAAGTTTTTTAATCTTAATAAAGGGTCGGAGTCACGACTCCGACCCCCTTCGCACGACCCCCTTCGCAAAAAAAGGAAAAAAGGGAAAAAAGGTGCCGGAGGGATTTAAAAATGATCAACAGCAGTGACTGGTTAAAAATTATTAAAGGAAAAATTAATCCCTCCGGCACCTTTTACCTTTTATAAATTGAGCTCTGTAAATAAATGATCAACAAGTATAAGCATCCACTTTTATTTTATTTCCTGGCAACCCTTATTCCATGGTTATTCTGGTTTCTTGCCGGTTATATTAGCCACCTGACACCCCACTCTGATGACAACCTGGAAATAGCGAGTGTGACTGCGTTTATCGGACTACTGGGACCGGTTGCAGTTGCCTGGTGGCTTATTCGCAAAGATCCGCAATTACGCCATGATGTCTATAGCCGGTTCTTTAATTTCAGCTCTGTAAAACCCGTTTATATCATTGTCGCCTGCTGTTTAATGCCGGTGAGCATTTTACTGGCTCAGGCTATTTCACTGCTGTTTGGCTACAGCTCATCACAGTTTGTCATCACCGGGCATTTCACATTTACCTCGGGCATCTTTCCGGTCTGGTTTATGCTGATTATTGCGCCTGTTCTGGAAGAACTGGGATGGCATTCCTATGGCACTGATTGCCTGAGAAATCGCATGAATTTATTTAAAACCTCTTTGCTGTTTGGTGTGTTCTGGGGTATCTGGCATATGCCGCTCGCCACCATCCGCGACTATTATCAAAGCAATATCGTTGAGACAAGCTGGATATACGGTGTCAATTTTCTGGTCAGCATTATTCCCTTTGTCCTGCTGATGAACTGGCTGTATTACAAAACCGATCGAAATATCATTATCGTTATTGTGTTTCATATTACCGCCGGATTTTTCAACGAGATATTTGCCACACATCCGGATAGCAAGATCATTCAGACAGTTCTGTTACTGGTACTGACAACAATCATTGTGCTCAATAATCTAAACTTCTTTTTTTTCAAAAAAACTTGAATGAACAAATAGGAGTAGCCTAGTCTGCTCCCTTTTAAACGGCTTAAGCCTTTTAGCCAATTCATTTTTTTGGCCCGGGCCTTATTGTCAATATACACCTACCTGAATAACGGGATATATTTATTTAGTAATTAAATCTTATCAAATGAAATCCCACCAATATTTATATCCAATAATTCTAAAAGGAAGGCTGTATGAATTTAAACCTCTATATTATTTTGGCGTTATCAATAATGCTTAATGCATGCGGCTCCTCAAGCAGCGGCACACCCGTTAACCCTGTTACACCCCCTGTTGATCTTGGACTCCTGTCCCGCATTGAACTCACGCCCAATACCTCAGCAAGTGAATTATTTGTGACTGATGTCGTTACTTATTCAGCCACAGGTATTCACGAATTGGGCATTATGAATTACACAGCAGATACTGTTTTTACACTTGACCCGACTATGGCTGCAATACTCAATGGAAGCACGGTGACACTCAATGCGCCATCTACCCTGGTCACAGTGAATGCAGATTATAATGGCTATACAGCCGTTAGTAATTTTGCTGTCTGGCATATCACTGGAATAACTTTACTAACAAACAATGTCCAGATTTCATTGAGCAGTGGCTTCGCTTTAAGTTCAGCTATCTCATTTGATATAACAGATGGCAGCAACACTAACGTCAGGGCTTACAAACGAGGTTTTAATGATCAGCCTCTGGTAACTTTTATTAGCAATGATACAGCGGTAGTAACAGTACTTGACCCTCAAACGGGTAATTTACAACCCCAGGGCGTTGGCAGCACTACTGTTGACATCTGCACTGTAGTTGATCCTGCTGTCTGTGCGGTTTTGACAGTTAATGTAACGGCGCCATAGTAAACAGTGACTGAAACTAAAGGGGGTCGGAGTCATGACTCCGACCCTTTTAAACTAAAGGGGGTCGGAGTCATGACTCCGACCCTTTTTCAAATGTGGACTACCCCCTTCTTTATAAAAAAGTGAGATAGATCAAATAACGAAACATGCTGATAAAATTAATACATCTGTGACCAAAATAAAAGTTATACTCAAACACCACGACACCAGATATCCCCGGCCTTACTCAATGCGCAAAACAAGGACACACGATATTGAAATCAGACATCAATGAGCATGATCACAAAAGAACAACTATCGAATGCATAAAAGTCCTTTATCAACAATCACATATTATAATACTTAGCAACTTGGCCGCTTCAACAGCACTGGCGTTGATATTATTTTTCTATATACCTTCATTTGCAATAATTTACTGGCTACTAACCATATATATATTAACAATCCTGAGATATGTATTAGTTAACAGATTTAATAAATCAAAACAGACATCAGAAAAAATCATACAATATGGCAATTATTTTACATTTACCACAATCGCCTCCGGGTGCTTATGGGGTTCCGCCGGATTATTGTTTTTCACACCAGAGAGTCTTCTCGTCTTATTCTTTCTAACCTTAACACTGACAGGAACACTGGTTGCATCACTGCCCTCACTATCGGCTATCATACACACATACTATGCCTACGCCATACCTACTGCCACACCACTAATATACAAGTATATAACCTACGGCACTTTTGACTTTGCACTGTTTGGTACGCTTATTTTTGTTTTTCTACTAATACAACTGGCTTATGCGAGCATACATAATAAAACGCTCATCAAGTCTATTATATTGCGCTTTGAGAATACACTGCTGATTAACAAATTAAGAAAACAGAACAAAACAGCTGAGGCCGCCCAGTTAAATGCGGAAATGGCCAATATTTCAAAAACAAAGTTTTTTGCAGCAGCAAACCATGATTTACGTCAGCCATTGCATGCAATGTTTTTATTTCTGGGTGTACTGGAAAACGAAATAGACAACACTGAACACAAGAATATTCTGCAGAAAATACAAAAATCTAATAATACCTTAAAAGTCCTTCTTGATAGTCTGCTTGATATATCAAAGATCGATGCTGGTGTAATTGAAGTTAATCATATAGCGTTTCCGATCCAGGAATTACTGGATTCTCTCTGGCATGAATTCAAATCTCATGCCGATGAAAAGAATTTACATATAAAATTTGTACCTACCCGAATTTGGGTAAATAGTGATCCAAGAATCGTTGAGCGAATTCTTAGAAACCTGATATCCAATGCTATCCGTTACACCCACAATGGAAGCATTATTGTTGGTTGTCGTCGACGTAACGGCAATATCCTGCTATCTGTCTATGACACAGGAATAGGGATACCCGAAGACAAAATCACTGATATTTTTCAGGAGTTCCATCAGCTCAACAACCCGGAACGCGATCATGACAAAGGACTTGGTCTTGGTCTGGCGATTGTTAGCCGTATGACTGACCTGTTAAAAACAACGCTGCACTACGACTCAACTCTAAATAAAGGGTCAATGTTTGCCATTGAACTACCTGTCACTAATCCTGATCCTGAATCCATCAACATCAGCATACCCTGGGAAGGTCACACGACACTATCAGGCAAAACCATACTCATTGTTGATGATGATAAAGAAATAAGAGATGGCCTGAACAGGCTTCTATCAAACTGGCAATGCACCGTTATTACAGCAACAGATGGGAATGAGGCTATTGCAAAACTGGGTAGCGGTATTATTAAAGTAGATCTTGCCCTGGTTGATTACCGACTTCAAAACGGAGAAACCGGTAAAGACGTTCTTCAAAAAATTAACAACTTGTATCCGGACAATAAACCACCTGCAATTATTATTATTACCGGTGATACCGCACCCGATCGCATAAAAGAAGCCAATGACAGTGGTTACAGGTTGCTCCACAAACCATTATCTGCTTCAAAACTACGCGCCATCATGAGTTACATTCTGACTAAAGACACAAAAAATACTGATAAGCTAATTCAATGAATCTGGCAGCTTAATTAAGCTGTTCTGCATTGCGTATTGAACTGCCTGCGTTCTATTACTAACACTAAATGCTCTCAGGATTGATGCGACATGAGCACGTACAGTTGATACCTTCAAATCTAATATATTTGCAATTTCCTTATTTTGCTTGCCTTCTGCCAGTATATAAAGAACATCGAGCTGACGTGGCGTGAGCTTATGAGAAAAAGATTCTGAATTTGATACCACTTCTTTTGTATAAACTTTTTCGTTGAGGATCTCGACCGGCACATAAACATTACCTGAGAAAACAAAATGCAAAGCATTCAATATAGTCGTCGCATTAGAGGATTTTGTAATATAACCCTGTGCGCCCGCTTCTAATACCTGCCTGACTTTTTTGCTATCTTCATTCGCTGAAATCACGACGACGGGTATTTCTGGAAATTGTTTACGTAACAACTGTAATGCATCGACATCCTGTACGCCTGACAAACATAGATCCAGTAACACAAGATCAATATCTATACAGTCAACAAGAAACCTGATGGCTTCATCATAATTACTCGCCTCAAGAATCTCCATTTCATCTGCAAGATCTTTAACAACCAGTTTTAATCCTTCCCTAAATACTTCATGGTCATCAACAATCAATATCTTCATAGGAATTGCTTTTTTTTCTTATGATTAAATCATAATTCAGAGAATCTAACAAACCGCGCAACAAGAGCACCTAAGCCTTTATAACTAAGCCTTTATAACTAACCCTTATGAATGAAGCCAATCGGCGCTCATCATTTGGCCCATTTACGCACCTCATACCCGTTGCTATAAATCATATTATTAAATCCTCAATATATATACAGTTATTTTAATTTCATCACCAACAAGGAAATACCATATGAACTTTTTTAAACTCTATTGTGCTGTTTTATTATCGGCATTTCTGGCTGCATGCGGATCATCCAGTAGCAGCCCTGTCGCTGACACGGTACTACCACCTCCACCTGACCCGATAGTACCAACATCTATTACCAGAACCATTGCACTTGATACACAATTGAATGGTGAGTCGATTCCACTCAATTCCTCTGTCGATTATGTTTTTACCGCCAACACAACAAACTCACTTTACTATATCTATGTTGATGGAACACTGATCACCTTCTGGGGCCTCACAGGAACAGCAAGCTGCACGCACCATCATGTCATCAATAACACCACCGTATGTGTACTGGAAAATGCGACTGCCAGCACTGATTATCAATTCAACATCACTAATCCAAACAGCGCAGATGGCACAGCAAATATTCAGCTTATTACCGATAACTCTATTACCCGCGTAGCAGATGGCACAATAACCAATGAAACAATTTCACCACATGGCACCAATCATTACCACTATACTGTACCTGCAGATGGTACTTATACACTAACAGTGGATGGGCAAGGCATACCTATCATTGGTTACAGTAACTACTTTGGCAACAAATGCTTTACTGCCGATGATGATTGTTTATTTGATACCACAAGAGGCATTACAGTAACACTAGACCTGTTAGCGGGAGATACATTTCACTATATCCTGAATGGCGCACCGGCAACTGCATTTACGCTTAGCTTTGGTATTTAATTAAACGAGGATTAAAGGGGGCGGAGTTAAATAAAAGAAACCCGTGACAATTGAATGTTATTGGTAAAACTTATTTGACTCCAACCCCTTTGATTTAACGACAGCAGGCAACACGTCTGGGTTCCCGTATCTCCCCACCACAGCTGTACATAGTTCCGTCCCAGTCAAGTACATATTCACATTTCATATCATTGCTTCTACACAAACCGGCAAAGTTCGGATGTCTTTCTTCAGTAACCCGGGAAAAGTCTCCGACTATTTCTTTAAGTTCGTTTTCCTTATCAGCCACTCCATCATAGTTTTTAAAGCCAAGGTAGACACAATATTTGGTTTGTTCACGCTTGCAACTCAAATTGCAAATATTAAATTGTTCATCGCACGCTGAAATGTGTTGCTGACTCGCCGTCTTTGAACAGTCGTTGCGTTCATTTTCACAGACATCTGTGCAATTAGCCCATGCCTGAGATGAAAAAAATGACAGCGAAATAAGAAAAAATATCCTGGGCCAAATTGTTATTTTTATAGACATCATTCTGCTCCTGCCTGGTTAAGTTATAAATCAATACTGTCAGACCTGGTTGAAATTCTGTTGTGTATCGCCATGCGATAATTCATTTGCGTGCCTTTTCGGCAATCGATTCCGACATTGCTCTACCGCCTGCAGCCCTGCTGGTATCACGCACAACTGCAAGTTAGAGTCGAATTCTACACAATTATCCAGTTCAGATAACAATTTTTCCAATCAAAATGGAGACGACATCAAACAAAAGAGACTAATGACATTTGAACCTTATTGGTATAATTTATTTGACTACGACCCGTTTTATTCATTCTAACAGCATGAGGCAATGATGACCCACCCCGTGATTGATGATTTACGCTGGCGCAAAACCAGCAAAAAATATGACCCGGAGAGAAAAGTTTCCGAGGATGATCTTGCCGTTTTTTTCGAAGCCTTACGCCTGTCACCCTCCTCGATTAATTCACAACCGTGGAAATTTGTTGTCATTGATAGTCAGCCAGCACGGGAACGCATGTACCGGACTTTCGAGCGTGATCATCAGTTCAACCGTCCCCATGTATTTGAAAGTTCACAGATTATTCTGTTTGCCTACAACCCGTATTACACCCGTGATGATTACGCCCGGGTGATTGATCAATATATTGCAGATAGCCGTATACCCGCCGAGAATCGCGATAAAGCGTTTGCGTCATTGCGTTTTCGCGATATGAACACGGATGACACCGGTTACAACGGCTGCTGGACCAAAGCCCAGACCTACCTGGCGCTGGGCAACGCATTACACACCCTGGCCAGAATGAGAATCGATGCCACGCCACTGGAAGGCATTGACCAGGTGCTGGTGAATGAAGAATTCAAACAGGAACTGGATGGCTACCGTTGTGATGTTGCGCTAGCGATTGGTTATCATCATGTGGATGATAGCAATGCAAAACTGCCCAAGTCACGACTTGATATGGATACGATTTTGCTGCGCATATAAATAGTAAAGGGATCGGAGTCAAATAAAAAACACACATGACAACTGAACGTTAGCACTATAATTTATTTGACTCCGACCCCGTTTATTTTATTTGACTCCGACCCCGTTTATTTAATTAAGCAACCAT
>Ga0224496_10002198_pt1 | contig 11676 bp, 9 predicted proteins | sample SF_Jul11_sed_USG_2_FD_168127 | JGI IMG/M metagenome (GOLD analysis project Ga0224496, IMG submission 168127) | Sediment microbial communities from San Francisco Bay, California, United States - SF_Jul11_sed_USGS_8_1 | ecosystem: Environmental > Aquatic > Marine > Sediment | place: USA... | reverse complement strand
CCGAAGATATCCTTAAACCAAACGTAGATGGTTTTGACTCCGGTTCCGGGGCTGAGTGTCCATCGGACCTGTTCGTTAAACTCCACATTCACCATTAAGGGGTACCAACCAGCGGAAGTACTAACGGGAACAGTCGGTGACTCAGAAATATAAACCGATGTCAGGGCTGAATTATCCTGAGCGGAGAGTGACATCATAACATAGCTCCCCACGACCGAGGTATCACCGTTGTTTAAAAGTACGGTCGCTGTCGGAGGTATCGTTTCTATTACCGAGGGGCCATCGGTACAAAGATAAGAGGTGCTGGTGATTTCGGTTGTATCCAAGATGGCATTTGAATTGGTATCCAGTCCGGCCTCAATCTTTTTGCCACCGCTTGGGCAGTTGGTCCCTGCCAGTTCATCGGTGACGCTCACCAAAGCCGAATAACCGGAAGCGCCGTCTGCGCCGTTACACACATACTCGGTGTTATCGACCTCGAGCGTATCGAGTACCCCGTTTCTGTTTTCATCGATCCCTGTTTCGACCGCGATACCTCCAAAAGGGCATTCAAGACCGGGGAGGACTTCCTTGGTTATGGCCGCTGTGGAGAATTTGCCGAAATAGAGGGTAACGTTTTGTTGAGCCTGATCGCTGGTTAAGCTAAAGGAAGCTGAAATCCCTTTGGCGGCGTAGGTTCCCTGTAAGGTTGAGATTTCCGAAAGACTGAAATTTTGATTATAATTTTCCTGAACAAGCTTAATGGGCGTCGCGAGCGGTACCGTCAGGGATACCGTATTATCGGCTGTATTGAGCAGGGCACGGTCAAATACCTGAACACTGGTTGTTTCATTTTCGTAAAAGACGGTGTCGGGAACAGCGTAGACCACACTGGTCAGGATGCTCCCCCCTTGCGATTTCAGTTTTTGCGGCGATTTATCCGAAAGGGAAAGTTGAAAGTTAACCTTGACCATGACGGGTCCATCGGCTTTATTATCGAAATCACCGCAGGAGACTAAAAACAGCAATGCGGCTATGATCGAAATGGGTTTAAACAGTTGGTAATTTTTCATTTTCCCTCTTTGGTCTCAATTATATTAATCATATTGAATGATAAACTGAATCGCTTTTTCGGTTTCATCCGCAATAACATCATCTACGATAGTTTGAACATCATCGACGGTCGAGCTTGTATCTTCGACTATCTGGTCGATCACCGTAATCTGTTCGCTTAAGTCGTCCGGCACGTCCAGGGCCGCGTCATCGACCGATTCCACTGGAGCGTCGCTACCCGCTTCCAAATCCGTATTTTCTTCCTCTACCGGGTTTTCTTCATCTTCTCCCGAAACCAACTCGCCTGAATCTTCTTCATCGATAACCGCGGATTCTTCGTCTACTGGAGAATTGCCGTCATCATCTTTTTGCTCAGATTCCTTTAGCTGATTTTCATCTTGATTTTCATCTTTTTTGTTATCAGTGCTTTGGCCTGCATCTTGTTTGTCTCCGGTTTCTTTTTTACCGTCGTTCTGATCGGATTTTGCCTTTGCGCCATCCGATTTTTTAGTAGAAGTCGTTTTTTTGGTCGAGGAGGTTTTCGATGTAACGACTTTTTTACTAAAGGTAACTCCGCTCCATTTTTCAGGTTTATCCTGTTTGATAATATCTTGCTGGGCACCGGGGGAAACCTTGACCGGGATCGTTGGTGGAGTGGAGCGAACTGTATTGGCGGCCGTGTTTTGCGGGATATCGACCGTTTTTGTCAGGTCGACGCTGTTTGAAAGCTGCACCACCCCCTCAACCGTCATGACGTTGGTTTCACTGCCGTCTGTCTGAATCAAAAAGTCGGTTCCCTTCACTCCGATGACCGCGTTTGATGTCTTAACCACGAATCTTTTGCTTGAACGTCTTTGACCTTTAGAAGAACTGACGACAAACCGGGCCTTGCCAAGAGGAAGTGAAATGGAACTCTTCTTTTCGTTGGCCTGCTCCACCTTTAGAAATGAATTCGAATAAAGGTGAATGACATCATTTTTCACAGATAAATAAACCTCGCCTCTCGCGTCTTCATCGGCATGAAGTTCATCCATTTCAAAAATGGTTATTTTTGTGTTGATCTGATCATGCACTTTTTCGGTGTACCGGTTAACGACCTTGACCTTGCCTTTTTGAAGAATCATAAATCCCGCGGGTTCAGCGAAAGCATAAGAGGACATAACCGCGTACATTAAGACAAAGGCGATATAACGAAAAGATGCTTTTATTGAAAGGTTCATTCTGTTTGTGGATTAATTGTCAATATAAATGCAGTAGGGATATAATCAGGTTGTTGGCTTTAAAGTTTCTGGCATCAACGTTGGAACTCTGATTGGTTTGTTTCACTTCTCCCATAAGCATTAACTTTAATTTCTTTGAAATCATATAATTACCCTTAAGCGAGAGATTGTTCGTTGTCGCTTCTTCAGCGATACTTGCCTTTTTCGGGTCCTTCTCCGCATAACGAACTTTCTTTTGATTCAACGAAAGACTCAAGGTGGATGTTTTGGTAAAGGAAAATCCCATTCCGATTTTCATCAGACTGGCCTTAAAATCCTGATATTTACCCATTGCGTTGTTGGTTTCAGTGCCAAAGAGTAAATTGAGTTTAACTTTCGAAAACCGGTCATCCCATCCGAAGTTAAGGTTTGTCTTTGCCCCGTTACCGTCGTATTCTTCTTCAGGATTGGCTGGTTGGGCTCTTAAAGTATACTTAAAATCAAGCTTGAGAGCTTTGTAAAAACCAGGATGGAAATCTCCCAGAACGATCGTGCCACTTTCGACCTTGTTTTCTCCGGCGATGATCCCCGCCGATTCGTTGGTAATATCGTTTGCTCCGATTCCGAGTTTATAATGAGCAAAGCCTGTTTTTCTTTCCCAGTCGACCTGAAGCTGGTTGAAAACTATTTCGTTTTTCTTAAATTCCGTATCGCTGAACTTTTCCCTCAGCAGGATACCCTGAAAAACGAATTGAGTTTCCTTGCTTAAATTCAAGCTGTAATTAGGTATGAGCGTCAGCGTTAATTTCTTTGCTGCAAGTTTAACACCCGTATCCGGGCTGTTGGACACATTATCAGTGGATTGCAGACCAAATAGCGTTATAAGCTTAAAGCCACTGGTCTTTTTCGGCCCTTTTTTATCTTTTTTACCTTCTTCATAAACCAGAACAAACTCCTTAGTCACCGAATCCTCTTTTGTCCTGACAAAAAAAGTAAATTCATTTTCTCCGTAAAGGAGATTGTAGTCAATTTTGTAGGTGGCTCTCGTTTCTCTTTGCAGGGGAAGTGAGCTGCCGTTCAGGGTGATTTCGAGAATCGGCGAAAAACTGCTGATTTCAACAACCATCCTTCCCTTCGGTTTTTCGACCTCACTCGGTTCCTCGTTATTGTGGGTCGTGCTGAAAATCGTGATATCCTCGGCAAAAGCCAATCCTGAATTTCCAAATATCACCGATATCATAACAATACCGACAAAAAGAATGCTTCTGTAACTATGTTTTGTTTTCAAGGCTCATCTCTATTTAATATTTATATAATTTAGAACAACTATTAAATTATCGCAATAATATTTAAACAGCGAAATTCATTTGCCAAAACACAATAAAAATTTGTCGCCTAATACCTTTGCCTTATTCATGTGCTGATCAAGTTATGTGATTGAATTAGTGCTGCCAGTTCAACAAATTTGAAAAGGTCAATTGTAATATGATTGGCATACGATATAACAGGAACCGCGATAAGCAGTCCCATCACCAGTCTCAAGCCTAGATGAAAAAACTCATCTCATTGATTTCTAAAACCGGTAAATAACATCGCCTTCAGGCTCCGTCCCTTAATCATCAGGATTAGTTTTGGTTTCCACTTTAAAGGTGCGGCCAAGTCCCCAGCTTTTGGTGTACTTCTAAAATTAGTACCAATTTGAATAAAATCAATGAAAAAGGGAATCAGACCCTCAAAAACAGGCTGGACAAAACTGGTACTTCACTACATAGTTTTACATAAAGGTCATCTGAAACTGTCTAACTTGTGGGCTAATTCATACATATTTAAAATAAAAAGAATTTAATTAATTTTAAACAATATAATTAAATGGTCTGGATAAGTAGAGCATCATTTCATTGTTTAAAAGATAAAGATGTTTATTTTTCATTCATTTTACAATAGTTTAAGAAGCCGGAAATTGATATTAAAAATTAAATCATTAAAAGAACATTCTGGGTTTGTTAAGTACTTCAAAAATACTTCGTGGCTCTTTACGGAGAAAATGTTAAGAATGTCTGTTGGGCTTTTTGTGGGTATCTGGGTAGCTAGGTACTTAGGGCCAGAGCAATTTGGCTTATTCAGTTATGCCCAAAGCTTTGTCGGGCTTTTTGCTACCATTGCGACTTTTGGTCTTGATGGAATCATAATTAGAGAACTTGTTAAAGACGATAGTAAAAGAGGCATACTCTTGGGGACTGCTTTTATACTCAAACTAATAGGAGCGTTTTTGGTTCTGACGACTCTAGCTATAGCGATCAACTTTACTTCCAATGACAAACAAACTAATATACTTATATTTATAATAGCAAGTGCCATAGTATTTCAAAGTTTTAATGTAATAGACTTCTATTTTCAAAGTCAAGTACTCTCCAAATACGTCGTTTTCGCGAATATAATAAGTCTACTGCTTTCCAGTATTATCAAAATAGTACTTATCTTAAATGAAGCTTCACTTATATATTTTGCTTACATCATCACTTTTGATAGTTTCGTTTTAGCTATGGGGTTTTTGTACTTTTATTTTCATAACTCTTTGAGCTTCGGAGATTGGCAATTTGATATCACCAAAGCAAAAGAGCTTTTAAAAGACAGTTGGCCACTTTTATTTAGCAGTGGGGTTTTGATGATACAAGCGAGAGTTGATCAAGTTATGTTAAAAGAAATGACCAACAGCGCTGAAGTTGGGTATTATAGTGTTGCGTTAAAGCTAATTGAAACTTTTGGGTTTATCCCCATTTTATTAAAAAGTTCATTATTACCGTCCATAATAAATGCGAAAAACGCTTCCGTTGACCTGTATCTGGATAGGTTGTTAAATTTTTATAGACTAATTTTTTTATGTTTTTTATTCACAGCCGTCCCAATATTTTTATTTTCTGAGCAGTTAATTGTTTTGCTTTTTGGTATTGAGTATCAAAATGCGGGTATATTACTTTCATTAATGGCAATAAGGTTATTTTTCACAGATATGGGCGTTGCGAGAGGCATATATATTTTAGCTGAGAATTTGTTTAAATTTTCATTGATCACAATGATATTGGGCACAATAACGAATATAGTGCTAAATTATATTTTGATAAATCTATATGGGACTCAAGGGGCTATTGTCTCTACTATAGTTTCTTTTTTTGTAACTGTATTTTTAATCGATTTGTTTTATTTGAAAACAAGTTCAAATGTTCTATTAATGTTGAAAAGTATTTTTACATTTTACAGGCTAAGGTTAGATAAGTGAGTTTAAGACAAAAATTAAAGAGTATTAATGTAATAAGGGATTTATATTTTTTATTCATTGGAATTAAAGACTTCTTCAGATTCAAGCCATTTGCTTTGATCAAACAATATATTTGGTTTTTGATACAATTTTGGACTTTCAATAAAGAAAAAAATAATAAATTTACTAAAATAGAATGGTTCCCGTCTCTTTTTGATAACCTTTCTCATACTCCACTTGAGCCAACATATTTTTTCCAGGACAGTTGGGCAGCAAAGCAAATATTTCAACTAAAGCCACAACACCATTATGATGTAGGTAGCTCGGCTAAAACAATTGGAATTTTATCTCAATTTACGCCTATTACCATGGTTGATATTAGACCAATAGAATTGGAATTAGATAATTTGTTTTTTAAAAAAGGCTCTATATTGGAACTACCTTTTAATAACAACTCTATCGACTCATTGTCTTCTTTATGCGTTGTTGAACATATTGGGTTGGGAAGATACGGAGATCCACTTGATCCTTTTGGTAGTGAAAAGGCTATAAAAGAGCTTCAAAGAGTCTTAAAAGTTGGTGGTGTGATTTTATTTAGTGTGCCTGTAGATAGTGAAAATAAAATATATTTTAATGCGCATAGAGCATTTACAAGAGACTATATTTTGGAATTATTTTGCGGATTTGAACTTATGGAAGAGAAATATCACTATGGAAAAAAGACGCATGACAAATATGACCCACAAAAGGGTTTTGGAACTGGATTATATAAGTTTAAAAAGAATAATTAATTTCGATGAACTACTTTTTTTAATAAAATATTTGACGTATCTATTTCTTATTAAGGTTTATTAAAATGATTGTTTTTTTTGCTGGTGGACGACTTGGGAATCAGATATTTCAATATGTTTTTTTAAAAACTATCCAAAAAGATAATGAAATTCTTGTAGTTTCAGGTTTTGAAGATCTAACGGAAGTATTTAAGATTGATGATTTTATAGTAATAAATCAAAATAACAGGTGGATGAGAGGATTATTGAAAAAGCTTATTAATATTGTTTTAATATTTCTTAGTGATATGAGAATTGTCTCTTCAATTTCTCAAAATTATGAAAAAATATTAAGAGACTTCCAAAGGGGAAGCACGACCTATACAGAAAAAAATGGGGTTTTTAGTTTTTTTACTTTTGTGAAGTTGGGTTTTTTCCATAGTGATAAATTTTTTGATGAAAAAATAGCGAACAATTTAATAATTAGGGACCAATATTTAAAAAAAAGTGATGAACTTCTAAAGCTAGTACCTAAGAATTCGCATAAAATTTTTGTACATATTCGTAGAGGTGATTATAAAAGTTATAAAGTCTATGGACAAAGCGCGCTTCTACCTATGAACTATTATAAGAATCAAATTGAGTGGTTTATACAAAACAAGAAAAATCCATTTTTTATTTTTTTAAGCGATGAACCCGATTTTATAGAGGAGGAGTTTAGATATTGTGAAAATAAAATTATATCATGCAATAATCACTCTGGAACAGATATGGCTATAATGACAAAATGCAATAGTGCGATATTAAGCCCAAGTAGTTTTGGATGGTGGGGAAGTTACCTTATGAAAGAAAGGGATACTGTCGTTGCTCCGAAATATTGGTTAGGATTTAATAGCGAGATTGAATACCCTGCTGGGGGAGCACATCCTTTTATGAAAGAGATTAAAATTAATACAACCTAATTTAGGTATATTCTTGATGGGACCAGAGGGTGCTGTCAAAGTTAATAAATTTAGAATTTTATCCAAGAATCTAAAAGCTCTATGGAAATGTAATTTGATCAATATCTTAAATTTTTTTAATAAACTAAAATAGTTTTGATAAAACTAAATCCATAATTATTATTGAGTGGAAATGATAACCAAAATAAAAAAAACGATGGCTATAATGTCCCAGCCAAAACTTTTAAAAGCGTTATTAGGGATGAGTTCGAGTGGATACCTGAAAGAAATAGGTTGGATTAATTCATACAAAAATAAGTTGCCTGTAGATCAGCACGATAATCCTTTACCTTGGGTAACATACTCTTTTATTGATTTTATTGAAGATAGATTAACAAAGGAACTGGAAATATTTGAATATGGTTCAGGAAATTCTACTTTATGGTATGCTAAAAAGGCCAAATTTGTCACATCAGTTGAGCATGATAAAGGCTGGCATGAAAAAATAAAAAATGATATGCCTCAAAATGTATCTTTATATTATGAAGAGTTAGAGTATGGAGGAAATTATTCAAAGTTTGCGCAATCTTTAGATAAAAAATTTGATATTATTATTGTTGATGGCAGAGATAGAGTTAATTGTGTTCTTAATTCAATCAGGTGCATTTCAAAGAAAGGCATAATCGTATTAGACGACTCAGAAAGAGAACAGTATCAAAAAGGAGTAAAATATTTATTAAATGATGGTTTTAAGAAAATCGATTTTTGGGGTATTTCACCAGGTCTTTTTTATAAAAAAAATACTTCGATTTTTTATAAAGAGGGTAATTGTCTCGGGATTTAAGAGTTAATATCGCAAAGCAGTTCGATTTAATGTCTTCTTGAAAAACATGACCCCGCCAGAAGCAGCCGGGTCACCAGAATTGATCAGCGAATACGAAGCGTCGCGTTGGTTTGGTCAAACCATTTTTGGATGGTTTTCTTCTCGGATGCCGTAAGACGGGCGTCCCAGTGGGTCAGCAGGTAATACCAGGGAGGCATCTCGTCTTCTAGCAGCACCTCCTCCTCGAATTCTTCCAGCAATTCACCCAGAGGTTTGCGGCCTTTAAAAGGAAAGTCGTTTGTGAAGTCGATATGCTCCACGCCCTCTTCGTTGTGATGTCTCATAATAAAGCCCAGACCGGGTATGGACTCGTACCAGGGATAATCAGGTTTGGTGTTGTGGCAAACCATGCACTTCTTCATAAAAATAGGCTTGACTTCATTAATATATGATCGGTTTATTTCCTGAATCTGTTGGGATGACAGCGAAAGTTGTTCCGAGAATCTTCGGGGTTCATCGTCGTCATGATCGTCGTCATCGTCGTCATGCGCGTATGCGCCAGCATAAACAAAAAGACTCAGAAGGATCAAAAAAGACAGGAAACGTTTCATTATTTGCCTAATTACAGGTTTGTAAAGTTGAGTGAAATTTTAACAGCGTTTACGCACTATGATTATAGAATACTAGGTTAAAATGAAATATAGATGAAACCGAAATGAAATTATCAATTATATGGAGGTTTCATTTGAAACGCGGTTCAACCAACCCCTTAAATCAAAAGGGAGGTTGCCGCTAACGGGCAAAGATACGATTATTCGAACTTGAAACCCAGGATATCAATGATCTCGGAAACCTTGTCTCTCTCGACCTGGGAGAGTTCGTTTTTCCTGAAAAAAAGAGACCTTATAATGGATTCTCCTATAAAATAAGGCAACGCCAGGCCAGAAAGATCCCATTTCATGGACTCCATGGTCAGTCCCCAGTACTGAAAAGACTTCATGACGCTCTGGGAATCTGGAATTGAGACGTTTTTCATTTCCTCACCAAATTCATTCAAATAGATGGCCTTTTCAGCCAGATTTAATAATTCCTCAAAAAGGGAGTCGAATTTCTTGTTGACCAGTTTTTTAGGGCCATCGAAAACACTGGGAAAGGACGCCTTGAAAAGAGGGTTCCTCTGAAGATCGCTTTTTTTGGAAACAAGTTCATCTAAAATAAACCGGTTCATCTCCAAAAAAGGCCTTTCCCATTTTTCAAGATGCTGGGCTAAAAATTCGACCATATTGACCACCGGGTCCATAAAAGGCAAATACTTCCCTGCCGAATGCTCCCTGGCCTTGATGGAGAGATAGCGGTTTTCAAAATAATCGATCACACCGTCAGCCATAGCAATAGACAGGGCTGGGGTCATCAACAGGACCCCCAGGAAATCCACATTCGAAATCTCTTTAGAGTAACCCGTATCCTTTATGAAAGCTGATTTCAGGTCACCCGCCTTTTTGGAAATCGAAGGCATCTCGATCAGGCGGTTATTAAAAGTTTCCTTATCGATTTTATGAAAGTGCTCATCCCCGTAATCGGTCGATAGTAGCAGGGTCGCGATAAATTCCTCAATGGTGATGAGTTCCGCGAATTGATCTTTGGAAATGGATTGAATCCGGGCTTTTTTATAATCTTTTAAAAGGGTTGAAAAAGCTTTATAGATAATCGAATAGGAAAAACGAAATGTCGTCAGATCCCTCTTTTCTTTTTGTTCCATCATGAGACGCATTTCGCCAAGCAGATCGAAAAACGAGTTGTTCTTAAAGTCCTCAATTTTATTTTTGAAACTCTCATCTGAAAGAATTTCATCGATAATATGCTGTATTTTTGAATCCAGTTTCATTTTATTATGATCAAGTACCGGGTTAAAAAAACACTGATCTTAATGACCGCCAGATAAGAGCGTCTTATAGCCTTAAGTTTACAATAATTCCATTACAACGGCCTTTATGCGTATTTATACCCGATCTGGTTGGTCACGTCAAACAACTTCAAGCACCACCCATAACCAAAAAAGACTTGTGATTTTCTTAAGATGAATTCAATTTGCTTTTTTGTCCTATTTCTTATAAAATTTATAGCTTATCCCAAAGTGAACAAACCAATTCAAAACTCCTTATCTTAAAAAACAAAATTAATAATTATTTTTTGCTTGATTTTGACTTCCGGTTCATGTTGTTAATAAGTAAATTGATTTTAAATTCCGATCGGAGAATATATAGATGCCTGCAAATAAAGATATGAGGATTTTGGTGGTTGATGATTTTTCAACCATGCGACGTATTGTTAAAAATATCTTAAGACAACTGGGATACGAGAATGTCGTGGAAGCCGATGATGGAACAACGGCCTTGGCGAAACTGAACGCCGAGAAAATTGATTTCGTTGTAACCGACTGGAATATGCCAAAAATGTCGGGACTTGAGTTGCTGAAAGAAATGAGAAGCAACGCTTCGTTTAAGGACATACCGGTTTTAATGGTAACTGCGGAGGCTCTTCAGGAAAATATTGTCGCCGCGATTAAGGCGGGCGTGAGCAACTATGTCGTCAAACCCTTTGACGCTGCCACCATGGCCGAGAAAATCGATAAGATATTCAACTAGAAAGTCACAAGGCTCCAAACCTTGTGGCCTTTCTATCCAGGTAGCCCTAAAAAACAGCCCCATCTATCTTGGGAAAAATTCTACCTAAGGCAAATTCTTCATGGACAATTATTTTGACTGGCAATCAAAAGAATTGACCATGCGGAATGCCCCGTTGGCCGATAGACTGCGTCCTCAAAACCTAGATGAATTTGTGGGTCAATCCCATATTCTGGCTGAAGGCCGTCTGCTAAGGCGAGCCATACAGGCAGATCAACTCTCCAGCTTGATCTTTTTCGGTCCACCGGGAACAGGTAAAACCACCCTGGCCCAAATCATCGCCAATACCACCCGCGCGAAATTTCTTTCCATTAATGCCGTCCTGGCGGGTATCAAAGATATCAGGGAGAACATTGAGCTGGCCGACCGCCTTAAAAGCGAACATTGCCAAAGGACGATCTTGTTTATCGACGAGGTTCACCGTTTTAACAAAGCCCAGCAGGACGCGCTGTTGCCTCATGTCGAAAACGGGACGATCATCCTGATCGGCGCGACGACCGAAAATCCCTACTTCGAGGTGAACAAGGCTTTGGTCAGCCGCTCCAGAATCTTTGAGTTAAAGCCTCTGGGTCTAAAGGAACTTAAAGATATCCTTGATTTTGCTCTGAAAGATGAGAGGAGGGGGTATGGCGGCATAACCGTTCGAATCACGGGGGAGGCTAAAGAGCATTTCGCCAAGACCTCCAACGGAGACGCCAGAACCCTGCTTAATGCTTTGGAGTTGGCCGTCATGACGAGCCAGCCATCCAAGGGGGGCGACTTGGAAATCGATCTGGACATCGCCGAGGAATCCATTCAACAGCGAGCGGTCTTTTACGATAAGGACGGAGACGCTCATTTCGATACGATTTCCGCCTTTATCAAATCGCTCAGGGGATCGGATGTCGACGCGGCTCTCTATTGGATGGCCAAAATGCTCTACGGAGGTGAAGACCCCCGGTTTATCTTCCGCAGAATGCTGATTTTCGCCT
>Ga0224496_10002197_pt1 | contig 11680 bp, 11 predicted proteins | sample SF_Jul11_sed_USG_2_FD_168127 | JGI IMG/M metagenome (GOLD analysis project Ga0224496, IMG submission 168127) | Sediment microbial communities from San Francisco Bay, California, United States - SF_Jul11_sed_USGS_8_1 | ecosystem: Environmental > Aquatic > Marine > Sediment | place: USA... | reverse complement strand
ATTTTATCCTCCCTTTTTTCGTCTTGGGAGAGACATTTAAGGATGTCGAGACGGTTGATTCCATTGGATTTAAGAAAAAAGACCGCATGGGAGTCCACTTCCTTATAAAAGGCCGCCAAAACATCCCCGCCATTAGCTTCCTTTTTACCTGAGTTTTGAACATGCTTCATCACGCGGTGCATCAACCTCTGGAAAGCCAGGGTCTGGAGGGGTTCCTGTTCCACTTCTTCTGGGAGTTGAGGAACCTTGGAAGCTAGGTAATCCTCTACCTGTTGCTTGAGTTCGGCGATATTGCCACCGCAATCATCGATGATGGATATGGTCGTAGGATCGTGCAAAAGAGCGTAAAAAACATGCTCCAAGGTCACATATTCATGACGCCTTTTCTTAGCGTCTCTTACCGCGGATATCAAGGAAATCTCAAGTTCTCGGCTTAACATTGGCTATTCCTCCTCCAGGCTTGCCTTTAGTGGGTATTCAAATTGTTCTGCTAACTCATGGACTCTCATTACTTTCGTCTCCGCGACTTCGTAAGGATACACACCACAAATACCCTTCCCCTGCTGATGAACATTCAACATGATCTGATTGGCGGTAAATTCGTTTTTCCTGAAAATTTCAATTAAAACCTCCACGACGAAATCCATAGGAGTATAATCGTCATTATGCAAAACGACCTTGTAAAGCCTTGGCGGAACAATATCGATGTCACTTTTAGAGTCGGTCTGGTTAAGGTTGTCGGTTTGCGAATTGTTCGCCATTTCCCACTTTTTCAATAATCATATTCCCGTTTCAGCTTACCTCTTAATAACAATCCGTTATATATATTATGCCTTGTAAATTAATTTTGGTAAAGAAAAATGTCTTCCCGAAGAGCTTCTCCAAACGGTTTCAAGAGCTATAAAACCGGATTATCATCGTCATATATCCTGGTTTGTTTTTTCTCCTTCCCCTGGTTTTCCCCTCCTGAGAGTTCTTTTATTTTATTCGCCAGAGCCATCACGGTGCTGACATAATACTCGCTGTTGTTATAAGACCAAATGGCTTTTTTGTTCGATTCCAGATGGAGGCCTTTCTCCCAGCCGTGAGATTTAAGATAGTTCGCCGTTGAGTAGATCGAATCGGGCATCAAAAAAAGATTGACCGACCCGTTCTTGTCACTGTCAAAACCCCATTTTAAATAACTGCTGGGCAAAAACTGGGGAATTCCGAAAGCGCCAGCAAAACTCCCCTTGATATCAAAAGGTCCATAGGGCGTTTTTTTAACGATCATTAACAGTGCGCTCAATTCGTGTTTGGCCCACCGCGATTTTTTCTCCAGTCTAGCGAGCCTGTACTTTTGATCCTCGTCTAAATCCGGTTTCCCCTGATGGATTTTTATAAAACTATCCGCGTCAACCAAAATGGAGGAAAACACGCTAATAACAGGATACTTTCCCAGAAGGTTTCCAAATCCGGTTTCCACCAATAAGATGGCGACCAATACCTCTTCATCTACTTCAAACTTAGAACTGGCCCTTTTTAAAACCGTTTTCCACTTCTTAGAAAACCGATGGGCGACCATTACGGAGTAGCTACTCAGAAAATCATCGTAGTTTCTCTTATTTTCCACATTATAGACGTTCCTTTCAGTGACGACGGGAATTTTTTTAAGTTTTGGATGAAAAAAAACCTTTTCCAAGAATTTTTGATCCAGCCCGGGCTCGTCAATAAATTGTTGTACTAAATAATTTCTATCGATTTTAGCAAACCTCGAATATCTGGGCTTGGCGTCAACCAGGAGTGGAACCAGAATGAACCCAGCGATAACACATAAAATCAATTTTTTTAAAAAATGCGCTTTTTTTTCTTTTATCATCAACATTCCATATCCAAGCTGGTTTGCCGCTTTTGACCTTCACATAAAACAAGGTTTTTACATCAAATAAATTCACATCCCATTCCATAATCGGTGTATCCGGTTTTTAGCGGTAAAAACGGTCGCTTCCAGTTTAAAATCATTAGCTATTTTGATTCAAAACTCCTTTCAAAGTCCAGGTTATTATCAAACCCTGTCCTCGACAATTTTGTATTACCCTGATTTTTTCGTCTCTTTTAATGGGCTTTCCATCCCCATTTAAATAAAATAGGATGATTCAAACAAACAAGACACCTGTGATTAATGTTATAGTACCTAACACCTTATGTGATTTATAACATTTCTGTTTAATCTTTTCAATCTTGAAAACGAAAGTCTGGACCTGTTATGTGTGATTTAATTTAATATACGGATAATAATCCTTTTGTTTTTAAAGTTTTTTTTAAAACCTTTTTCTCTTAAAAGCAATTATGTTGATGGAATTTTTACGTGAATACGCCTTTTTTTTCCTGGAAACCTTTACGGTCGTCTTTGCGATTCTCTTTGTTGCCGCGGGTCTGGTATCCATCCTGATGAAAGGACAAAAAGAAAAGGGAAAATTGATCGAGATTAACAATATTAGCGAAAAATACGAGAGTTATAAAAACCTTCTGCAAAAGAACACTCTTTCCAAAAAGGCTTTGAAGGGTTTTCTCAAAAGCGAAAAGCAACGATTTAAGCTTCAAAAAAAAGAGCTGAAAACACAGGGCAAAAACCGCCTTTTTTTACTGCGCTTTAATGGGGATATCCGCGCCAGTGCCGTCGAATCACTCAGGGAGGAAATCACAGCTGTCTTATCGGTAGCGGATCAAAGCGATGAAGTCTTGCTGTCGCTGGAGAGTAGCGGCGGGATGGTGCATGCCTACGGTTTGGCCGCGTCCCAGCTTTTAAGGCTCAAAAGTCAGAAAATACCCCTGACGGTCGCTGTTGACAAAATCGCGGCCAGCGGAGGTTATCTCATGGCCTGCGTTGGGGATAAAATCATAGCGGCTCCCTTTGCCATCATTGGTTCCATCGGAGTTCTGGCTCAGATTCCCAATTTTAACCGCCTCTTGAAAGAAAACAAAATCGATTTCGAACAGATCACTGCGGGCGAGCATAAAAGGACCCTGAGTCTTTTTGGTGAGAATACCGAAAAAGGCCGCGTAAAACTCCAGGAAGAAATCGAGGAAACCCATCAGCTTTTCAAGAATTTCATTCTAAAACAACGAAATATCACTGATTTGGAGAAAATCGCCACTGGGGAACACTGGTATGGCAGCAGGGCAAAAGAATTGAATTTGATCGACGATTTGATGACCAGCGATGATTATCTTCTAGAAAAAAGCAAAGAGCGGAACCTTTTTGAAATCACCTATAAAACAAAACGTGGGCTATTTAAAAAGCTTGGTTACTCAGCAAAAAGCAAAGCCAATGAAATCTTTGGATACATGAAATAAAAAATAATCCTAAAATCGCCAGGTCACCTCATTTGTGTTCTTGTGAAAATCGACACAACTTGATAGTATTCAAACGAAGTTCAGACATACAATTGAATCAAAATGGCACAAACCCTTATTTAAAAGTAATTTATGTTGATCGAGGAACCAATATTAGTGGTGGACGACGAAGTAGAAATGAGAATAGCCATGTCTGCCGCCCTTAAACGTTGCAACTACCCGGTAGAACTCTCGCATAACGCCATCGACGGATTCAACAAATTCAAAAAGAACAAGTACAGCATGGTCATCACCGACATGACGATGCCCAAAAGAAGTGGACTGGAGCTTTTAAAAGACATCAAAGCTTCGGACCCCCAGATTCCGGTGATCCTGATCACGGCCTACGGCACCATCGACACGGCGATTTCTGCTATGAAATACGGAGCTTTCGACTACGTACAAAAACCCTTTGATTTCGATACCTTCATTTTTATAATCGAGCGTGCCCTGACTTTTAAACAGGTACAAGACTCCCAACCCTCAAAATCCGACGATTCCGGAACCAAAAGGAGTACCAGAAAATCTCTCGACTCTATCAGAAACAGGGCTTCCTTTAAGGAGATCATCACTCAAGATTCAGAGATCATCAAACTCCTTGAAATGGCGAAAAGCATCGCTGCCAGCAAGGCGACCGTTTTGGTCCAGGCAGAGAGCGGCACCGGAAAGGAACTTTTGGCAAGGTATATCCACCAGAATTCCGACCGAGCCGATAAGCCATTCGTAGCGGTCAACTGCGCCGCTTTACCCGAGACACTCCTGGAAAGTGAGCTTTTTGGCCACAAGAAAGGGGCCTTCACCGGAGCCATCAACGAACACCGCGGCAAATTCGAGCAAGCCAACGGCGGGACCCTCCTGCTTGATGAAATCAGCGAGATGCCCCTGTCCCTTCAGGCGAAGCTTCTAAGGGTGCTTCAGGAGTACTCCGTCGACCGTGTCGGTGGCACCGAAACCATTCCGGTCGATGTCAGGGTTATCGCCACCACCAACCGCCAACTTTTGGAATGCGTGGAAAATGGCAGTTTCAGAGAAGACCTCTATTTCCGTCTCAACGTCATTCCCATGAAACTTCATCCATTAAGGGAAAGAAAAGGAGACGTGAAAATCCTGGCGGAGTATTTTATCGGGAAACACGCCGAACTCAATGGCAAACCGATCCCCCAAATCCATGAGGATGTCTATCGACTTTTGGAAAATTACAACTGGAGAGGCAATATCAGGGAGCTTGAAAACGTGATGGAAAGAGCGCTTTTGCTATGTGACGGCAAGACCATCTTGATCCAAAATCTCCTAATGAGCCCTATTTCAGCCCCCAAGCCCCACCCCCAGGACGGCGAAAACACCTCAGACTCGCGAACGGAAGATTCCCCTACCGAACAAAAGGGTTACCTCCAGATCAAGATCGGCATCACTATGGCTGATGCTGAAAAACAGATCATCCTAAAGACACTGTCTCACACAGAGGGAAACCGCACCAAAGCGGCTGACCTCCTGGGCATTAGTATCCGAACCTTAAGAAACAAGCTGAACGAATACAAGGAAGCCGGCGAGATCTTTGATTTTAGCTAAGAATGGGGGATTTAAAATAACCATCACCCAAACCGCCTTCAACCTAAAACAGCTCATTCCAGGAGCTTTTTTTGAATCGTTTCTTTAATCAGAGAGGATTTCTTGTTCTTGTGTACCGGATAAACCTCAAGCAGGATTTCAATGGCAAAAAGATCCATGTCCTCGATGATGCCTTCGAGGGATTCCTCAACTCCCACAAATCTTTTTAATGAATCTTTTAGTTTCTGGCTCTTGGGTTTTCCCGCCTGATCCCCCATCTGATCTCTTCTGCTTTGGATCAGCCGCTGCACCTTAAACTCCCCGTAGATTTCCTTAAGATCATCGATATAGGTCATAACCTCGCTTTTGCCGAATTGTTCAAAAAGCCTTTTCCCCGCAAAGTAATTTAGCGCCAGACTTTTTATCGATTCATCCAGCATAATGTCGTCAAGATTGATCTTCCCAAGACTGATCATTCCCACCCCTGGAATGGCGATATAGGCATCCTTCTTGACAATCTCCCCTAAAAGCTCTTTTAGGCTCTTGTTGTCTTTCGTCTGGACTGGCTGGTAGAGTTCCTCCAGAATTTCAGGATTAAGGGGGATGTGCTCGGGGTTGCTTTCCCAGTCCGCCAGGGATTTTAATATCAGCCCGCTAACCTTGAACAGGGCGTTGGGGTTCTCGATCTTTCTACCGTGGATTCCCGACATGATCTTAAGGCGGTTGGCGATCTTAATCAGGGTCTTGCCCATATTGATAAAGCTGATCGCAAGCCCGGTCCCTGGAAGATTACTGGCCACCACGGTCCCTAGCGCTACGTTGATAATCGTGTCAAAGGTCTTGGCGTGCTCGGCGATCAGGGGAGCATCATAGGGGTAAAGCTTTTCGACCAGAAGATCCCTTTCTTGCTTATCGAGTTCCCTGATCTGCTGGATTTGTTGGATCTCATTACCTGGAAGGGCCAACCTTACCCTCTTTAAAATCCATTCCTCAGTATCTTCGCTGAGGATGAACTCCAATCCTTTTTGAAGATACCCGATGGAAATATCCTTGGTCTTTTCTTCCAGATCGCGATACTTTTTCTTTGCGGTGAGTCGCAAATCCTCGGTCGCGACTTCGATTTTATCCTTAAGGCTTTTTATCAAACCGTTGGACTTGGTATCTTTGAGATCATTGAGCCTTTCCTTGATCATGGATTTTGAACCCGCGACAAAAGCGGATTCCCCGATCCATTTCCCGGCCTTTTTGCCCTTTTCTTTGATCTTGTTTGTTTTTTCATCTAATTTGAGTCGATTATTCTGCATGGATTCAAGGCTTTTTTTGCCCTCGAAAGGCTCGATGACCCTGTCCTTCGCGATCTTGGACATTAACCTTAAATTTAACTGACTGATCTTCTGCCCGCTTTGGGTTATGATTTCAAAAGGCTTCTTGTCCCCGGTCATTTGTTTTATCCCTTGATTTTAAGATTCATTGCGTGGAAAATAATGATTATACAGGAAGTCACTCTTAACTTTATATTGACGACATGAATTTAATTGATATTACCTCTGGTAGCGATTTTTTTAAAGCGGATAATGATAAGCCAATAATCGACCGTGAACTTCAAACCCTGATTTCAAAGATCATCAACGAGGTTAGCGAAAAAGGGGACTCTGCGGTAAAGGACTATAGTCTCCTTTTTGATCGTACAAAATTGACCCAGATTAAGGTTAAGCCCTCACTGATTGAAGCCGCTTATAAAAAGATTCCACAAAAATCCAGAGTGATTTTTGAAGAGGCCATTGAGAACATCCGCGCGTTTCACGGCAACCAGATTCAAAAAAGTTGGTCGGTGGACTTTAAGGATAAAACCCGTCTGGGAGAAAAGGTCACGCCTTTGGACCGAGTCGGGATCTATGTACCAGGCGGTACCGCCTTTTATCCCTCTACCCTCATGATGAACTGTATCCCGGCCCAATTAGCTGGAGTGCCTTCGATCATGATCGCCTCTCCTCCCGGGGACAACGGACTGCCCAATGAAATGGTTTTAGCGGTATCGCATCTCCTTGGAATCGACGAGGTCTATTCCATGGGTGGCGCCCAGGCCATCGCGGCGATGGCTTACGGTACCGAAACGATCAGGTCGGTCTGCAAGATTACGGGCCCGGGCAATAAATACGTCACAGAAGCCAAAAGGCAGGTCTTCGGAAAGGTCGGCATCGACTCGGTCGCGGGACCCAGTGAAATCCTGATCTTGGACGATGATCCCCAAACACCCATTGAGTATCTGGTCAGGGATATGATTTCTCAGGCCGAACACGATCCCAACGCCCGCTCGGTCTTGATTACCCCGGATTTGAAAAAGGCCGAGGCGGTTAAAGCTCGACTGGAAAGTCTGGTCCCCACGTTGCCAAGGAACGAAATCATTGTGAAATCCCTAAGCGGCAACGGTAAAATCCTTTTTGTGAAAAGTATCGAAGAGGGCATCGAAATCGCAAATCAAATCGCTCCGGAGCATTTGGAAGTTATTTTACGGGATCGAACGAAACTGGATTTGATTCGAAACGCCGGGGCGATCTTTATCGGCCCCTGGTCTCCCGAGCCGGTCGGTGATTATTTCGCCGGACCCAATCACACCATCCCGACCAGCGGCGCGGCAAAATATGCCTCACCCCTGTCGGTGAGAGATTTTCAGAAACATTCCTCGATCATCGAGTACTCAAAGACAAGACTTCTCGAAGAAGGCGAAAACATAGCTCTTTTCGCGGAACTGGAGGAACTCCCGGCTCACGCGGCGTCCGTCAGGGCGAGGCTTAATCAGGATTAGACATGAATAGAATCACGAAATTTGAAAGAAAAACCCATGAAACCGAGATATCAGGCAAACTGAACCTGGATGGAACCGGCAAGGTCGCGGTTAAAACCGGCATCGGATTTTTGGACCACATGCTTGAACTATTCTGTTTTCACTCAGGAATTGATTTGGAGTTGAAGGTCAAGGGAGATCTCGAAGTCTGCGGCCACCATAGCATTGAGGATATCGCACTGAGTTTGGGAGAAGCCTTTTTAATAGCGATGGGGGATAAGCGAGGAATACTACGCTATGGATGTTGTTACTTGCCGATGGATGAATGTCTCACCCGCACAGTGGTGGATCTTTCGGGAAGACCTTACCACGTCTTCAAAGGATCTTTTGAATCGACTCTGGTGGGTGCGTTCCCAACCGAGATGGTCAGGCATTTCTTTTATTCCTTCTGCATGACTGCGAAAATCACACTTCACCAGGAAATCCTTTATGGTCACAACGATCACCACAAGATCGAATCACTTTTCAAGGGACTGGCCAAGGCCATTGAATCCGCGGGCCAAGTCATGGATGATCAATTGCGCTCCACCAAGGGCGTGCTTTAAATTAACTCTATGATCGGCATTATCAATTACCGCGCTGGGAATCTCCAGAACCTGCAAAACAGCTTGGAGTTCGTTGGAGTAAAATCGAAAATTTTAAATTCTCCAGCTGAGATGAAAGGGTTTGAAAAACTGATTTTACCCGGAGTGGGGGCTTTTGGACACGCCATAAAGAACCTTCAAGACTACGGGTTTTGGGAGCCGCTAGAAAAAGCGGTCGAAAAGCGAATCCCCATCTTAGGTATTTGCGTGGGCATGCAGGTTCTTTTCTCGACAGGCTTTGAAGTCGGGAAACACCCTGGGTTGGGATTGATCCCCGGAGAGGTCCGGCGGTTTCAGACAAAACTGAAAGTTCCTCAGATCGGATGGAACCGGGTCAGGTTCGAGAACCCGGAGAATCCGCTTTTAAAAAACATCGAGGATCAAAGATGGTTTTATTTCGTACACTCCTATGCCTGCTTTCCTGATGAGCTAAACCATCAGCTGGGAACGACAAACTATGATGTCGATTTTTGTAGCATCGTATCCCGTGATAAAATTTGGGGTGTCCAATTTCACCCCGAAAAAAGTCAGCGGGACGGTCTTCAGCTTTTAAAAAATTTCGCGACAAACTGCCAATAATCCCTTATGTTAGCGACCCGCATCATCCCCTGCTTGGATGTCAAAGAAGGCAGAGTCGTCAAGGGAGTTAATTTCCTGGGTCTCAAAGATGCCGGAGACCCCTTAGAGTTAGCGATAAAGTACAACGAACAGTCCGCCGACGAATTGGTATTCCTTGATATCACCGCGACCAACCAGAAAAGGGAAACCATTTTAGAATTGGCATCCCGTCTGGCCAGGGAACTTTTTATTCCCTTTACCATCGGCGGGGGCATCTCGACAATAAAACAGATCGAGGAAATCGTGACAGCCGGTGCCGATAAGGTTTCGATCAATTCCGCTGCTGTTAAAAGGCCGGAGTTGATCACCGAGGGGGCCGAGCAGTTCGGTTCTCAGTGCATCGTTATTGCCATCGATGTTAAAAGGGTTGGCAAGGAGTGGCACGTCTTTACCCACTCCGGCCAAAAGGATACGGGGCTGGACGCCGTACTCTGGGCAAAAGAGGTCCAGGACCGTGGAGCCGGCGAGATTCTCCTGACCAGCATGGACCGGGACGGCCAACAAGACGGCTTTGACCTGGAAATCAACCGCCGAATAAGCGAATCGCTTCATATCCCGGTTATCGCCTCTGGCGGCGGCGGGAAGCTGGAGCATTTCGTGGAGGCGGTCACTAAGGGAAAGGCGGACGCCGTTTTGGCGGCCAGCGTTTTTCACTACGGCACTTACAGTATCAACCAGGTCAAAGAGTTCATGTCCTCCAAAGGCATCACCGTCCGCCTGTAAGCTTATCTTATTTAAGCGGACTTTAACAAGCTTAAATCTTTTCAGGAGCCTCAATTATGGATAAGATCAAGCGGTTTTTCAGCGAAAACGACCAGTTCGCCAAGCTCAGCGGCATCGAACTTTTGGAAGTATCCCCTGGAGGCGCCAAGACAAAAATGAAGATAGAGAAGCAACACCTCAACGGAGTCTGGGTGGTACACGGGGGCGCGGTTTTTACGCTGGCCGATTTTACCTTCGCGGTGGCCAGTAATTCTCATGGGAAAATCGCGGTCGCTGTAAACGTTTCGATCTCCTTTTTAAAGGCTGCCAGAGAGGGCTATCTTTTCGCGGAAGCCAAGGAAATCTCGCGAGGCCATAAGCTTTCGAATTATCAGGTGGAAGTCAAAGATGAGAAGGGCGACCTGGTAGCCATGTTCCAAGGTATGGCCTACCAGAAAAAAGGAGACCTTCTGGATTGCGCTAAACCGACTTAAAAGCACTTATGCCAAACCCTTGACCCATCCTCGGTTTTTTCAGGTCGGCCTTGATTATTTAAGCTTAAAAAACTAAACTTGAGTAAGATGATATAGCATCCAATTCATAGAGATCACCAAGAATAACTAACAGGCATTCAAAATATGACAACCGTTTCAAACCTCACTGTCCGCTTCGGCAAAAAAATACTTTTTGAAAACGTTTCCTTTCAGTTGAACAAACCCAACCGCTATGGTCTGGTCGGCGCGAACGGGGCGGGCAAATCAACCCTGATGAAGATATTGACCAGAGACATTGAGCCTGAATCCGGAGAGATTCATCATCCTGCCAGCCTTAGGTTAGGCGTCTTGAGCCAAGACCATTACCGATTTGAAAAAGAACGCAACATCGACGTGGTCATGATGGGAAAACCTGCCTTATGGGATGTTTTACAGGAAAAGGAGCAGCTATTAAAAGAGAAGGTGATCACCGATGAAATCGGCCACCAGCTCGCGGAAATCGAAATGGTGATCGCCGACCAAGACGGCTATCAGGCGGAAGGGGAGATCAAAGAGCTTCTCAGCGGGCTTGGCATCAGGGAAAATCAGCATGAAAGCCCCCTGAACACCTTATCGGGAGGATATAAATTGAGGGTACTTTTGGCGCAGTGCCTCTACAGCCAGCCGGATTTCCTGCTTTTGGACGAGCCGACCAACCACCTTGATCTGGGTTCGATTCAGTGGCTTGAAGAGTATCTATGCCAGTACCAGGGAATGATGCTGGTCATCTCCCATGATCAACATTTCCTCAACCGGATCAGCACCCACATCATGGATATCGACTATGAGACCATCCGTATCTATAAAGGCGATTACGAACATTTTTTAGATGCCAAACTGCTTGAGCAAACCCAAAAGGAAACCGAGATCGAAAGGCAGGAGAAGAAAAAAGAAGAAATCCAGCAGTTCATCGACCGTTTTAAAGCCAAAGCCACCAAGGCCAGGCAGGCCAGCAGCCGGGCTAAACAGCTCGACCGGATCGAGGATGTCGTCATCAAGCGCTCAAGCCGCATCGCGCCTTCTTTTGCCATCGACATCCAAAGACCTACAGGCAAGGTCGTCTACAGCCTAAAAGGGATCAGCAAATCCTTTGGCGAGCACCAGGTATTAAATAATATCAGCTTTTTGGTTGAGAGAGGGGAAAGAATCGCGGTCATCGGTCCCAACGGCATCGGTAAGTCAACCCTGATCAAGATCATCACAGGCGAGATCAAGCCATCCAAGGGTGAAATCGAGCCGGGCCACGAGGTCATCCCAGGCTATTTCCCACAGGATCACAGGGAAAGCATCCCCGGCGATACGACTTCCTACGAGTGGCTCTACTCCTTTGATCCGGGTCAACCCATCGGTGTCATCCGGGGACTTTTGGGTCGTGTGCTTATCACCGGCGATGAGGTACATAAAAAAACCCAGCTTTTAAGCGGTGGAGAGGCCGCGCGCCTTTTGACGGCGAAAATGATGCTCTTAAAGCCGAA
>Ga0224496_10002196_pt1 | contig 11683 bp, 8 predicted proteins | sample SF_Jul11_sed_USG_2_FD_168127 | JGI IMG/M metagenome (GOLD analysis project Ga0224496, IMG submission 168127) | Sediment microbial communities from San Francisco Bay, California, United States - SF_Jul11_sed_USGS_8_1 | ecosystem: Environmental > Aquatic > Marine > Sediment | place: USA... | reverse complement strand
ATTTGTGACGTGGGTGTCACGAGCGGCAGCATGCCGAGGTCACGGCGTACCTGCGGGATCTCTTCGAGCACCTCGTCAATCTTGTCACCGGCGTTCTGCTCCCGCAGCTGGTTCTCCAGGTTGGTGAGCATGCCGCCAGGCACCTGTGCGACCAGGATGCGGGAATCGACACCTTTGAGCGACCCTTCGAATTTCGCATATTTCTTGCGTACTTCCCGGAAGTAGGAAGCGATTTCCTCGATCGCCCTGATATCCAGTCCCGTGGCGCGCCCCGTGCCTTCCAGGATGGCGACCAGCGATTCGGTCGGCGAGTGACCGTAGGTCATGCTCATCGACGACACGGCCGTATCGATCCCATCGATCCCCGCCTCGGCCGCCTTGACGTAGGTTGCTGTCGACAGGCCTGTGGTTGCGTGGCAATGCATGTGGATCGGAATGTCCACCGCCTCCTTGAGTCGGCTCACGAGTTCGAACGCTGTATAGGGGCGCAGCAGGCCGGCCATGTCCTTGATACAGATCGAGTGCGCACCCATGTCTTCGAGGCGCTTGCCCATATCGACCCACAGATCGATCGTGTGTACGTCGCTGACCGTATACGAGATCGTGCCCTGCGCATGCTTGCCCACTTCGAGCGTCGCCTTGATCGCGGTCTCGAGATTGCGAACATCGTTCAGTGCGTCGAAAATGCGAAACACATCCACGCCATTGACCGCACAGCGCTCGACGAACTTGCGTACCAGGTCATCGGCATAGTGACGATAGCCCAGGATATTCTGGCCCCGGAACAGCATTTGCTGCGGCGTGTTCGGCATCGCGGCCTTGAGGCGCCGGATCCGCTCCCACGGATCCTCGCCAAGATAGCGAATGCAGGCGTCGAAAGTCGCGCCACCCCAGGACTCGATCGACCAGAACCCGATCTTGTCGAGTTTGTCTGCGATGGGAAGCATATCGTCGATGCGCATGCGCGTGGCGAGCAGGCTCTGGTGCCCGTCGCGCAATGCGAGTTCGGTGATGCGGAGAGGTGTCTTGTTATTCATAGTCAGTACTACTTGAAACTTAGGAGTGTTTGCTGCGGTGCATCGCGATGGCCGCGGTGATGGCCGCGACCTCCTCGTCGCTGGCGCCAGCATCGACAGCCGGGGACAAGCGCTTGATTATCCCCGCCATTCCTGTCATCGAAACGACCAGCAGGGACAGGAATACAAACACGGTACCCATGCCAACGAGCATGAGCGTTAGGCCCTGATCCAGGAGGGATGGTTGCATTGCGATTCCGGTGCAGACAGAAGACAAGGATTATACTTAAAGATGCTGCTCGATAAACTCGGCGATGGCCCTGAGCGCTGCGGGTCCTACAGCCCGAAAAGACTGATTAATGCGCCACACGCCAGTACGGAGGCCCCGGCGACGGCATGCGCATAGCGCCCCGTAGCCGGCAGTCTCAGCTTCTCCAGGCCGATCATCGTTACGGCAACGCACGCGAGCATGGTGGCCACCGTAATCGTGCTGAAGACCACCGCAACCGCGACAATCAATGAGGCGCTCTGTTGTGCGGCCGGATACATGAACAGTGGGATCAATGCCTCGCACGGCCCCAGCACGAATATGATGAATACGGCCCAGGGTGTCAGCGAGTTCCTGCTGTCGGCGTCGTGCACGTGCGAATGATCGGTATGGTGGTCGTGCTCGTGGTCATGCACGACGTCCTTGTGAACATGAAGGTGGGAGTGCCTGTGCGCACGGCCGGCCTGTCTAAGGCCCCAGGCAAAATACATCAGGCCGAACGCGAGCAGCGCCCAAGCTGCGAGGCTGCCGCGGACGCCCTCGATCTCCACCAGCGATGCCAGTTGCGCACCGGCGAGAATGCCGACGGTGCCAATGGCAATAGACCCGAGAACGTGTCCCAGCCCGCAGATCAACGTGATCCGAAGTGTTTTCGCCAGGCTCCAGGCACGAGCCTTGCCCATCGCCGTAAACACGAGATAGTGATCCGGACCGAGAACCGTATGCAGAAAGGCAACGGATGCGGCGGTCACGAGCAGGATCTGGGCGTCAAGCATTTGTCCACCTTACGCCCGGCGGACCCTGCGTCCGATAGGTATTTTCCCTGTTTCCTAGTGCTTGCTGCGTGCGTCGAGTTCGTCTTCCAGCGCCTCGATACGCCGCTGCTGCTCCTGGACCACGCGCGTCAGTGCCGCCACAATATCCATGGTGCTCAATGATTTGCGGTCGTGACTCGCCAGCAGGGACGGCACGTCCTCGGCGATGAAACCCAGGTATCGTTCCCCCTGCTCCGCTTTGTAGCGAAACGATACCGGCTCCAGCTGCATGACAGCCACCAGCGCCTCGTCGGCCAGGAGCGCCGCGATTGCTTCCTTGCTGTCGCGTGAAGAACGGTTGGTCCAGACACCACCCGCTGTCACGTGCGCGCCGCTGGCCATCTCCAGCGGGTGTTCGGGACGAGCGACGGCGAAACCGACGTTGCCATCCCGGTCGATCGTGATGCGATCGACCGAACCGGCCCCTAGCGTCAGGGTACTGGCCCGGTTGTGCATGATGTAGCCCGTATCGCCCGAGCCTTGCGTGATGATCAATCCGGCGACATTGCTGTTCTGGTCGTTGATCTGGATGCTGCCGTTGACCTCCAGTCGCTGCTGCGGCTCCCGGGTCCCGATACCGACCCGGTTACCGTCATCGAAAATCTGTGAATTGCCGAGCTCTCCCGATCGATGGCCCTTGGCGAGTACGTCGCGATCGACTCTGCTCGCATCCTGGACCGCCGCTGGCGGTGGAGGTTCGGGTTCGGGCTCGAGCTCGGGTTCGGGTTCGGGCTCAACCGCTGTGACGCGTTCTGTTGCGACCGCCGGCTCCGCGCGATCCTCGACAACCGCCTCGGCGGCTTCTTCAACGAATTCCTCCGCGGCTTCAGCCTCGGCTCCGTCCGCATCGACCTCTTCGGCTTCGGCCTCGGGAGGGTTCGGCTCGACGCGTGACCAGTCGGCGCTAATGTAACCCGTCGCCTCGCCCTCGAGTTCGACCTCGTGCCAGCCGTCGATACTCCGCACATGAGGTAATGAAGTCCCCTTGTGCAATTCACCGACAACATCGGAAGACGCATCGGGCTCGAGCCGGATATTGACGCTGTCCTCAACTTTGTCAGCAGGAACGACGACTTCGGCGAGCGCGGCGAGTGGCAGCAACAGCAACAGCGCAAATGACTTTCTCATGACCCGGCCCCAAAAGTAGTGACAAGGCCGATACTACCACCCCCGCTGACTAGTCTGCGGCACGCCTAAGGCCGGCTTCAATCCAGCTGGCCGTAATTGGATGATAGGCACTGCGGGCCCGCTCGAACATCGTGAGAGCGAGTTCGCGGTCTTCGCCATTGGCTGCCAGCGCGCTGTAAACCGGTGCAATCAACCGGCCCCGGCCAAAGCGATTCAGGTGTGCCTCCAACTGTTCGTAAGCGTCCGTAAAACGGCGGTTGGCAACCTGGATAAACCAGGCACGACCGATCTCGGCATTGCGCGTGCTGCTGATCTCCCAACCCTCATCCAGTTCCCGCAACTTGTCGTGCGCCAGGTCGGCCGGCAGGCTGTTGATGAAGTGAATCGTTGCATGCGGGCTCCAGTCATCGAGCGGAATGTCAGCCAGTACAACCTCGCCGTCGGCCCACGCTGCAGCCAATGCCGCCGCGTTGTCCAGGTTGGCCGAGCTCGGGATCGTTGTACCTTCGGGCAGCCCGGGTTGATAGGTCCATTGCTCCGCCTGCTCCCGCGACACGGGCGCGCCTTCCTGGCTCAGCAGTTCGGCATCGAGGAAATCGAGAAACGCCTCGGTCGTGATCGTGCCGAAAGCAAATTCCTGGAAGTAGGACGTAAGAAACGTATCGAACGCGTCTCGGCCAAACGCCTGTTCCAGGTACTCGAGAAACAACTGCCCCTTGCTGTAGTGGATGCCGCCCTGGAAGTCCTCCGACGAAGTGTCGTCGAGCCGCGGCGCAAGTGCCTGCATGTGCTCGGGAACGGTTTCGAGGTCCTGCAATAACTCGCGATACATCAGCACGCGCTCTTCATCGACCCGGTCCACGCCGTAGATGACTTCCATCAGGCGCGATTCGAAGTAACTTGTCATGCCCTCGTTGAGCCAACCGTCGCGCCAGGTCGCGTTGGTCACCAGGTTGCCCGACCAGGAGTGCGCGAGCTCGTGCGCGATGACAGACACGAGGCTGCGATCGCCCGCCAGCAGGCTCGGCGTGATAAACGACAGGCGCGGGTTTTCCATGCCACCGTACGGGAAGCTCGGCGGGAGTATTAGCAGATCGTAACGCCCCCAGTCGTACGGACCGTACATGGCTTCGGCCTGCTCGAGCATTGCCTGTGTGTCTGCGAATTCGTAGACCGAGGCATCCAGCAACTCGGGTTCCGTGTAGACACCGGTGTCTTCGCCCAGCGGCGCGAAGTAGAGGTTGCCGACCGCGATTGCCAGCAGGTACGAAGGGATCGGCTGCGGCATGTCGAAGTGATACTCGCCCGTGCGCGGCGTCAATGGATCGTTATTCGCGCTCATGACGGCCAGCAGCGACTCCGGCGTCCGCACGGTCGCTGCGTACGTAATTCGAATCGCAGGCGTGTCCTGCAGAGGCACCCAGCTCCGCGCATGCACGGCCTGGGACTGCGAGAACATCAGCGGATGCCTGCCTCCCGCCGTCAGCTCGGGCGGCAACCACTGCAACGCCGTAGACGCGGGGCTCGTGTTGTACTCGATCATCAGGTCGAACGACGCACCGGTATCGGCCGGTAGCTCGACATGGAGTGGCGCGCCCAGCGTTGCGTGTCGTTCGCCGAGGCTGAACTCGGCCGGCGAGGAGCTGCCGGACTGCAGGACCGTCACGCTGGCGATCGTGAGGTCGCGGGTGTCGAGGGTCACGCGCGATGCAGCGGCATCGAGGCGTCGCAGGGTCAACATTGCGAAACCGCGCAATTCCTGCGCGTCGAAATCGACATCGAGATCCAGCGCGAGGTGCTCGGTGACAAACTGGTCGGTGTTCGCGAACGTGAAATAGTCGCGGGCCGGATCGTAGTTATCGACGACTTCCTTTTCCGCCTTCGAGCACGCGGTCAGGAAAAAAGCGGTCGTGATCAGGGCGAGAAGAGCTGGAGCTTTGTTGCGGAACATGATGGCCTCGGTGCTTGCTGAGCGCTGCGGAGCCGGGATTCTAATACAGGACACGCAGCGATGGGGCGCGCAATGTAGACTGTGCGCCTGACTTGTCAGGAGACACTACGCATGCGCGCACTGGTCTGCAGGGAATACGGAACCCCTGAAACCATGAGAATCGAGGAATGGGATGACCCGGTCCCCGGCGACGACGAGATCGTGTTCGATGTCAGGGCCGCCGGACTAAACTTTGCCGACGTACTGATGATCGCGGGGCAATACCAGGTCAGGACGCCGCCACCCTTCATTCCCGGCAACGAGGCCGCGGGAGTGGTGTCGGCCGTCGGCCGCAACGTCACGCGATTCCGCGTCGGTGACGCTATCGTGGGCGCACTTCGCGGTGGGGCGTTTGCCGAGAAATCCGTCGTAGCCGAAGCATCCGCAATCGCTTTGCCGGCCTCGTTGAGCTTCGAGCAGGGTGCGGCCTATTCCGTCGCCTACGGGACCAGTTACCACGCACTGAAACAGGGAGCCCGGCTCCAGCCGGGCGAGACCGTGCTCGTCCTCGGGGCAGCCGGCGGTGTCGGCTATGCGGCCGTCGAAATTGCCGGCGCAATGGGGGCACACGTCATCGCGGCAGCGAGTTCCGGCGACAAGCTCGCGTTCGCCCGGGAAGCCGGTGCGGATGAACTCATCAACTACAGCGAACAGCCACTCAAGATAACAGCGAAGACCCTGACCGACGGCAGAGGGGTGGATGTCGTGTACGATCCGGTTGGCGGCGAACTCGCCGAGCAGGCACTGCGTGCCTGCGCCTGGCACGCGCGATTCCTCGTTGTCGGCTTTGCGAGCGGCGACATCCCCCGGCTGCCCGCCAACCTGGCCCTGCTCAAGGAAGCGAGCATTATCGGTGTCTGGTACGGCACCTGGGCTGAGAAGCACGCCGACGAATTTGCCGGTAACATCCAGGACCTCGAACGCATGGTCGATGCCGGCCAGTTGCAGCCACGGTGTTCGCAGAGCTTTGCGTTGGAAGATTTTGCCGATGCCTTTCGGCTGATCACGGAACGCCGGGTACTTGGCAAGGTCGTGCTCACACCTGCCACAAATTCCGCGTGAGGCGGATAAGCGTACTCATCCTGCTGCTACTCGGCGGCAGCACCGCACTGGGACACCCCGAGGACGAACTCTGCGTGCCCGGGCAGGATGGCATGGACCCGGCGCTGTGCGCAGCACTCGCCGAGATGAATAGTTCGGAAGGTGAACTCAGCCAGACCGACATGTTGCCGATACTCGACGAAGAAGGGAACGAGCGCGGTTTTCTCTCCACTGCAGGTCTCTATATCACGATCGGTATCGGTCACATCCTGCCCGACGGCGCCGACCATATTCTCTTTGTGCTCGCTATCTTCCTGGCATCGGTTCGCCTGCAGGCCCTTGCCTGGCAGATCTCGGCGTTCACCGTTGCGCATACCGCTACGCTGGGCCTGGCGGCAAGCGGAGTGATTACGCCGTCGTCCTCGATGGTCGAGCCGCTCATCGCATTCACGATTGCATTCGTCGCGCTCGAAAACCTCGTCTTCAAGGACATGACCAAATGGCGGCCGCTGGTCGTATTCGGTTTCGGCCTGATCCATGGCCTGGGATTTGCAGGCTTCTTCGGCGAGCTCGGACTGCCGCCGGGCCAGTTCTGGAGCGCGCTGATCGGCTTCAACGTCGGCGTCGAAATCGGACAATTGTCGGTCATCGTCGCTGCAGCCGTGCTCGGCTGGCTGGCCCGCAAGTGGCTACGGGACCCGCGAGGACAGAATCACTACCGCAGGTTCATTGCGCAGCCCGGATCACTCCTGATCAGCCTCACGGGCCTGTGGTGGGGCGTCACCCGATTGCTCGGGTGACGCTCACCTCATGCTGGTTGCTAGTTGCCGCCGGCTTCCTCGACGGCAAATCCACGACCTTCGAGCAGCGGTTCGATGCTCGGATCGGAACCGCGGAAATTGCGGTACAGCTCGTCCGCCGGACGCAGTCCGCCGGCCTCGTACACCCATTTCTTCAGGCGCCCCGCAACTTCCGGGTCGAAGATATTCTCGGCCTGCTTGAAGGCGTCGAAGCCGTCGGCATCGAGAATCTCGGACCAGAGGTATGCGTAGTAGCCTGACGAATAACCCGTCGAGCTCGAGAAGATGTGCGCGAAGTAATTCGTGCGGTAACGCGGCTCGATCTCGGGGATCAGTCCGTAGCCTTCGAGGACTTCCTTTTCAAACGCGCGTGCGTCCGTGATTCTCGCGGCCTCTTCCGAGCTCAGCATGTGCCAGCGCAGGTCGAGCAGCGACGCAGCGACATACTCTGTCGTCGCAAAACCCTGGTTGTGATTGCGGGCAGCCAGCATGCGTTCGACCAGGTCCGACGGAATAACCTCGCCTGTCTGGTAGTGTCGCGCATACAGCTCGAGCATTTCCGGCTGCGCGGTCCAGTGCTCCAGGATCTGTGCCGGGAACTCGGTGTAGTCACGCGGTCCGTCCACACCCGAGAACATCGGGTAGTCGATCTTCGTCATCAGGCCGTGCAGGCCATGACCGAATTCGTGGAACAGGGTTTCGACATCCGAGAAGCGCATGAGCGTGGGCTCGCCGTCCGGCGGCTTCGGCAGGTTCATGTTGTTCGTGATCAGCGGACGGATCTTTTCGCCATGGATGTTCGAGGTACCGCGATAGGAATTCATCCATGCGCCGCCGCGCTTGGAATCGCGCGCGTACATGTCGGTCATGAACAGACCGAGGTGTTCGCCGTTCTCATCCTTGACATCGAACGACACGACCACCGGATTCCAGCCCTGGACATCGACTGGCTCGAACGCAAGGCCAAACAGCCGATTCGCCATCTCGAACGCGCCGGCGCGAACGTTCTTGAGGTCGAAATAGGGCTTGGTCTCGTTCTCATCGATGTCGAAGCGCGCCTTGCGGACTTTCTCGGAGTAGTGCCACCAATCATGCGCGGCGAACGCGAATTCATCCCCGATCATTGCCTGCATATCGGCCCGCTCTTCCTTGGCGCGTTCGAGGCCCGGACGCCAGACACGCAGCAGGAAGTCCTCGGCACCCTTCGGCGTCTTCGCCATGTTGTACTCGAGAATGTAGTCGGCGTGGGACTTGTAGCCCATCAGCTCGGCGCGCTTGGCCCGTAACTGGGCGATCTTGATCGCCAGTGGACCGTTGTCGCGCTCGCCGGATGTCGCGCGCAGGCGGTAGCCGTTGAACAGCTTTTCACGCAGCTCGCGGTTTTCAGCCTGCACCATGAAGGTCTCGTAGGACGAACGGTTCAGACCCACGACCCAGGCTTGCTTCTCCTCGTCCCAGATCGCCGCCTTGAAGTCGTCACTCAGGCCTGCCACTTCGTCGTCTTCCTTGAGCTCCAGCGTGAACGCCTTGGTTTCAAGCAACAGGTTCTGGGAGAAGGTCGTCGTGAGGCTCGACATTTCGGCGTTGATCGCGGCGATCTGCTCTTTCACTTCCGGTGTAAATGCCGCGCCCGCGCGAACAAAGGCCCGGTGGCGGAGCTCAAGCAGGCGAGCATCCTGCTCGTCGAGATCCAGGCTGTCGCGCTGCTCGTAAACGGTCTGTACACGCGCCCACAGATCGGGGTTCATGTTGATCGCATCGAATTCGCGCGTCAGCAGCGGATAAATCTCCGACTCGAGTGCACGCAGCTCGTCGTCGGTATCGGTACCCGTGATGTTGCCGAAGGTACTGGCGACGTCCCCCAGCAGTTCGCCGGCCAGTTCGAGCGCCACAATCGTATTCTCAAAGGTCGGTGCGTCGGGGTTATTCACGATTGCGTCGATTTCGCCACGCAGTTCGAGAACGCCCTTCTTGATCGCGGGCATGTAATGCCCGTTTTGGATCGCCGAAAACGGCGGCACGCCGTAGGGCGTGTCCCATTCCTCCATGAACGGATTGCCCGCGAGCTCCGCATCGGTAACGGAAATCGCATGCGCTGCCGCGGCCGGCGCCGCGTCCGCCACGTCACCCGTGTCCGCGCCTCCGCAGGCACCGAGCATCAATGCGAACAGGGCAAGGCCTGTCAACCTGTTGAATTTCATAGTTATTCATCCCAATTTAGTAGATTTTTCGTCGTGCCGCCGTGTGGGACACAAGTCCGGCAAAGCGGGCTATTGTACAGCGTCTCGAACTGCGAAACTTCCCCCACGCAGTTAAGGGTAAGCGCGTATGTATATAGAGTCCCAATCCGGTATAAAAGGTTCACACAAAACCGCCTGGGTGCGCTCACCCAGCCAACAAGAAGCAGGGATCAGGCAATGTCTCAACACACTATTCGGCCGCTAAACCCGGTACCGGAGGAGTTCGCCGGCAACTCCTTCAAACAGGCTTTCAGGCGCGCGTTCCACGCAACCCGCCCGAAATTCTTTCCTGCGTCGATGTTGCCGGTCGTCGTCGGCACGGCCTGGGGTGCGTACGCTACGGGCCAGTTCAGCCCCTATGTGTTCGCCCTTGCTCTGCTCGCAACCGTCTGCGTGCACGCCGCAAGCAACGTCCTCAATGATGTCGGCGACGATGCGATCGGCACCGACCCGCGAAACAACGAGCGCATTTATCCCTACACGGGCGGGTCCCGGTTTATCCAGACAGGCATCCTGTCACAGCAGCGCATGGCGCGACTCGGCATCACGTTGATCGTTATTGCGGCCCTGGCCGGTCTTGCCCTTTTGGCCGAGCGCGGACCGATGGTCATTACCTTTGGCGTGCTTGGTATCGCGCTCGGCGTTTTCTACTCGCTCGGCCCCGTGAAGCTCAGCTCGCTCGGTCTTGGCGAAACCGCGGTAGCCATCGCTTTTGGCGTGCTACCCGTCACCGGCGCTGCATGGCTCCAGGGCGCGTCAATCGACGCCGCGCTGATCCTGTACTCGGTGCCTGTCAGTATCTGGGTTGCAGCGATCCTGCTCATCAACGAAGTCCCTGACATCAAGGCCGACGGTGCGTGCGGCAAGAACACCCTCCCCGTACGGCTTGGACTCAACGCAACTGCCAATCTCTATTTCTCTATTCATGTTGTTGCCGCAGCGATCGTCGTGCTGCTGGCCATCCAGGGCCACTTGCCGATACTCGCGCCGCTCGTGCCGCTCGGCCTGCTGGTGCTGGCATGGAAAGCGGCTACCGGTATTCGTGGCGGCGTCGAACAACGTGAAGTCATGGCGAAGTCCATAGAAGCGACCCTCGGAATTCATACGCTCGGCTGCATCTGGCTGGCCGTGTGCGCCCTATTTGCCCTGTGGTTCTAATCAGCGACCAATCTTATGCACATTAAAATCAAGAAAGGCCTAGATATCCCTCTGCCCGGAGCACCGGAACAAAGCATCTCCCCGGGACCGGCTGTCACATCGGTTGCCCTGCTCGGACCGGACACCAACGACCTCAAGCCCCGCATGCTGGTCCGCGAAGGTGACCGGGTAAAGCTGGGGCAGGCGATGTACACCGACAAGTCCAATCCGGGCGTGTATTTCACGTCACCAGGCAGCGGCGTGGTCACCGCCGTCAATCGCGGCGAACGGCGTGTTCTGCAATCGGTCGTCGTCAAGCTCGACGGTGACGATGAGGTCGAATTCGCGAAGTACCCGGCGGCGGAGCTGGCCAGCCTCGACAGCGAGGCGGTCCGCAAGAACCTGCTGGAGTCCGGCCTCTGGACGGCGCTGCGAACGCGCCCGTTCAGCAAGATCCCGGCCCCCGATGCCGACGCTCGCGCAATTTTTGTTACGGCCATTGATACCAACCCGCTTGCGGCGGACCCGGCTGTCGTCATCAAGCGTGATCCCGACGCATTTGCGAACGGTCTGGCGGTCCTGTCACGGCTGACCGACGGACCCGTCTACGCCTGCACGGCCCACAACTCCGGCATCGAATGCCCGGACAATGACAAGATCCGGCACGCCGAGTTCTCCGGGCCGCATCCGGCAGGCCTCGCCGGCACGCACATTCATTTCCTCGAGCCGGTCAGCGAGCAAAAGATCGTCTGGCACATCGGCTACCAGGATGTCATCGCTGTCGGCAAACTGTTTACGACCGGTCGCCTGGCCGTGGACCTGGTCGTCGCCCTGGGCGGGCCGAAAGTCACTAATCCGCGACTGATAACGACGCGACTCGGCGCGCATACCAGTGACCTGGTCCGCGGCGAATTCGCAGCCGGCAATGTACGTGTCGTTTCTGGATCCGTCCTGAACGGGCGTCGCGCTGCGGGCTGGGCCGCATACCTCGGCCGCTACGACGACCAGATAACCGTGTTGCAGGAAGGCACCGAGCGCGAGTTCCTGAGCTTCATGCGCCCCGGCTTCGGCAAGTTCTCGGCAGCAAGGGCGTTTGTCGGCGAATTGTTCGGGAAGAAGCTCCGTATGACGACATCACAAAACGGCAGCGCGCGCGCCATGGTCTCGATCGGCAGCTTCGAACAGGTCATGCCCCTCGACATCCTGCCGACACCCTTACTAAAGGCCATTCTCGCACGCGACACCGAC
>Ga0224496_10002195_pt1 | contig 11684 bp, 12 predicted proteins | sample SF_Jul11_sed_USG_2_FD_168127 | JGI IMG/M metagenome (GOLD analysis project Ga0224496, IMG submission 168127) | Sediment microbial communities from San Francisco Bay, California, United States - SF_Jul11_sed_USGS_8_1 | ecosystem: Environmental > Aquatic > Marine > Sediment | place: USA... | reverse complement strand
CAGGAAGCCCTCGTGGATGTCCTAGGACATCCACGAGGGCTTCCTGCACCGGTTCGGCAAACACGAACGCCTGGACCGTTAGAGGAACGTTTCACCGTTCCTTCCACCGACCCAGGCGTTCGTTCTGGCTCTGATGCCCTTGCCTCGCGTCTATCTGACGCGGATGCGTTAACAATCGTAGTACATCATAAATTCATAGGGATTGGGACGAAGCCGAAGTGCATCCACTTCGTTGGTCCGCTTGTAGGCAATCCAGGCTTCGATCAGATCCTCAGAGAACACACCGCCTTTGAGCAGGAATTCATGATCATTCTCCAGATTTTTCAACGCTTCTTCCAGGCTTGCCGGTAGGGTTGGCACATTGCTTAATTCTTCCGGTTCCAAGTCATAGAGATTCTTGTCCATGGCTTCACCCGGATGAATTTTATTTTGAATACCATCCAGCCCCGCCATCAACATCGCGCTGAAAGCCAGATACATGTTGCAAGATGGATCGGGGAATCGGACTTCAATGCGTTTGGCTTTGGGGTTAGGCGAATACATCGGAATTCGAATCCCGGCCGACCGGTTCCGACTGGAATAGGCCAACAACACCGGCGCTTCAAAGCCTGGTGTGAGCCGTTTATAGGAATTGGTCGTGGGATTGGTTAATGCCGCCAAGGCCTGTCCATGCTTTAAAATGCCTCCGATGTAAAATAAACATATTTGCGACACCCCGGCGTATTCTTTGCCAGCAAAGAGCGGCTTGCCTTCTTTCCAAATGCTTTGGTGCGTATGCATGCCCGTTCCGTTGTCATTAAACAACGGCTTCGGCATGAAGGTTACGGTTTTGCCATGGCGCCGCGCCACATTCCGCACGATATATTTATACATCATCATCTGGTCGGCCATTTTGACCAAGGTGTCAAACCGTAAATCGATTTCGGCTTGACCGGCCGTCGCGACTTCGTGGTGGTGCTTTTCCACGCGAATGCCCACCTGTTCCATCACCCGACACATTTCCGAACGGATGTCCTGTTGCGAATCCACTGGAGCGACGGGGAAATAGCCTTCTTTATGACGAGGACGCGAGCCCAAATTCTCACCATCTTTCCCTGAATTCCAAATGCCTTCCTCGGAATCAATGAAATAATAGTTTGAATGACTGTTTTGATCGAAGCTGACGTGATCAAATATAAAGAACTCGGCTTCTGGTCCCCAAAAAGAGGTGTCGCCGATTTTCGTGCTCTTTAAATATTGTTCAGCCCGGAGAGCTACCGCGCGAGGATCCCGCTCATAAAAGCTTCTGGTAATCGGATCCTGCACATCGGCAACCATACTGAGCGTGGGAATCTCCATGAACGGATCCATGACCGCAGTATTGGGATCCGGCACGATCAACATATCGCTGTTTTGAATCATTCTCCATCCGCGAATGGAGGAACCATCAAATCCTGAGCCTTCCTTGAATAAATCTAAGCTCAATTCGGATGTCGGGATGGAAAAATGTTGCCATGTTCCCAACAAATCGACAAACTTCAAATCCACCATTTCGACTTTGTTTTTCTTCGCAAAATCCAACACTTCTTTCGGGGTCATTCAATTACCTCCTTCTTCTGAAATCACTATTTATAAAAAAACCTACAATCTTATTGGGATGAGTATCGATATGAACTACGCTCATCTCTTTAGGAATAGGCCCGCTCACTATGTTGACTCAAATCTAACCCCATCTCTTCATCTTGGGCCGAGATGCGAAGACCAATAGTCAGATCCACGATTTTCAGAATGATATAGGTTCCCACCACGGAAAACGCTAAGGTTACCAAAGCCAGAAAGACTTGTATACCGAACAGTCCGGCATTGCCAAAAAACAACCCGTTTGCACCAATAGAGGCGAAAAGACCGGTGGCCACTATTCCCATCAATCCTCCCACGCCATGAATTCCAACCACATCTAAGGAGTCGTCATAGCCTAGCTTCACTTTCCATACCACTGCGATATAACACATCGTTCCAGCGACTAGTCCAATGATGATGGCTGACAATGGGCCGACAAATCCTGCAGCAGGGGTAATGGTGGCTAAGCCGGCAATAATTCCACTCGCGATACCTAACACGGTCGGTTTGCCTCGATGCACCCATTCGGCCGCCATCCAACTCAAGCCTCCAGCGGCGGCGGCTATATGGGTCGCAATAAAGGCCACCCCAGCAATCCCATTGGCCCCTAAGGCGCTTCCTCCGTTAAATCCGAACCATCCAAACCACAGCAGGCCGGTTCCCAAAACCGTCAGGGGTAGGTTATGAGGAGGCATCGGTTCTTTCGCAAACCCTTTGCGTGGACCTACCATGATCGCGCACACCAAAGCCCCAAACCCGGAACTGATGTGCACGACTGCCCCTCCAGCAAAGTCTAAGGCTCCCATTTTGGATAACCAGCCGCCACCCCATACCCAGTGAGCCAATGGAGAATAAATACATAATGACCATAAGACAGAAAATAAAAGCAACGCTTTAAAATTCATGCGTTCGGCAAAACTACCGGTTATAAGAGCGACAGTGATTGCGGCAAACATCAGCTGAAACACCATAAAAACTTGATGAGGAATCGTGGTCGCATACACGGCGCTGGGTTCTGAACCCACTCCTTGTAGCCCGATCCATTCCAAACTTCCAATCACTCCCCCAATATCTGGACCAAATGCCAAGCTATACCCACAGAGCACCCAAACCAGGGTGATTAAACACAGAATGACGGCCGTATGCATGATGGTGCCTAAGACATTTTTACTGCGGACCAGTCCTCCATAAAATAGCGCCAAGCCGGGAAGCATCATACACAGCACCAACGCGGAGGAAATTAAAATCCAGGCGGTATCGCCTGTATCAATTTGTGGAGGACCTCCTTCCTCCGCTATGGCAACAGACCACTCCCCCATGCCGACCATGATGGCGAGAAGGATCCCCATCCTCATGAGCAAGTTGGATATCTTCATCGTGTCTCCTTTAACCAATTACGTGTAAAAATCTGATGAATAGAAATTTATAGGGCCCCTTCTCCCGTCTCTCCTGTCCGGATACGGATCACGCTCTGCAACTCTGAAACAAAAATCTTTCCATCCCCAATACTTCCGGTTTTCGCGGCCCGGGTAATCGCTTCTAAGGCTTCGTTCACACGACTGTCCGCCACGGCAATTTCCAATTTAATTTTTGGAACAAATTCTATTTGATATTCTGTGCCACGATAGGTCTCTTTATGCCCTTTTTGCCGCCCAAATCCTTTGACCTCGGTTACCGTCATACCTTGAATACCCAACTCAAGAAGTGCTTCTTTCACTTCATCAAGCTTGAAGGGTTTAATAATGGCTTGAATAAGTTTCATCGAGATGTTCCCTCCATTGGATTAAGAAACGATGAAAACATGGTGAATGTGTTGATCTCTGTGCGTCTTCATGCTCATGGTGTCTTCTTCAATTTACCTACACAGATATTGCGTGTTTGATTTCAACCATAGGCCCGTTCGCTATGCTGCGTGAGGTCTAACCCGAGGATTTCCGCTTCCTTGCTCACACGCAAGCCCACTACACCATCCACAATTTTCAGGATGATAAACGTTCCGACACCGGCAAAAATCCAAGTGGCGCCTACGCCAATGGCTTGAATCCAAACCTGTCCCGGGTTGCCGAAAAAGAGCCCAGTGCCGCCGCCTACACTGGCGAACAATCCTGTGGCCAACGCCCCCCATGTCCCACCGACACCGTGAATACCTAGAACATCTAACGCATCATCATACCCCATCTTATTTTTCAAAAAGACTCCAAGATAACACACCACTCCACCGCCTAGCCCGATCAGGATCGCCGAAACAGGTCCGACAAATCCGGCGGCCGGAGTAATGGCCACTAAGCCAGCCACCGCGCCACTGGCTGCTCCAAGAATCGTCGGCTTTCCACGATAGCCCCATTCCACACCCAACCAAGCGAGTGCCCCGGCCGCGGCGGCCACTTGTGTCGCCACAAACGCGCTCGCGGCAATCCCATCAGCCGCTAAGGCACTACCAGCGTTAAACCCAAACCATCCTACCCACAATAAACCCGCACCCATCACCGTAAAGGGAAGGTTATGCGGACTCATATTATCCATGCCATATCCATGCCGTTTTCCTAAGACAAGTGCACAGGTTAATGCGGCGACGCCCGAACTAATATGCACGACGGTCCCACCGGCAAAATCCAAATCGCCGAGCCCGGCAAGCCAGCCGCCACCCCACACCCAATGAGCCAATGGCGCATATATCAAGGTCACCCACAACGTGGCAAACAACACAAACGCGGAAAACTTCATGCGTTCGGCAATCGCCCCGCTAATCAGGGCCACCGTTATGCCTGCAAACATCAACTGAAAGACCATGAAGGCCAAATGTGGAATCGTCGAGCCCGCTGAAGGTTCAGGGCCGACGCCAGCTAATCCCACTAAGTCCAGGTTGCCAACGATTCCCCCAACATCGGGTCCGAAAGCCAAGCTGTACCCCCAAAACACCCACACCACACTCACAATGCAAACCGAAATAAAACTATGCATCATCGTACTCAACACATTTTTACTACGGACCATCCCGCCATAAAACAGTGCTAACCCGGGAACAATCATCGCTAGCACCAAAGCCGATGAGGTTAAAACCCAGGCGGTATTCCCCTCATTGATTTTGGCAATCTCTTCTGCCAATGCAGAACTTATTGAAATAGCAGATAAAATGCCAACCCCGAACAAACAAACACCTATTTTGTGCAATCTATTAGTGAACATTATTTTTCCCTTCCCTCTTCAGAAACTTAGAAGAGGAATATCACTTCAGTGGCTAAGGTCTCTTGATTATTTGCTGCGCGCTGGCCGTACTGAAATGTATTTTGATTGGATTTATCGTATCGAAATTCTAATCGTGTAATTAATGACGGTGTGGGTTTATATTGCAAGGTGGCCGTCCCTTCCCAAAGGGTTTGCGATGCCGGAGCCACACCCCCAAAACAGGTATTGGCATTTCCAGCTGTCCCAACTGTCCCACCGCAACCAAAAAATCCCTGAGCATCCTCAAAAATCTCTCCACGCAAACGGATTCCCCACTGATCGTCAAAATCGTGAATCACATACCCAGCAATTCCATTCCACCGTGCATTTTTACCAGGCGTCGCATTGGCTTGATTGCCATAATAGCCTTCAACCACAAACGAAGTTTGCTCCGTTGCTTGCGCGGTGATGATCCCACCAATTTGCACACGATCAGCATTCTTTGCGCCAAGTGCGCCTTCAGGCCCCCAAAAGCCAAAGATCGACACGCTTAACCAATCAAGTGGGTTCAGACCTAACAACGCTTCTACGGATTTACTACGATTGGCATCCACCTGCGCTCCGCCAAAAGAATTAATAGCCCCGATGGAAAAGGTCACGACATCGTTAAATTGGTACGACCCCCGGATGCCGGTCGTGGTGAACGGTTCGCCCAACCCAAACAACCAGGATCTCGAAAAATTTGGATTCAACGGGCTTTCAATCACTTCAAATCCGACTAACGTATTCATTCGACCGATACGCAAATCCAACCCATTACCAATGGGCGCAACATACTGGGCATAGGCCTCCTGAAAATCCACTTCATCCGCACCGGTATTGCCTCCTGTGAATTTCGCATCTTCTCCAAAATCTAACTTAATACGAAATCCTGCACGATCGATATTGGCACCATCCGACTTGCCTTCTTTCTCAAACACTAATTGAGCCATGTGAGGACGAAACGAATTCGCATCCCCATCAAATATTCGCAAGGCATTGGCTTGGGAATTCGGATTATTGAAATTATGGGTATACGACGCATCCACATATCCATATACATTAAAATCTTCTTTGGTTAACACCGCTGCCTGACTCACATTCACGAACGCCACAACGAGCAGCCCCACCATCACGACCCTCGCACACAAATCTCTCATATTCCGCATCATATCCTCACAGGTTTCTTGAATGGTTAATGCCAAACAGCCATACTTTTTCATTCAACCCTCCTTGGTTACGGCGGCCATGTTAGTTCTGCCGCCTGACATTCACGAGTTCACGATCACTCGCCACACGTCATTGTCGTGACCAGTTGTCTGAATACCTAAAAATTCCCAACAACCCTTTAGGGTCAAAAGGCAAAAAAAAAGCCCTCAGCCAGATTTCCCTGGTTGAGGACTTCGTCGTCCGGATTCTTTCGATTCGATAATTGAAACGTCGTTGTCTCAACTCATCGACTGTGATTGATTTTCTACCATTGAAAGTGCAAGGTGTCAAGAGAAACTTTGCACAAGACTCGTCATCTTGCCTCCTTCTCTGGGAATGAATCAAAGGAACTCTCCTCCTGAACTGTTCCCTTTTGCGTGCCATTAGGAACCCGGTACCGGACTTCCCGACTTGGCATTTGCCTCAACCCTTGTAAGAATACCAAAGAACCACGTCCTGGCAAGATCAAGCAGCCTCAATATCTCACAACGATCAGGAAGAAGGAGCACACCGTATGAATCAGTTTTTCACCGAACAACTTTCCCCCTTTCTTGCTCACAAGTCCATGGCGATGCTCGAAACCGGTCTTCGTATCTTTTTAATCCTCGCCGTCGGGTATATCGCAATTCGAGCCCTCAGGTTTGGACTCAAAAAACTTGAGAATGTGCTACTCACCTGGCGAGAGCGAGAAGACAAGGAACACATCGCCAACGAAAAGCGGGTCAAAACCCTCACCGGGATGTTGGGAACAATCTGCCTCACTCTTGTATGGGTCATCGGGATTATCATGGGTCTGGATCAGATTGGTCTGGATATCACCCCCATTTTAGCTGGTGCGGGAATTATGGGGTTAGCGGTGGGCTTCGGTGCACAAAACCTGGTGCGGGATATCATCAACGGATTTTTTATGATTCTCGAAAATCAAATCCGTGTGGGCGACGTCGGGGTGGTGAATGGCACTGGAGGTTTGGTGGAAGCCATTAGCTTTCGAACAATCACGCTACGAGACCAGTCCGGCACGGTCCATATTTTTCCAAACGGCACGGTCACCACGTTGGCCAATATGACGAAAGGCTGGTCGGCCTATGTCCTCAATATTGGTGTGGCCTACAAAGAAGATACCGACCGAGTGACGACAATCATGGAAGAGGTGAGCAAAGATTTGCAGCAAGATCCTCAGATGGGCAAGAAGATGCTGGAACCGATTGAAATCATGGGTGTGGATGCGTTTGGGGAATCAGAAGTCGTGATCAAAGCACGAATCAAAACCTTACCTATTGAACAATGGTCTGTGGGGCGAGAATACCGTCGGCGCCTGAAAAAGGCTTTTGATCGGGAGAATATTGAAATCCCATTCCCCCATCGAACCTTGTATATGGGAGAAGCCAGTCAGCCCTGGCTCGTAAAAAATATTCCCTCGGCGACAGCCTCTTAGTAGAGAAGTTTATGAAAAACCCGTTATGGGTCTTCTTGGAATTTTGGAGATGAAGGGGCAAGAGAAAGAGTGAGATTGCCATACCCCCAGGCCAGGAAACTCCAGCCGGTGAGAAAGGCCAATCCTCCAAAAGGCGTGAGCATACCCAGCGTCCGAATGTCCGTAAGGGCTAAGATGTAGAGACTTCCAGAAAATATCAGAATGCCAGCAAAAAAACTCCACCCGGCTCGGACAAACACACGATGATTGAACCAATGCGCACTTAACCCGGCGATGAGCATCGCTAATGCATGGACCAGATGATAGCGCACTCCTGTTTCAAAAACAGCCATCATCTTTTCCGATAGGATGGGACGAAGACCATGTGCCCCAAATGCCCCAGCTGCCACCCCGATGCCAGCCGCTAATGCTCCGATGACTAGGATTCGTTTTGTCATGTTCGTTGCCTTCAACTCCTTTCTATGGAGAACTTGTGGGAGGAATGTTTCGCCCCCACGCCACCGTTTGCCATATACGTTCATGGCCCCAATATAAACCGATTTTTACTAGCGAATCACTCAACCCCGCAAACAACGCCATGGACACTTCTCCGGAGATGAGCCAGACCACGATGGTTGTCACAAGGGTCGCAATCACTCGCCAACTCATCCCTTTCACCACGCTGCGTAAATGCGTATCCATATCGTCCCTCTTACCGAATATGTAAATGTTCAGATGAAAATTTCATAAAAACCGTTATACAGGCATTTTCAGAGAAGTCAGGAATGCCAGTCCTGGTATTACGGGTTGCCTTTTAATTACGAACCTTTTTTTGCATACACAAAATCTTCCAACGAATAATTATCCAGTACCGAGGCTATGGCATTCCGTACGTCCAGCATAATTCCTTGAATCGGACAAGTTGCTGTTTCCGCATGTGGACAATCCGCACACTTTTGATAAGCTGTTTGACTCACACAAGCAATCGGTGCGAGGGGGCCATCTAAAATTCGAATAATTTGGCCCAATGTGATTTCCTTCGGCGCTTTAATTAAATACACCCCGCCATTCATGCCACGACGACTTCCAATGAGACCAGCATTTTTTAAGGATATGAGGATTATTTCGAGAAAACCCAAAGGAATGTTCTGGCGGTCGGCTAAGACCTTTCGTTGAACCAACCCATGCCCATATTCCTGGGTAAGCTCAAGCATGGCCCGGAGGCCATATTCACTTTTCTTCGAGAATCGCATAAATAACCATAAAGTTAATTAAGTTTATTAACAATAGTGCAAAACAACAGCTTTTTCAACATTCGTTGTTAAATAAATCACCCATGAACCGTGTTTCATCTAATTAATTGGAGATATCCCTGAAGGCACAAGGCCGTTTGCCGGTTTCTGCCAGGTTGCAAATTCTCCCATCAACTTGCGGCTGAATCGGCTTTGTACTCGCACGAAGAGTTTGGTGAAGACGTTCCTTCAGAGACACCCCCACAGACACCCATTTCAGTGGTTTCAACATGTCATACCCATCACCTCCCTCAATGAGATATTTATAGGTGATAGCTTGAAGAGGCCTAGCAGGCAGCTTTATCATTTTTCCGTCTTGCACAAGAGAAATGGCATCCACCCTACGACCTTCTCCCTTACGAGGATCATGCGCGAATGCAAAGCCGCTTATCTGAAGCCACTGTCCTTTGCCAGACCAATCTTCCGTCGCTCGTTCCAAAACGGCACCCAATTGATGGTTATTGAGTTCAACTTGGACCAGCTCACTGTTATAAGGCAATAGCTCTTCTAAGTCGCGTTGCGTGATAGGGCCTGGTGGGATATCTTGGTTTACGCGCAGAGAGCCGGCATTAATAAAAGCGATATCGGCATCCTCAACAACTGCGAGAACCTGGTCAGCCACCCAATTTCCTAGATTGGTCTCGTAACTCCGGATCTCCAGTTCCTCACCGTTTAGTAGGACACCTGTTTCCCCGACTGCTTGATGAAGGCACCCCACCTCTTCGCGATGTTTCGCGCAAAACCACTCCTCATGGTCTTGTAAGATGCGATCAACCCTCTTCTGAATTTCAGGATCTGGGCTCAAGCGATCTCGATCCAGGAAACGATATCCAAAGGAAATAAAAGGTTTCTCCCTAATCATTCGTATACGCACCACAGTGGCGGTCCGGGCATCGGCATCGGCCTTTAAAATCCACCGTCCTTCGATTTCGACATGATGCCGTTGATGTTCGTGGCCACCAATAATTAGGTCTGGGCCCCTCTCGCCCAACGTCTCCAGAATTTCACGATCCTTTTCCAAGGCAAGATGCGTTAACGCGATCACCACTTCAGCCCCCTGATCCCGTAATCGCTTCGTTTGCTCTTCTGCCACATCAACCGGATTAAGAAATTCATCCACATAGTCAATCTTGTTTGCAGGGCTCTTATCAGTCGTCAGCCCGAAAATCCCCACGCGTATACCTCCGCTTTCGACAATCCTGCCAACCTGTAAATTATTCGAAGCGACTAAGGGTTTCCCATCTTCCTGAGCAAACCGAATGTTCGTTCCAAGCCATTGAAATTCTGATTGATCAATCCTAGCTTGCAATAGAGCCGCATGTTTCCCATTGGCTTGGTCAAACTCGTGATTACCAAACACGACAAACATGCGAGGATCAAAAACGCCAGGAGCCCCATCGAGGCTATTCAGCACCTCCACCATATGAGCGCCTTGTGTCCATTCTGAAAGGAGCGAAGGAAATAAAAAGTCCCCTGCATGGAGAAAAAGTAACTCAGGATTTTGTTGCTCAAGCTCCCTACGGAGCGCGCGAACGAGTCCCATTCCACCCCGTTTCCCTCCCTCCACACCCTCGATCCGGTACACATCGTTCATCGCCAAAACCACCACTTCACGTTCAGGCGGTATCTGAGCAAATACCAAGACAGAAGACGATAGGAATAAGAAAAAGAAGAAGCCCTGTAGCAAGAGATTCACTTTTAAATTCGTCATATTCAAGAATGCCACAATATTCTCTTCGATGTCTTTTGGAGTTTTTTTTAATTTAAAGCAAGGCTAGAAGACTTCTTCTCTCTGAGGAAGGATCGCATAGAATGGCTAAGTCCAACGCTGGGAGAGAAAAACTCCCTTGGGTAGATATAGACAATTGCGATGTGGTAGGTGCCTTTTGGTGGACGCCAAGGGAGAAACTTTAAACCAATAATTCCAGATTTTAGAAGCGTGGAATCTCATTCTCCAGAGTGTTTCGGTTGATGTTCACTCGTAGTATTTTTGAGCGATAGGAGAGGGTATGGAATACATGGTCTTGTGGCTACAGATCAAACACGATGGAAAGTGCAGCTTTTATTGGTTCGCCATACCGCTTTTCAAGCATCCCCTGTTTATTCCTGATACGTGACACATCAATCGCTCGCAACTGTTTCAGATTGATATGACGGTCCTTATCTAGCCCATTCGTCTTTGAGGATTTGAGATTAACGGCAAACGGCCAATCTTTATGACCGGGAAGTACAGGAGCAACGATGACCGTACGAGAACCTTGGTTCACCACATCACCCTGAAGAATCACACAGGGACGTTTTTTGTTGGTTTCGGCGCCACGTGTCGGATCAAGTTCAACCCACCGTATTTCTAGTTGCTTATAGGCCGCCCCGCTCATGAGTCCAGCCCATCAGCAAGCGTATCGTCCCACACAGCCAATTCTTCTTGATAGTCCTCGTCCTCGGCTTCTTCAAGGTTTGCCCGTAAAATGGCTTGCTTCAGATGCCGCCGTTTTTCCTCCAACAATAAGTGATTGACATAGGCGCTTTTATTCTCGCTACCCACTTGTTTTAAATAATCAAAAGCTTCGTCTTCTAAGGTAAATGTCGCTCTATTGCTCATGGTCATACTCCTTTATCGTACTATAATATCATACTATTACGTATGATAAAAGAATTCCTTTACTTTCAAAGAGGGTTCTAACAAAATTCGATTTTGGAAAGTCTGCCTGTATAGAGAAAGCACCCTCTATTAGATAGGAGAGGTTCAAACCGCCTAAATCTCGCTCCCAATAAGGCTTTTAGCCTATTTGAAGAGTAAAGAGTATGTTTTGGTGAACGTACGGGAGACAAGTTTGACAAGCCCGCCTTCGCTAAAAGTGCTCCGGCGGACAGCCTTGCTTTCAGCTTCTTTGCTGGCCTGCCAGCCGAAGCTTCGGCAAAGGCTGGTGGGGGGCAGGACTACCGAAAAGTCTCCTGCATATGCA
>Ga0224496_10002194_pt1 | contig 11691 bp, 9 predicted proteins | sample SF_Jul11_sed_USG_2_FD_168127 | JGI IMG/M metagenome (GOLD analysis project Ga0224496, IMG submission 168127) | Sediment microbial communities from San Francisco Bay, California, United States - SF_Jul11_sed_USGS_8_1 | ecosystem: Environmental > Aquatic > Marine > Sediment | place: USA... | reverse complement strand
GATTACGGAACGGAGAATGGGCTTAGTGGTTTGATCTATTGAAATACCGCGCCGGACTTAAAATCCCTCGGACATTGCGTCCGTGCCGGTTCATAAATGTTGACCAAAATGCTGACCAAGCAGTGACAAAACATGCCCAAAAATGCCAAAATCTGGTCATCCTTGGACACGTAAGTGGTTGATAATAAACGGAGTAATGGTGGAGACGGCGGGAATCGAACCCGCGTCCGCAAGCCCTCTACAGACAGTTCTACATACTTAGCCATGTTCTTTAATTTAACCTTGGCAACCGCTAACCGGCAAGCTGATGACAGGCGAGTCACCTATTTTTTAACGTTTTGTAAAGTGACCCTACAGAACGCGATCCTTGTTAGTGACTCTGCTGTCTGTTGCCAGACCCGACGTTAAGGCCCATCGGTGCAGAGGCTAGCCGTTTAAGCGGCTAAAGCGTAGTTTTCGTCGTTTGCGACTAAAAGTTTTCAGTTGGATTTACGAGGTACTCTGACCCTCGGTATGCCCTGCGCTGCTTTGCAACCCACGTCGAAGCCAAGTCGTCCCCTGAATTCTATGTGGTACTGATGTAATAGATGGTAATTAAGCTGGAAAGTTCAAGCTTATTGTGTGAAGTGTAACAGAATCAAGTACTCCGTCAATGTCAACTTGACGGAAAACTAGAGAAAAGCAAGTAATTCTTGTGGATGGTCTATTAAATGTTTTGCGCCCCAGGTTTCCGGTGGGTGGTTGTTACCTAGGTAGCCATATTTGGCGATAATGGGTTCCATACCAGCGGCCAGGCTGGCTTTGACATCACGGATATCATCGCCCAGGTAAATGCATTTGGATGGAGAGACGGTCAGTTTCTTGCTGGCGGTCAGCAATGGTTCGGGATGTGGTTTTGCGTGCTTGGTTTCATCGCCGCTGATGACGCATGCGGCGCGCTGGTTTAAACCGAGTTGTTGCATTAGTGGGTGGGTGAAACGTGCAGGTTTATTGGTGACGATGCCCCAGGGCAGGCTGCATGCATCCAGATGGTCCAGAAGCTCGGCCATGCCGGGAAATAAGCAAGTATCATGGCACAGTCGTTCCGAATAAAAATCCAAGAATTCCTCGCGCATCAAGTCATAACCGGTATCGCCGGGTTTAATGTTAAAAGCAAGTCCAAGTAGCCCGCGCGCGCCTGCGGATGCCTCGATGCGGATTTTTTCAATGGGTAGCGGCGCCATGCCACGCGCTATGCACTGGCGGTTTAGTGCGTGGCCAAGATCCGGTGCGGTATCCGCAACCGTTCCGTCAAAATCAAATAAAACTGCTTTAATCATCCAATCAAGCGCGGTAGGCCAAAATGTAGTTCACGCTGGTATCCGATTCAAGCGCATAAACTTTGCTAAATGGGTTATAAGTCATGCCAATAATCTTCTCATCAGAAAGCGCAGCGCTGCGGGCCATGCGGGCAAGTTCAGCGGGTTTGATAAACTTGGCATATTCATGTGTGCCGCGTGGTAACAGGTTGAGTATGTACTCTGCACCAATGATGGCAAACAGGTATGATTTCGGATTGCGGTTAATTGTTGAGAAGAAAACCCAGCCGCCAGGTTTGGTTAGATTGGCGCATGCCTTTACAATGCTTATGGGGTCAGGAACATGCTCCAGCATTTCCATGCAGGTGACAACATCATAATGATGCGGTTGTTCTTTAGCGATAGATTCGACCGTGATTTTTCGATATTCAACCTGACGGCCGCTTTCCAGCAGGTGGAGTTTTGCTACTTTCAGGGCTTTGTCGCTTAGGTCAATGCCGGTAACATTAGCACCTCGCGCCGCCATGCCTTCAGATAGAATGCCACCGCCACAGCCAACATCCAGTATATTTTTTCCTTCCAGCCCTGCAAGCTCTTCAATGTAATTCAGCCGTAATGGGTTGATTTCATGTAGTGGTTTGAATTCGCTATTGGGATCCCACCAACGGTGGGCCAGTTGACTGAATTTCTCCAGTTCCATTGGATCTGCATTAATACCGTCATTTTCCATTGATTTCCCTTTGTCCATGATTAGTTGCCAGTTGTCCCGATACGTTGCTGCCAGAATGCTGCTCGATGTTGTAGTTCACTTGTGTCCAGGGTAGTCAGTTGTTTATCTTTTAGCAGCATTTTACCATTGACCCATACATGACTCACATGTTCACGTCCAGCAGTATATACAAGATGTGAAATAGGATCATAGCAAGGTGCAAGATTAATATTGGAGAAATCGACAGCTGTGATGTCGGCCGCTTTGCCAGCGACCAGTGAGCCTGTTACTTCCTCTAGTCCAAGCGCGCGTGCGCCAGCAAGTGTTGCCATATGTAATCCTTGGTGCGCCGTGAGCGCATCCACACGTCCACTTTCAGCTTTAGCGAGTAATGCTGCTAAGCGCATTTCCTCAAACATATCGAGACGATTATTGCTGGCAGCGCTGTCAGTTCCCAGTCCAACATTAACACCTTGATTCAGCATTTCTGCAACAGGTGCCAAACCATTCGCTAATTTTAAGTTTGAAGAGGGGCAGTGTGCAACACTGCAACCTTGTTGACTTATCAACCTGATTTCGTCGTCGGTTAGATGCACCATATGCACGCCGATCAGATTGGGGCTGAGTAAGCCGAGCCGTTGCAGGCGTTCAACAGGGCGACACCCGCTTGCTTCCAGGCTGATACGGATTTCATCTGGTGTTTCATGCAAATGGATGTGTATGGGTTGGTTCAGTTGCTCAGCATAGGTCAGAATTTTTTTAAATGCCTTATCATTTACTGTGTAGGGCGCATGGGGTGCGAAACAGAATGACAGGCATGGGTGTTGGCTGTGTTTGTCTCGAACTGCCAGGCCTTTAGCCAGGTAATCATCAGTATCGCTGGCATAAGCGGAGGGAAAATCAATAACAATCATGCCAATTGCAGCGCGTATTCCGGTTGTCAGTGCTGCGTCGGCAGCTGCTTCAGGAAAGAAGTACATATCATTAAAGCAGGTGATGCCGCCTTGCAACATTTCAGCGCAGGCCAGGCGGGTTCCGTCAAAAACGAAATTGGTGTCAACGTGGCGGCTTTCTGCGGGCCAGATATGTTTGTTGAGCCACTCCATTAATGGAATGTCATCCGCCAGACCGCGCAATAACGTCATGGCTGCATGGGTATGCAAATTAACTAGGCCGGGAATGAGTGCATGCTGATCCAGGATGATTCGTTCCAGTGGGCTGAATTGTAAGTGCGCTTGCTCAATTGGTAAAATATCCTTGATGACACCCTTATCAATCGCAATTGCATGATTTTGCAATACCGTTTCGGCAGGTTCAACCGGAACAATCCAACTGGCTTCAAGTAATGTATCGATTATTTCGGGATGCGTCATTCGTAAGTAAACCAGATAAAAAAAGCCCTGCGTAAGGGCAGGGCTTTTAAGTGGAACTGAAAGGTCTATTAGCGTGTGCCTGCTACTTCAATTTCAACACGTCGATCTGGTGCCAGGCATTCGATCAACGCCCTTTTGTTAGCGTTATGGCAAGAGTCACCGGTTACCGGATTGGCTTCGCCTTTGCCGTCGGTAAAGATGCGATCCTGGTCGATGGCTTTATGAGTGACTAAATATTCTTTTACCGATTCAGCGCGGCGAACGGAAAGCTTTTTGTTGTAGTCTTCATTGCCAATTCGATCCGCATAGCCAACCGCGATGATGAGGTCATAATTCAAGCTTGCCAGTTGATCTGCAAAGCTATCCAATGCTTGCATACCTTCGGGCTTAAGCGTTGCGCTGTCGAAATCAAATAATGCATCTGCAGAAAAAGTGATTTTTTCAGGTGGTGCAATGACTGGTGCGGGTGCTTCAACAACTTGTTCTGGTTTTGGGACGAGATCAGGATCGCACTCCATTGTTGCATCCTCTTTTTCCCAGTGACCTGTGCGCCAGCATAAGCTGTCAGGATCCGAGTTTCTAACGACCTTGCCGCTACTGTCAATGACGTAACCAGGACTGATTTCGCTAGCCTGGCCTTCCTCGGCATGATCATGCGTAGTGGCGATTCCCACCTCATCATGCTCTTCATACGCACTGGCGTTTCCCGAAATAAATGCCGGCAACACCAACATTCCAAGTAGATATATTTTAGCTGAGATTGTCTTCATGCTATTGTCCTTTATTGAGAGAAATTCAGTTCAATACAAAATGTTAGTTGCTGGTGCAAATACGAAAGAACTGTCTTCTCGAATTAGACATGCCTATGCATACTCGCGACCTGATTTTCAATACTTTTACCACTATGCTTGTGATTGATTATGTGTTTATATTTTGATTTTTGTCAAATCCGACTGTTGTTCACGTGCAACAGTAGGGACGCTCAGTTTAGTGATTTGTACAAATGAAATTTATTGCGTTTATATGGCAGTTATCAGGAGGCTGTTCGAGAATAGAATAATCGACTGTGGAAACCCTTTTTTGGTCTATTTCTCGATTATTTTCGTTAAATAGAACAATTAGTTGTCTCAAATGATCAAAAAAATATGCCTTAAGTATAATAGCTTTCTCTTGGCTGGCATTACTCTTCTCAAACAGCCTCCTACCTAGTATTGAGCAGCTTTTTAGGAATTTTAGTTCATTTATTTTTTGTTATTATCGTCGAATAAGTACTCAATTTCTCCATAATTCATGGCTTGAAGGTCTTCTCTTTTGATGAACTTCAGCGCTGCAGAATTGATGCAAAAACGAAGCCCCGTTGGGGCGGGCCCATCATTAAACACATGCCCTAGATGGTTGTCACCATGGCGGCTGCGAACTTCCATTCTGGGAGTCAATAACCTAAAATCTTTTTTTATGTTGATGAAGGCATTATTGATTGGTTGGTAAAAACTTGGCCACCCGGTTCCAGAATCGAATTTATGAATAGAAGAAAATAGCGGTTCTCCTGAAGCAATGTCAACGTAAATACCTTCTTCTTTGTGGTCCCAGTATTCATTCTGAAACGGTGGTTCCGTGCCTTCATTTTGTGTGACCTCAAATTGTAGTTTTGTCAGTTTTTCCTTGAGTGAAGGCTTATCTTTTTTGAAGTTTTCATATTTATTGGACATGCGAGATTTTTCTCCTGTAAGCGATAAAATTTTTTGTCACAACTCAGCTTATCTCCTAACATTCGCCATTTCGGCGTTACAAAATGATTATTGTCACGTGTAAACTCACATTTTGCGCCTTGAACTGACGAATTTATAGGCAATCAGAATAGTTACCGCGCTGTGCTGAATATTTACAATTTTTTTTAATTTCCAGATACAGCTTATCATTAACCTAAAATTGTAGTTGATTGCTACCAATGGAAACTGACCCGCTATCTATTTTTATAGGCTAATGTTTAATGATGGATGAAATAAACGATATGGTTGCCGAAAAACAGCACCCTTCATTTTTTCACGCCGCAACGTGTTTTATGGGTGTGTTTTTGATGATTTCAATCGGATTGTTTGTTTATGAAGCCAGTGTGCACGCGGTTATCTTTCTGGCGTTGATATGGGTCGGGGTAAACGCAGCTCTACTCGGTCATACCTTTATAGAAATCCGCGGCATGATGAATCGAGGCATCAGCAACGCTTTGCCTGCGATCTACATATTCCTATTGATTGGTATGGTAATCGCAAGTTTTATGCAAAGTGGCACAGTTCCCAGTCTTATTTATTACGGGTTGGATCTGCTAAATCCGGCGATTTTTTTAGCGGCCGGATTGGTGTTGTGCAGTTTAATGTCGGTGGCAACGGGTACTTCTTGGGGTACTGTTGGAACAGTAGGCGTCGTATTGATAGGTATTGGTGAAACGATGGGTATTCCGTTGCCGATTGTTGCTGGCATGATTGTTTCAGGTGCCACCTTTGGTGATAAGCTTTCCCCAATTTCAGATACCACCAATCTTGCGGCCATGAGTGCTGGGACAAATTTGTATCGCCACATTTATGTCATGTTGTATACCACGGTACCCACTTTTTTGATTGTTCTGGTAATACTCATCTTCCTTGGTTTGCAATATGCAGAAAATCCATTGCCAACTGACAATATTGGTGAAATAAAAGCGGCATTAATTGACACCTATCAATTAAATTTGTTGATTACTTTGCGGCCGATATTACTGATGTTTGGCTTAAGCATGAAAAGGGTTTCACCCGAAATTAGCATGTCTAGCAGCATCTTGCTTGCAATGGTGATTGCTGTTTTATATCAGGGCAAAGAGGCCATCGATGTGCTTAACGCGTTGTGGCAGAATACGCCGGGTGAAACTGGTGTTGAAAGTATTGATGCGTTACTGGGACGTGGCGGTATTTATAGTATGGCCTGGACATTGTTGTTATCCATTATGGCGCTGGCTTTAGGTGGGATTTTGCATTATGCTGGGTTTTTGCGCATTCTGTTGGCGCGTGTTGTCGAAGGCATCAAGCGTATTAGTGCTTTGATTGCAACCACTATTCTTTCTGGATTTTTTAGTAACATAGCAATGGGAGAGGCATATATTTCAATCATTTTGAATTGCCAATTATTTAAGGACTCATATCAGAAACGAGGGTTAGATAAAGCCGTGTTATCCCGTTCCGTGGAGGAGGGGTCAACCATGACCACGGGATTAATTCCTTGGACAACGGCTGGCGCGTTTTATGCGGCGACGCTTGGTGTTGCAACGTTGGAATATGCGCCGTATGCATTTCTCAATTTACTTAATCCGATCATTTCAGTTGTTATGGCGATTCTTGGTATTGGCTTGCTACGTAATGTCAAAAAAAGTGGTTGTTAATTTTTCCCGGATGGGAGACTACATTGACGCTCAATGGGTCGGGTGTTATATTTTTCCTTAGAGGGGTCGAGGTTATGGCTCGCTTCCTTCAAAATATACATATAATAATTTAATTGCCTATGGGAGGGACAGGATGGCTTCAACGAATCAGGTTTTTATTAGTTTTGCATTAAAAGACACTGAGTTAAGGGATAAGCTTGTTGAGCAAATAAATAAGGAGAAACCTGGCGCGAAATGTATTGATATGCCCATGAAAAAATCATGGGAGAGCGCCTGGAAAGCGGAAGTCCAGGATACAGTCCGAGGCTGTGCAGGCGTCATTGGTTTGATTAGTGAAAGTATTACCAGGGCAGACGGTCAGCAGTGGGAACTGCGTTGTGCGCTTGACTCTGGTTTACCCGTGCTACTGATTAGTGAAAAATATTCAATGGATATTCCAGCAAAACAGCTGCCGGATCTGATAAGAGACAAAGAAATCCGGTTGTGGGAAGAAGCGACTGTTTCGGGATTCCTGAATGGACTGAATTTAACCAGCGCAGACGAGTGATGAAAGTAATGGGGCAGAATCAATAAACCTTCTGTCCCATAGGGCATTACAGTTTATTTCTTGCTTGTCGGATTTGATTAAGTGCTGTCAAAATGATGTTCCGGGGCGCACCGATATTTAAACGCATAAATCCGCTACCTTCCGTTTGACCAAATTGTATTCCCGGATTCATACCAATACCGGCTTCGTGTATGAAAAAATGCTTGAGTTGCGCATCGTTCATATTTAAGGCGCGGCAATCAAGCCATAACAGATAAGTCCCTTCCGGTTTTATTAGTTTTATATCGGGCAGATGGTCTGCCAAATATGCTTCAACGCAATCACGCGTATCGCGTAGATAAACCAATAACGCTTCCAGCCAGGTTTTACCTTCCCGGTAAGCCGCTTCAAAAGCAGCAACACTGAAAGGGTTGCTGGCACTAACATGCATGGTATTAAAAACCTGAGTGATAGCCGTGCGGTTTTTTTTATCTGGAATAATCAGCGTAGAAAGATTGAGTCCTGGAATGTTAAAAGTTTTACTGGGCGCCATCGCTGTGATTATATTGGCTGAATTTTCTGTCATGGTGGCAAGTACACGGTGTTTGTTGCCAGGATAAATCAGATCGGCATGGATTTCATCGGACAAAATAATTAAATCATATTTTTTTGCAAGTTCCAGTAGGCGTATCAGTTCCTGTTCATTCCAGACTCTGCCAACCGGATTATGTGGAGAACATAGCAGTAACAAGTGCGCTTGTTTTGCACATTGTTCGAGGTGGTCAAAGTCAATCACATAACGACCATTTTCCAGTTGCAGTGGATTATGTATCAGTTTTCTGCTGTTATTTGTAGCTGCTGAGAAGAAAGGAAAATAGACGGGTGGCTGTATGATGACCGAATCACCGGGGTTAGTGAAAGCCAGGACGGCTGCATTTAATGATGGAACCACACCTGGACACATGACTATCCATTCATGTTGTATTGTCCAGCCGTGACGTTGCTGCAACCAGTCTGTGACTATTTCATACAGACTGTCCGGAAAGCGTGTGTAACCGTAGATGGGATGATTGGCACGCTCAATCAGCGCTTTTGTGATAGCGGGCGGCGTGGCAAAATCCATGTCAGCGACCCACAGTGGGATAACATCGGGTTTGCCAAACAACTTTTGCCGTTCATCATATTTAACACTGTTGGTTCCCTTGCGGCTAATTTCATGGTCAAAACCACTGCTCAAGAAATTCTCTCCCAGATAGTTGCTTCCGCCAGTGTATGTTGGAATTTACGCTTGGTTTCGCGAATCACGAAAGGAACTGCCTGGGGACCCTGTATGAGTCTGAAATGATGACCCAGAATTTCCTTTAAACCATCCAGGGTGGTGAAGTTTTCGCCATCTTTTTTGAAGCCACCGATCCATGATTCCTTTTTGGTGTGTTCCGTCAACCAGGTATAGGGTGAAGTAATCATTAATAGACCGCCAGGTTTAATTCGGGTATGGACCGTTGTTAGAAATTTTGCGGGATCATACAAGCGGTCAATCAAATTGGCGGCAAGAATCAGGTCATAATCTGTAAATATCGGTTTCAGGTTACAAGCGTCACCTTGGTAAAACTCAACTTTATTTTTGACGCCATCCAATCCAAGGTTGGCAAGTGAGCGTTCCTTATACGAAACTAGATCACCTTCTTCGGTGAGTGTGTAACGTAGAACGCCCGTTTGCGCTAGCTGTACGCCTTGACCGATAAAGCGGGCTGAAAAATCCATCCCGGTGACATGATCAAAATGGTGTGCCAGCTCAAAGGTTGATCGTCCTGATGCGCAGCCCAAGTCGAGCGCTTTATGCGCTGGTTTGTCACCCATGGCGGCAATGGCTATCTTTGCCAGTGCTACCGGGAAGTTTGGTACGTCAAAATAGGTATCGCCATAATGAAACTCAGCATATTCTGAAAGCAGTTTGTTGGTTTCATAGTGGGAACTGTGCTGGGCAGCAGGGGTGTCAGTGACGATATAACGAAACCCGGCATGCTGAAAAAAATGCCGACGAAAAGCGTAGCGTGAACTTCTCAGTGATTCATTGCCGCATGCAATCCAAGAACCACCTTTGATTAAGTTGTGTTGGTCATCAAAAGTAGGCGTTGTAAAGTCATCATACAATGGATGAACGTCGAAGCCTTCAAATGGATAAGTGGGTGTTTCGGTCCATTGCCAGACGTTGCCGGTGATGTCGAAGAATTCTCCCTGTTTAAATTTGTTAACAGGGCAACTGGATGCATAGTAATCAAGATGAATATTGCCGACAGCGGATTCGTTAAGCGGCACTTCAGATAAATTGGTGAAATCATAAAGCCGGTACCATTCATCTTCTGTCGGCAATCTGACAGGCTGGCCACTGGTTGCTGCTTTCCAATTGCAAAATGCTTTGGCTTCATGATAATTTACGTCCACTGGCCAATCCCAAGGCATTGGGATCTCTTCGGTCATTAACCGTAATTGCCATTCTGAGTTCCTTTTGACCCAGAAAGTTGGGTGCGCCGCACCGACGAATTTTTGCCAGGAAAGGCCCTCTTCTTCCCAATAATTTTCTGTCAAGTAGCCATTTGCTTCCACAAAGGCTAAAAATTCCTGATTGCTGACCAGGTATTGACTGGCTTGAAAAGCTGGAACGTGTGCTTCATGCTGGCCAAATTCGTTGTCCCAGCCATAAGTAACAGGGTCAGTAAAATTTTTGCCAACACAAATAGTGCCCGCCGAAACATTAATCAATTGGTTTTGCGGTGCTTCGCTCGATTCCCGGCAGGGTTCCCATTCAGTATGTGGCTGCACGTATTCAAGCGCATGCTGACGAATTAAAACAGAGGAGGTTTCCAAATGAATACGTTCATGTTCTATACCCATGATGATAGGCCACCATGAACTCTCCCAGGTGATCGGTAAAGTTAACGGCATATCGCTGATTAGTTTGTCTACCAAATTGCGCATGGTGTTACGGTAGTTACGCACTTCTTCAACGGGTGGCCACTCGTAGTGCGTTGTGTCCAGATCATCCCAACTCATTTCATCAACGCCGACTGCAAATGTGGATTCTAATTTTGGATTAATCCGTTCTGTAATTAATCCCGCAAGAATCAGTTTGTTGACAAAAAAAGTTGCGGTGTGGCCGAGGTAAAATATCAGCGGATGGCGTAATGGTATTGGTTTTTTATAGTACGCTTCATCATTGCGCAGCGTTTCAAAAAGCTTCTCGTAGTAATCAAGCGTGGTGTGGAAGTAGGCGCGTATTTCTTCGCGTTTTGCATTGATGTCATCCCCCGTGAGTAAAGGGGTTCTTTGGAAACGTTGTTGTCGCATAGGCGTTATTGCTCATTCGGGATTCGTGAAAGGGCGTATTATACCGTTTCGTGCGATGGATATCACTTGCAAACTTGGAAACCGTTATTGGTCAGCGGAAAACTGTGATGCTGGGCAACGTTTTCTAAAGTAAACGACCCTGTACAGAAAAATTTTTCTTTTCGTTCAGTAATAAGGATAGGTCGGTATGAGACAGTGGCTTTGAAAAAAGATAACCTTGTATTTCTTCGCAACCAAATTCTTTTAGCATCGAAAGCTGGTCATGATTCTCCACGCCTTCTGCAATCAATTTAAGGCCGAGACTATGTCCCAGTGTAATTATAGTTTTGGTAATGGCCGCATCGCTATTTTCATGCGTCATGTTGTGGATAAACGACTGATCAATTTTTAATTTGTCGATCGGGAAACGCTTGAGATAAGCCAAGGATGAATAACCGGTGCCAAAATCATCAATACTAAGCTTAACACCCAGTGATTTTAATTCGCCAAGTGTTGCCGACGTGATTTCAGCATCATGCATGGCGGTCCCTTCAGTTAATTCCAACTCCAGCCAGCAGGCGTCTAATTCAGAAATTTTCAGGCTATGCCGCACAGCTGCCAGCAATTCTGGAGAGTGGAACTGCCGTGGAGAAATATTGACAGCTACCGTCACTGGTTTTATCCCGGCTTCCTGCCAGGTTTTGTTTTGTTTGCAAGCTGTCATTAATACCCATTCGCCGATAGAAATGATCATGTCCGTTTCTTCTGCGAGTGGAATGAAATTAGCAGGAGATACCATGCCGCGCTCAGGGTGGTTCCAGCGGATTAATGCTTCTATCCCAACAACGGTCTCGCCGGAAATATCAAACTGCGGTTGATAGTACAGCTCTAGTTCACCACGTTTTTCGGCGTCTCGTAGTTCATGAACTAATTCAAGGCGATCCAGTGAACAATCATCCATTTCCGGTAGATATCGCCGAATGCTGTTGCCGCCCGCACGCTTAACTTGTTGCAGCGCTGTATCGGCGTGGCGCAACAGGGTATTAGAG
>Ga0224496_10002193_pt1 | contig 11693 bp, 13 predicted proteins | sample SF_Jul11_sed_USG_2_FD_168127 | JGI IMG/M metagenome (GOLD analysis project Ga0224496, IMG submission 168127) | Sediment microbial communities from San Francisco Bay, California, United States - SF_Jul11_sed_USGS_8_1 | ecosystem: Environmental > Aquatic > Marine > Sediment | place: USA... | reverse complement strand
AACCCAGGCCGCTGTGGGTTCACAAATCAGAGAATAACTTGCTTCTTAAATGAGACATAAAAACACTAGTTTTGGGATACACAGAATACTTTATTATGAAAGAGTTGAGTTTTAAGTTGTTAAAGAGCTACAAATAAACTAACGGTATGCACGATTAACTGATGCGACTATTAAGCAACCCAATTCTACAAGTTGGCTTTCTCTGTCATTAGATGCCGCATAACGAATCACTTCGGTACAGCTTTGATTGAGCATTGCGTTTAAACCTTGGTCTTCTCCAGCACGTAAATCAGTTCGAATGCCAATTAGCTTCTTGCCTTTTGAAAAAGCATACCCGCACTCAAAGCAGGTTCCTGAGTCACTGTCAGGCCCATCCAAAATCGCTACTAACACATCACATGTATCAATCCCATTGAGACAAATTTGTTGCACTTTGGCAAAATCAAGGCGCCCATTGATATAAGCCTTGCCGGATTCTGTTTGTGGAAGGAAAATTTCTATTTTTGGATCTTGCTCGACAATAGTATTAGCTAATGTTCGATTCCAGATTCGCTCTGCTTGTGTAAAAAGGGGTGCAGCAAAATAAATTTTTAAGGATGTCATGGGGCACACCTGACTGAGCGTAAAAGTGCTCGAATTTGGAAAATTTTAACTGTCTCGCGCCGACTATCTAGTCCGAACCGGACAGGTTAATTGTCGCCTAATATTTAACTTGGCGGAATGTCGGTGTCGAGGGTAAATGTTTCATCCACTTCCCCATTAATTCGTACCGTGTATGTGCCGGCGGGGAGTCCGGAAACGTCAAGCGCGAAAGATGTTTCGAATGGATCAATCATGGCAATACAACTTTCCTCGGGACCGAGCGCAGTCTCAGCGAGTACCACGATAAAAAGGTTATCTTTTTTCGAAATGGCCGGTGTTAGTAACTCAACACAGGGAACCGACTTATTTCCGGTTACGTTTATGCTGACTTGTACAGGGAAAGACTCAAGTATGACAATCTGCACTGTGTCAATGGTGGCCAGATTATTCGCCTGTGCATCTGCCAGTTTGAATTGACCGTCGTCTCCTTGACTCAATTGAATGTTTGTGAAAAAGGTCGGGTTGTCGCTGTCAATGACAGCCCCTTGGGGAATTGTTAAGACGTCATCTTGAAATGTTGCCGGCTGCCCCGTTGCGAGTTGACTCATAACTAGCGCGAAAAGACCGAGTAGAAACTTTTCCATCTGATTTGCTTCCCTTTTGCAGTGAATGACATATAGAATTATTACTGCAGATAAGTGTAATGGAAGCTGGTTTGGTGGTCAAAAACTAATATGAGCTAGTCCATGTGAATAAGCCGAGACAGTTTTAACCATGAAATTTAATTGCATAGCCCATTAGATACTGCCATTTGCTGTTTTCCATTTCCATCGCAACAATACCCTGAGTTGCCTAAATTCTTCGCCATCAATGCTATCCGGGAAAATCACCACGCTACAACCAAGAAATTTATTCTGCGGCTTCAGATTGAGCACTATCAGGTAAGGTGCCACAAAGATACTGCCGAGTATCACACAAGCAAGATAATTGCAGGGAGGGTTTAAGATGAACAGAAAAATTAGCCAAGGTCCGGTATAAATACAGATTATCAGTAAATTACCATGTAGGTCAGGTAATTTTTGAGCCACTCTTATCAGTGGCTATCAATGCCTCGGCACTCAACATAATTATTTCAATTTCCTCAATGATTTCTTCCTGGCGTAGTCTGTTATAACGCAAACGCAATCCGGCGACATCCTTTTCCAATCGATGAATAGCACGATTCATATGTTCCAGCCGCATGTGGTTTTCCACCATCAATGACGAATAGAAAACCTCGTGTAACGCGGCATAAAGATATTGGTCGGTAAGATGAGACAAAACCTGTTCCGGTTCCAGATTCAGCAGAGGCGGATGCGCATAGGCTGATTTTAACTTAGGGGCCGCTAGTGGCAATAATTGACGTAACATTATTTGACCAGATTCATCATCATAATAAAGCGCTTTAATACATGCAATTCTTTCCGGCTCCAATTGTTGCATTTTGTTCAACACTTCAACCAAGTGTAGCAATGTAGCCTGCACTTCCTCCACCACACTATGACTTTTTACAAAAGCAGCAATACGCGCAACCTGATGCAATTTAGTTTCCAACCCGCTTCCTACCGCCAACAGCAAGGTTCCCTCCTTCGGTGCACTGACATTCAGATACTGAACCAAAGCGTCATTAAAATCACCACAGAAACCGCGTTCCGATCCAATAACAATCCAGATTTGTTGCAACGCATCGGGAAGCGAATAAATATGCGAATAAAAGCCTAAAAAATCCTGAGCCGCCGCTTCAATACTGGTCACCGCACGTCGTTGCGTATCTAGGAAAACCGCCAACTTATGCGTTTCAAGTAAAGCCAGATTCTTCATCGCGTTCATAATGCCACCGATTTCATCCAGCGTTGCCAGCCGCTCTTTCAGTTCACCTTGTTTACCCATGTCATAATTATCCTAAATAACCACGATTGACCGCTACAAATGACATGCAACCACAACTTCTAAGTTTATTTTAACCAGGCATGCACCAGAATTTTCCATTGATCATGACCTTCGTCGACACTAACACTGGAACGCGCCACTTGCGCCTGTAGCAGTGCTAGACGCGGCTTCACCTGTTCCAAACTGATATTATCAAATAACCCTTCGTTGTACGCTACCAGCCAAGCCATCTGAAATTCAATGGTCAGTGGCGCCAGCAAATCCTGCTTGAGCATTTCACGCAGTATCCGGCCCCGATGAATACGTGTCTGCATACCCGCTTCCAGCCGCGAACCAAAACGTGTAAACACCTCCAATTCAAGAAACTGCAAATAGTCCAGCTTCATCCGACCCGCTTCACTTTTTATATTGTGATGCTGAGCCTTCCCCCCAATTCGTGACACCGAACGGGTCACATCAATAGCAGGCAAGAAACCACGGGCAAATAACTGGCGGTCAAGGTAAATCTGACCATCTGTGATTGAAATCAGATTAGTTGGAATATAAGCGGCGATTTCACCTTGCTCGGTTTCAATGATCGGCAACGCAGTCATACTACCACCCCCCTGTTTAGCTGACAGACGCGTCGAACGTTCCAGCAAGCGAGAATGTAAGTAAAAAATATCGCCGGGATAGGCCTCTCTTCCCGGTGGCCTGCGTAATAATAACGAAAGCTCGCGATAGCTTCGCGCATGCGTCGTTAAATCGTCATAGACAACTAAAGTATTATGCCCGGCCGCCATCCATGCTTCAGCGACGGTACAGCCTGCAAATGGTGCCAGATATTTCAAACCTGGCATGGCAGTTGCTTCCGCCACTACAACAACCGTATAAGCCAATGCGCCCGCTCGCCGCAACGTTTCGATGGTATTTACCACGGTAGAACGCTTCTGCCCGATCAGCACATAAACACAATAAACATTTTTGCTGCGTTGATTAATAACCGTATCGATAGCAAGCGCACTTTTACCAGCACCATTATCACCAATAATTAACTGCCGTTGCCCTTTGCCAATAGGAAGCATTGTGTCAACAATTTTATTGCCGGTATACATAGGTTGCGCCACAAAATCACGGGCAATAATCGGCGGAGAACGAACATCCAGCAGACGATAGGTACTAAATGAAAGTGCTTCGCCGTTATCGAGCACAGCACCTAAGGGATCAATCACGCGGCCAAGCAAAGCATCACCGACACCAATACTCAAACCCTTACCGGTCAGGAAGGCTTTAGCACCAGCGGTGATTCGCGTAGTCTGACATAACAGGATAGCGCCTATCCGATTATGCGCAAGATGAAAAACCAGCGCCTGACTGCCATCCTCCAACCGAACAATCTCATCCATACAGGCCGAAGGCAAACCGTCAATCCAGGCAATGCCATCGCCCACGGAAACCACCGTGCCAAGCTCCGATAAACGCAAGCCAAACCGGTAACCTGACAGCCATGCTGCTTGCCGCGCTAATGGGGTGTTAACCTGAGAGCCCGCTGATAAAACATGCTCACTGCGCATGCTGCAATACGCCACGGAAAAACTTTAATTCATCACGCAGATTAGCATGCAGCACCCAAGGGCCAATATCAACCTGGTATCCCGAAATCAATTCGGGGTTAATGGAATATTCAACCGTCAGCTTTCTTCCTGCCACTTCGGCTAAAGCACTTGATAATGTATCTTGCTTATTCTTGTCCAGCGGAAATACGCTTTGCACATTGATCTTCAACCCCACTTCGGTTGCAGCCTCCTTCACGGCGTTTTTATCTTCAATTCGCAGCTGATGCAAATCTTCAAGCAGCAATCCGAATAGTTTTGCCTCTAATTCCGGCGAAGCAAGCCGGGAAAGTAGTTTGGTGGAAAATTCAGCGCCTTGCGTGATTCCCTTTTCCTCAACCATACGCTCAAATTCACCTCGGCGCCGTTTATCCAGCACCCGCCGACGCCCAGCTTCTTCTGAAATCGAAGCCTCCAACGCAGCCATCTTACTTTCCCGAGTTGCCGCCAATTCCGCCATCAACCGTGCCTGAGCCGTTTTTTTCTCATCTTCCCAGCCAGCCAATTGCTGTTCATTCTGTTGCCTAATCCGGTTTGCTTCAGCTTCGATATGTTGCGCATCAGCAAGCGTTTTTTCAATGCCGTCACGACGTCTGGCAATCACATCCAATACAGGTCGATACAAAAAGCGCTTCAGAATCCAAACCAGGATTAGGAAATTGATGATTTCCAGAATGAAGGTTGTCCAGTCAAATTCCACGTGTTTTATGTACCTTTAATCCAAGTTAGATCAAATATTCCAGCAAAGGATTACGAAACAAGATAATCAGCACTATCACCAGCACGTAAATTGCCAATGATTCAATCATTGCCAGACCGATAAACAGGGTACGCATAATCGATTTCTCAGCTTCCGGTTGACGCGCCAGCGCATCCAATGCCTGGGTAATCGCGCGCCCCATCGCAAATGCAGGCAGCATCATGCCAATGGCCACCGCAATCGCTGCAGCCACGGTGGAAAACAAGGTAAACCAGGTCATGTCACTCATGGATTATTTCCTTTATAATTTTGTCGTGATTGCATAGCACCTGCAATATAAATGAGTGCCAGCATGCCAAAAATATATGCCTGCACTAAAGCCTCAACAACATGCAACATTAATAATGGCACCGGTACCAGCAATCCAGCTACCAGCAGAACCAGTAACGCAACCAATTCCAGACTCATGATATTGCCAAACAAGCGTACAGCCAACGCGATGGTACGCGTAACTTCACTAATCAAGTGAAATGGCAATAATAATGGCGTGGGACGCAAATAATGCTTGAAATAGCCACGTATCCCTGCACTCCGGATGCCGAACCAATGTACCGACAAAAATACCAGCAAAGCAAGACCCGCCGTTACCGATAAATTTGCCGTTGGAGAATGAAGCCGTGGAATCAGCCCGACTAGATTTGCGATGACGATATAGATCCACAATGTTGCAATGAACGGTAGCAACTGTCGTGACCGACCCGGCAATAGGGCTTCTATGCTTTCCTCCATCGCTGTCACCACGCCTTCCAGCATGGCCTGCAATGGCCCTGGATCAATTGAAAGCCGTTGCGTTACTAGCCAGCAAAATACGCCCAGTACCAGTATGATGCCCCAGGTTGTCACCACAACCGAAGTAATCGCAAGGGGTCCCAAATAAAATACGATCGCAGATGCTTCCATCAGCCACGTTCTCGAATAAATAAATAAACATTGACCATGCCAATTACTAGACCAAGGACAATCAGCCCGATGGTCCAGTGGACAGAGTAACCCTGAGCCCTATCATCCAGCCAATTGCCAAGATAGGCGCCAACAATTACTGGCAACACAAACAACAACGCTAGCGACCCCATAAATACTGATTGCGCCAATATCGTGGAACGCTCTTTCTCCGCACGCTGCATGCGTTTCACTTGTCGCTCTATTGATTTGCGTAACTGTTCATTATTCACGTTCAGACTCCACTATATTTTGACGCCCCTGCGCCCCATCTGCCACAGACGTCGAAACATTTCCTGCTCTAGTTGATTTAGACTGTCTTTAATCTCATGCAACGCTTCCTCTTCCTTGAGCAGCTGCTCCAATAATCCTGCACTGATACGCTGATAATCTGTACCATCCAAAAAACGTCGTGTACTGATGTATAGATTATTATTCACAAAGTAAAGAATGCCGCCAGGCAATGCAAGATAGTGCCAACCGCCATCCTTTAGCTGATAGCGCGTCAGGCCATAATTGAGCGCGGTCAGCATACGATCATGATAGGCCAAAATTCCAAAACTGCCTGACTCGTCCTCTGCGACAAAACTGGTGACGCCTTCAATATATTGATATTGCGTGGCGCTCTGCACATGCATCGTATAAGTTTTCATACATCCTCCTGCATTGAGCCACGCATGTAACATTGTTCTTCAGGAACCGCATCATAATCGCCACGTAAAAAAGCTTCACAATCCGTCAGCGTTTGATCCAGCTTGACCGATACACCCTGAATTCCAGTATGTGAGGCCATAACATGGAAGGGTTGCGATAAATAACGCTGCAGTTTGCGCGCACGCATAACGGTGCGCCGGTCTTTTTCCGATAACGCCTCCAACCCCAGCATGGCAATAATGTCTTCCAGCTCCTGGTAACGCGCCAGATGCTCACGTACATTTTCAGCAACTGTGTAATGCCGGTCCCCCAAAAAAATACGGTCCATCATTTTGCTGGATGACTGCAACGGATCAACCGTTGGATAGATTCCTTTGGTGGCCTGGCTGCGAGACAAAATGACTGTGGTATCAAGATACGACAAAATCGTACTGACAGCGGGATCCGTCATGTCATCCGCCGGGACATATACCGCTTCGACAGCGGTAATATCTCCGCCACGGGTTGAAATAATGCGTTCCTGCAACTCCGCAACTTCGCTCATTAACGTCGGTTGATAGCCGACGGTAGCCGGCATACGGCCCAATAATCCTGAAATTTCACTGCCCGCCTGCACAAAACGAAATACATTATCCATCAGCAACAATACTTCCTTGCCTAACGTATCACGAAGATATTCCGCATAGGTCAGTGCCGACAAGCCAACACGAAAACGCACACCCGGTGATTCGTCCATCTGACCAAACATCATCAATGTACGTGGCATGACCCCTGCATCCTGCATTTCATGCCACAATTCATGGCCTTCACGGATACGTTCACCCACGCCAGCAAAGACTGACACTCCTCGGTGCAAGCTAACGATAGCATGCATGAATTCCATGATCAATACTGTCTTACCAACCCCTGCGCCACCAAATAATCCAGTCTTGCCGCCTTTAATAAAAGGGCACAGCAAATCTATTACCTTGATACCGGTTTCAAGGATGCCTTCAGCAGGCACTGACTCGGCCAGCAATGCGGGTAGCGCAAGAATGTTACGCATTTCGCCGGTATTCAATGAAGGTCCACCATCCAATGGTGCGCCAAACATATCCAGCAACCGACCCAAGCAATCCGGTGTAACCGGAATACGCAATGGCCCGCCACTGTCAAATACTGGTAGGTGACGCTTAAGGCCGCCGGTTGGATGCAGCGCGATGACGCGCACCCGATGCGCATCAAGATGAAGATAAACTTCAAAGGGATAATATTCGTGGTCAAATACACAAAATAAAGCCTGGTGCAGCGGCGGCAAACGGTCACAAACAATATCGACGACTGGCCCTTGAATCTCTTCGATTACACCAATCGGATCAGCTTTAGCATGCATTGATTGGATCATCTGTTGCATAAAAAACGCCATCGGTTAGGTTAGATATACTGTTATACCCCAACACGGCTTGTGCTCGCAAAATAATACGGCATAATTATTACAAATCAAACAAATTGCGCTTTGGGCTAGCTTATCAAAACACAAAACTTCTTATCCATCCCCGATAATCGTATAATCATTCTCATTTTTTCATGAATCCAACCTGGCTAACTTTCTTACAAAATCAACAGGCAGTGATTGAAAACGATCGCGTCCTGCACTATGGCAATGCCGCTGCGGAATTAAGACACACGAAAAATGGCACGATCATCGCCGATCTGTCACACTTTGGACTGATTCAATTTTCCGGTAAAGATGCACATGCTTTCCTGCAAGGACAATTAACCTGTGATATCAAAACAATTAAGCCTGACATGGCGCGATACGGTGGTTATTGCACACCCAAAAGTTGGTGTCAGGCATTGCATCGTGCATAACAGAGGATGAATTCATCGAATATTACGCAAGATGCAATGAGTGGCACTCTTCACAGTTAACAAAATATCCAAGATATTGCCCGTAACCTGAATTGTTTCATAAAAAACTGGCGGAATTACTCTTGGCATTAAGGTGAGTGATACTTTGGAGGCTGCTGAACCAGACTGAAGCTTAGAGCTATTGAGTGGCTCGGCAGGTGAGTTTACAAATTCCCAACGGCTATGAACTGTATAAACTGGCGAATTCTGGAATTGATAAATACTGACAGTTGGCTTCATTTAAATATCCGCTAACGGCCATTAACTGCCAGTCACCTATTTCCTGTGAACGGCTGGTTAACCTTGAAAAGCGGTCATTCAACGACAGCTAAGCACCCAAAATGGACTGTTATAGCGGAATAAAAATGGTTTCGATTAAAGGGCTATAAGCTATTAGCGGATGTCATCAGTGGCATTAAATTTGTAAACGGCGTCAAACAAACAGGAGATCAAAAACAGGCAGCCGCTTGATTCTCTATCGCCATATCAATCAAGTTATGTATCCCCAAAATTTCAGGGCGGAATTTTGAATGCCTTCGCCTCACTTTCTGGCGGATAAAAATCGTGAATCGATTCATCGGTAAAGTAATGCCAGAACTCCGTCTCGAATGCAGGGTTGTAAATGGTAAAAGCGCCCGCGTGCTGGCGTTGCTCGAGAAATTTCCGGTAGGCATCCAGCGGCTCGGGACCGAATTGCTGGTAGATGACGCGGCCACCGTACTGGTGGTACAACTCCCGATTCAACTTCCACTGCCGGATGATCCCACGAGCCATGTCCTGTCGCATCGTATCGATCTCTGCTGACTCTTCCGGTGTCAGATCATCCGTCGCGTTCAAGTCATTGGCACTGGCTGTGTTTTGCAGCTGCTCTACGAGTCGGTTGATTTCCGATTCCTCGGCCTTTATGCCATGCTCGGATGCGTACTGGTCGAAAAGCCGAGTGAGGATTGCATCCTGCATTTCCTGGGCATCAGCTGTATGTATTTCTTCTCCAAGCACTGTCGCGACCAGCGGGGGGCCGTCAATCGGCTCGAACTCGAGAATCGAGCCGTCGGCCATCGTCGCCAGGAACAGGTGATTGTTTTTCATCACATAGCTGCGCACCCACTGGAACTGGGTGAGATAATTGTCTGATTGCGAGCCGGGTGGGCAGAGCGCCCTGGTGGCGGCGATCGTGCCGAATTGCAACTGACCCACCGATTTAGAGGTCCATGACCCGGTGCCAAGGTTGCAGTCAGCCTTCATGCTCACCGAGCCGTCGGCCTTGAATGCCAGTGTATACAGTGAACGGTCGCCGGGTTCATCAATGCGGTCATTCATCGAAATGATCTTTACCAGCCGCCATGAGGTTTCGGCCAGATTGCTCGCCGTGGCCCCTGTTACACCGATACTGGAGATCAGTGCAGTGAGACAGAGAACCTGACTGAGTTGTATCATTCTTTTGTCCGCACAAATTGTGTCGAAATTTATCATGAAGATGTAGTTATGATATTCTAATCTATGTGGGCGCATGATAGTAATTTCCAGAGTGAATGGTGACATTGAAGCGGGAGCCACCCATTGAGATTTAGTGGTGCACTGGTTCATAATACGACAGGCACAAGTTTCATCGAAGTGGTTTATAAATTCGCGCAAGACATGATCTATAAGGAGATCCTGATGACATTGATGCAATGGCGCCTGTTGATGGCGTATTTCTTGTTGGTAGCCAGCTTCTCGACATTTGCGGCAGATTCTATCGAAAACAGACCGCTGCAATTTTCTAAAGGTGCCTCCTCGGCCAAGGTGGAAGGAGCGCTCAAGGGTAACGAAGTCATTGATTACAAGTTGCGCGCCAAGGCCGGCCAAACCATGAGTGTAACGTTGCAGACCAGCAATTTAAGCAACTATTTTAACGTACTGCCGCCCGGCTCGAATGACGAAGCTGTTTTCATCGGCTCGACCAGCGGAAACGAATGGAAAGGTACACTACCCACGGATGGTGAATATTCGATTCGGGTCTATCTGATGCGCAGCGCCGCCCGCCGCAATGAGATGGCCAGCTACGAACTTGAGGTCAGTATTATCGGCAGTGCCACAACTGCACAGGGGAACGCTCCGGCCAGCGATGCCAGAGTCGGGAACACACCGTACCACGCCACCGGGCTGATTTCATGTTCAATGGGGAGCGCCCTTGAGGGTTCGGGGCAGTGCAACTTCGGCGTGATTCGCGGTGAGACGGGCAAAGCAGAGGTGCATGTCACACCGCCGGGCGGGTTTACTCGCGTGCTAATCTTTACCGGCGCCACAGTGAGAGCCGATAATGATGCCGCCCTGAAGGCAATCAAGACAGGCGATATGTGGTCGGTCGATGTTAACGACTATGAACACTACCAGATACCGGAAGCAGTGATTTCCGGTGGCTGAAGGGCGGCCTGCTATACGTTTTTACCGCCTAGTTAGTACGTGTAATTGTAAAATGGTTACTGGGTGAATTCAAGTTCTAAATGCAACAGTGTAGGGAACAAGTAAACTGTCCGTGTTTGTAGCAAATGATCTGTCCGGATTATCTTAACCCATGGAGGTTATAGATGAAACGGACAGAATGGCTACAGGAGACACGGAAGATGAGATTTAAGGAAGCCTATGAAGGTTGTAAAAGTGGTCATCTCACGCATGTAGAAGCGGCACTCCTACTTGGTGTATGTGATCGTACATTTCGGCGTTACATGGTCAAATATGACGAAGGTGGATTGGAAGCGTTGATGGATAAGCGACTCACCCAAGCTTCGCATCGTTGCGCCCCAGTTGATGAAGTAATTAAGTTAACCGAGCAATACCGCAGTCGATATTCTGGTTGGAATGTGAAGCACTTTCATGCATGGTATCGCAAGGATGGGGGTAGTCGTAGCTATACGTGGGTTAAGAATCGCTTGCAAGAAGCTAAGTTAATAAAACGGGCCAAGATAGTTGACGCGAGACACTCGATGTTCTTTGTTGCAGAAGAAGGCACTGCCAGCAGCTTTAGGGGCGTTCAAGAAGTTATTGAGAAACGCGGGTTATTTTCGTCCTTCTATTCGGATCGAGGCAGCCACTATTGGCATACGCCAGAAGCGGGTGGCAAGGTCGACAAGCATAACCCTACTCAGTTTGGACAAGCCATGAAGTGCTTGGGTATTCTAATGATTGCGGCTTATTCACCACAAGCACGTGGGCGTAGCGAACGCATGTTTCGTACACATCAGGAGCGTTTGCCAAAGGAACTGGCGTTGGCTGGCATCACCGATATGGAGGCAGCAAATGATTATCTGCGGAAAGTATATATGCCTGCTTTTAATGCTGAGTTTTCAGAATCGGCGGTTGTTGAA
>Ga0224496_10002192_pt1 | contig 11698 bp, 8 predicted proteins | sample SF_Jul11_sed_USG_2_FD_168127 | JGI IMG/M metagenome (GOLD analysis project Ga0224496, IMG submission 168127) | Sediment microbial communities from San Francisco Bay, California, United States - SF_Jul11_sed_USGS_8_1 | ecosystem: Environmental > Aquatic > Marine > Sediment | place: USA... | reverse complement strand
TATCGGCCAGGGATCGGTTCAGACGACCGAGCGCTTCGTCCAGGGGGGTGGCGAGCGCCTGCATGCCGCCGTCGGCGCGGATCGCGGCGTAGCGGCCGGCACCGCCGCTGGCGATCTCGCGCCAGACGGGCTCGGTGCCCGCGATGTCTCCACACTGGATCGTGTTCACGATGATGTCGCGTTCCCGCGCCAGGCGGACGCTCTGCGCGTACGCGACGTCGCCCGCGTACTCCATGTGCGGCGGCGCGTCGCCCACCAGGAAGATCACCTTGTAGACATCCTGGCTCTCGGTCCAGCTCATGCGCGTGATCGCCTCGTGGAGGGCCTGGTTCACGGATTCCGGGGTGTCGCCCCCGCCGCCCGCCGCGAAGTCGCGCAGCGCGGCGTAGACGCCATCCACATCGCTGCTCAGGTCGTGCGCGCGCGTGACATAGGCGTCTCCGCGATCGCGATAGCCGATCAGCCCCATGCGGATCTCGGGGGTCGGCTGGGCGTTCACCATCTGGTTGGCGATCGACCAGATTTCGCGCTTGGCGCCCTCGATCAGCCCCGCCATCGAGCCCGTGGTGTCGAGGACGAAGGCGACCTCGATGCGCGGCGCGCCGCCCGGCCCGGGCGTTCGGGAGGTCGGCTGCGGCGCGGATGCGCGCGCGTGGGCGACCAGCGTGGTGGCCCCGATCAGCAGGGCGAGGAGTGCGACGCGGAGATCCCGTCGGCACGGCTTGCTTTCCGTCATGGTGGACTCCTTTCGGTGGGTTGCACCTCGAGAAGCCTAGGAGGCATTGCGCGGACGAGCTGTAAATCTGTTGTAAATGAGAGCGGTTGGACTTTTCAATGACAATACACTTGAAGTTCTCCCGGGCGTGTCTCGGCAGCCGAGGCGGCGGCTGCGGTTGCCTCTCGCACGCCGCATTCGGCAAGCTACAGCGGCTTCCCCGCGGGCTTCGGAGAGGAGAGGGGTGACGGGCGGCATCGCAGACTACGAATCCCACGACGCGGTGGGGCTCGCCGAGAAGGTGCGCAAGGGCGAGGTGACGCCGGGCGCGCTGCTCGAGGCGGCGATCGCGCGGGTGGAAGCGCGCGACGGCGCGCTCAATGCGGTGGTGGTCCGGATCTTCGAGCAGGCGCGCCGCAGCGCGGCTGCGGCGCTGCCGGACGGACCGCTGCGCGGCGTGCCCTTTCTCATCAAGGACCTGCACGCGCCGATCGCGGGCGTGCGCATGACGAACGGATCGAAGCTCTTCGAAGACCTGGTTCCGGATCACGACAGCGAGCTGGTGGCGCGCTACCGCCGCGCCGGGCTCGTGCTCTTCGGCCGCTCGGCCTCGCCCGAATTGGGCGTCACGACCTCGACCGAGTCCGCGCTGTTCGGCGCCACGCGAAATCCGTGGAGCACCGCGCACTCCGCCGGCGGGTCGTCCGGGGGTGCGGCGGCGGCGGTGGCCGCGGGCATGCTGCCCGCGGCGCACGCCAGCGACGGTGGCGGCTCGATCCGCATCCCCGCGTCCTGCTGCGGTCTCTTCGGGCTGAAGCCGACGCGCGCGCGCAATCCATCCGGGCCGGATGTGGGCGAGGGCTGGAGCGGCATGGGGGTCGCGCACGCCATCACGCGCAGCGTGCGCGACAGCGCGCTGCTGCTCGACGCCACCCAGGGCCCGGATCTGGGCGCGCCCTACTGCGCGCCGGCGCCGGAGCGCCCCTACCTCGAGGAGGTGCACCGCGATCCCGGTCGCCTGCGCGTCGCCGTGCAGACCGAGAGCTGGAACGGCGTCGCCACGCACCGCGATTGCGCCGAGGCGGTGCGCGACGCCGCGCAGCTCTGCGCCTCTCTCGGGCACGAGGTGCGACCGGCGCGCTTGCGCATCGACCCGAACGCGCTGGGCCGGGCGACCCAGATCGTGATCGCCGCGAATCTGCGCGCCGAGGTGCTCGACCGCGCGGCGGCGCTCGGCCGCGCGCTGCGCCCGGACGACATCGAGCCGGGCACGCGCGCCCTGGTCGAGGCCGCCCGCACGCTGGAAGCGGCCGATTACGCGCGCGCAATCGTTTCGATGCACGCCGTAGGCCGGAAGGTGGCGCGCTTCTTTCTGGACTGTGACGTGTTGCTCACGCCGACGCTGCCCGTGCCGCCGCCGCTGCTCGGGCGCCTCGCGCTCAGCAACACCGATCTCGAGCGTTTGATCGAGGACATCACCGCCACGGTCGGCTTCACCCAGCTCTTCAACGCGACCGGCAACCCGGCCATGTCGGTGCCGCTGCACTGGAATGCGGAGGGGCTCCCGATCGGCGTGCAGTTCGCCGGCCGGTTCGGGGACGAGGCGACGCTGTTGCGCCTGGCGGGGCAGCTCGAAGCCGCCCGACCGTGGTTCGAGCGCCGGCCGCCGCCGACGTGATGGATGGCGCAGGAGTCAGCGCGTGATCAGCGTGATCCTCACCACCTACAACCGGCCCGCCATGACGTGCGAGGCGATCGATTCGGTCCTCGCGCAGACCCACGGCGACTTCGAGGCGATCGTGGTGGACGATGGATCCACGGATGACACGCAGGGCGTGCTGGCGCGCTACGGGGATCGCATCCGCATGATCCGCAAGGAGAACGGGGGCGTGGCCAGCGCGCGCAACGTGGGGCTCGAAGCGGCGCGCGGCGAGCTGATCGCGTTTCTGGACGACGACGATCTCTGGCTCCCGGAGAAGCTCGAGGTGCAGGAGGCGTACCACCGCCGGCATCCGGAGGTCGGGCTCATCTACACGGACTGCCTGCGCTTCGACGAGCGCGGTCCCGCGCCGGATCCGTCGGGCCGACGCCCGCGTTCCGGCTGGGTGTTTCGCGCGTTCGTCGAGGAGTACTTCATCATCTTCTCCACGCTCGTGGTGCCGCGAGCGGTCATCGAACGGGTGGGCCACTTCGACGAGGAGTACCTGCGCGGCGACGACGTGGACTTCATGGGGCGGGCCCTCGAGCACTTTCCGGCCGGCTACATCGATCGCAAGCTGATCCGCCGCCGCAAGTACGTGCGCCCCCGAACGCCCGCCGAGGTCCGGCTCTCGGGAACGGAGCAGCTTCTCTACGTGAGGAAGTTCCAGGAGCGCTACGCGGATCGGGGTCTGCTCCCGTATCGCTGGGCTGCGCGAAAGACCGCGCGCGCGGAGCTCAAGATCGCGCGCGCGTGCGAGATGCTCGGAGATGCGCCGGGCGCGCGCGAGCACTGTCGGCGCGCGATCTGTGCGGATCCCTTGCATCTGCGCGCCTACCGGCGCTGGCTGCAGGCTCCGCTGCGGGCGCGCCGGTCGCACGGCGCAGCGGCGCCATCGAGCGGCCCCCCCTGACCCGCGCGAGGCCTCTCTCTCGCGCCGCGCCCGGCCCGCCGAGACGACTTGCCAGCGAAACGCCCGTGTCGGACACTCGCCCGGCGCCGTCGGGGGCGCGAGGCCCATGCACGTCGTACACATCGACCGCCAGCGATCCTGGACGGGACAGATCAACCGCGCCTTCCTGATCGTCACGGCGCTGCGTAGCCGCGGCCACCACATCGGCTTCATCACGCATCCGGGCGCCGTGCTCGCGCAGCGCGCGCGGGAGGCGGGCATTCCGGTCGAGTCGTTCCCGCTGCGCGGCGCGGGCTTCTATGTCTCGATCCCGAGGGCCGCGCGCGCGCTGCGCGGCCGCGGCGTGGACATCCTCCACTGTCACGGCGCGAGGGATCACCTGTTCGGCCTGGCGGTGGCACGGCTGGCGTCGATTCCCCATGTGATCCGCACCAAGCACAATCACACGCTGCCGCGCGGACCCTTCAGCCGCTTCGTCTATGCGGCCAGCGACCGGGTCATCGCCATCTCCGAGCACGTGCGCTCGGAGCTCGTCGGCGCCGGCATCGATCCTGCGAAGCTCGAGACGATCCAGGACGGCGTCGATGTGGAGCACTTCCGGCCGCTGCCGCGCGACGCAGAGCTCGCGGCGTCGCTCGGCATCGAGCCCGGGGACCTCGTGATCGGCAGCGTGTGCAGCCTGCACACGCGCAAGGGCATCGAGGAGATTCTGCACGCCTTCGCGCTGCTGCAGGAGGCGCCCTTCGCGGGGCGCCTCAAGTGTCTGCTGGTCGGCAAGCGCTGGGAGCAGTGGGCCGGGCTGGCCGAGGCGCTCGGCGTGCGCGAGCGAGTGCTGTTTCCGGGCTTTCGGCGCGATGTGCGCGAGATGCTCGCCCAGCTCGACGTGTATCTGCTGCCCTCGCGGCGCGAGGCGGGCGGCACCTCCGTGCTCGAGGCGATGGCGATGGAGCGGCCGATCGTCGCGAGCCACGTGGGAGGCCTGGCCGAGTCCGTGACACCGGAGGTGGGCATCACGGTCCCGCCGCAGGATGCGCGGGCGCTGGCGGCGGCAGTCCGCGAGCTGCTCGAGGACCCCGAGCGCGCGGCGCAGCTCGGACGCGCGGCGCGCGCGCGCGCGGTGTCCCTGTACTCGAACGAGGCTCTGGTCGAGCGCACGCTCGCGCTCTACGAGCGCATCCTGAAGAACGCGCCGTGACGCCGCCGCGCGCACGCCGCCGGCTGCGCGCGCGGCTCTGCGGGTCTGGCCAGGACGAAGAGTCGATTCTCGAGAGCCGCCGCGCGCGCGACGGCGAAGAGCGCGCGCAGGCCGAGCCGGACGGGCGCCGGCAGCTCGAGCCGGCGCAGGTCCGTGTGTTCGCCGCGGTGCTGCACGATCTCGAGATCCGCGCGCGCGAGCGTTGCGCGCAGCGTTTCGATGTGGAAGTAGGCGAAGTGCTGCTCCACGTAGAGCTGCTCCAGCGGCGCCGTGATGCGGCCGCGCGAGGCTCGGTACAGCGCGCCGGCGACGAGCTCGAGCAGGCTGCGCTGGTTCGGGAGTGAGAGGCCGAGCACACCGCCCGCCGCGAGGCGCCGCCGCGCGGCGCGCAGCAGCGCGAGCGGATCGGGCGCGTGTTCGAGCACGTCCCACAGCGTGATGGCGTCGAAGCGCTGACCGTCTTCCGGGAGCTCGCCGAAGCGGCCGTCGCGGACCTCGAGACCGAAGACCCCGCGCGCGTGGGCGGCGGCCTGCGCGCAGTCATCCACGCCGCGGCCGAGCCAGCCGCGCCGCCGCGCAACCGCGAGGAACAGACCGGTGCCGCAGCCGATGTCGAGCAGGCGTCCCGGAGGCCGGATGCGCTCGATCGCGTCGAGCCAGCGCTCGTAACGCTGCACCTGGGGATTGGCGGGCGCGTCGTCGTAGCTGAATGAGAAGTAGCGCCGCAGCGCCGGGCTGCATGCCGGGTCTCCGGCGTAGAGGCTGCGAAACAGCGCGCGGATCTCGTCCGCGTCAGCGCGGGGCCAGAGGTAGACGAGTCGGCAGCGCCGGCATGCGTAGACCCGGAAGCGGGTCAGGCGGTAGCGCAGCCCGGGCCCTCGGCTGTGGCACGCCGGACAGCGCGCGTCGGCATCGCGCGCGGCTCCGGCGTGGCGCAGCAGCGTCGGCGCGCTCACGGTCGGACCAGTCTGGGCACGGCGAAGGCGGCCATGGCGGGCACGGCGCCCGTGCGCGCCTCGCACGCGGTGGTGAACTCGAGATCGACGCGCCGGCCCGCGAAGTCGCTCAAGTCGAGCCGGATCTCGACCCAGCCGCGATCGGCGGGGCTGCGCTGGGGGTCGAGCCGCTGCTCGAAGAGCGCGACGCGGGCGCCGTCCACGACGGCGCGAATCGAGTAGGTGACCGAGGCCGGCGGGAAGGCAAACCAATGGCGCGGGTCGACGCCGATCGCGGTGTGCAGCTCGCTGTGCTCCGCCACGTCGGCGGCGAGTGTCAGGACGCTGCGTCGCCCCCCGCTCGAGGGGCGCAGGGCCAGCACCGGCCGGAACGGCCACGCCGTGCGCTGCAGCATGCGATCGCGTGCGGCGCCCGTCACGGCGCGGAGCCCGGCGCCGGGCTCTTCGACGAACAGCCGCGGCGTGTCTGCTGCGGCGAGGAGCGCGATGCCGGCGTCCGGACCCTGGCTGCGGCGCAGACCGGCGAGCATGTAGCCCCAGCCCGGATCCGAGAAGACGCGCTCGATCTCCCAATGCTCGACGAGATAGGCGAAGAGCTCCGGGGCAAAGACGGGCAGCTCGGGCAGCTGCGGCCACTGCGTGAAGTGGTAGACGGCCACGTCGGCGGCGCGCGTCTCGAGCGCCTCGATGGCGCGGCGCTGCCGCTCGGGATCGACCTCGACGGGCCAGAAGACGTAGAGCTCGGGGCTCGGCGCGTCCCGGCGCGCCAGGAAGGAAAGCAGCGGAAAGTACGGGAGCACCGCGACGCGCTCGCCGGAGCGCGTCTGGCTGCGCAGATGCGCGACGACGGCATCGATCACGAGGGCTTCGTCTGCCCGAACCCGGACGCCGGCGCGCTCGCTCTGCAGCGGCGTGTCGAATTGGTCGTGGAGTCGCCAGGCCAGGCGCCCGCTGTAGCCCACGACGAGGAGGGCCGGCAGCAGCCCCGCCAGCGCAGCGATGCGCGCCGCGCGCGGATGTTCCTGGCGGAGCCGATCCGACCAGAGCAACAGAAGCAACAGCGGCGACCAGTAGAGCACGCCCACGTGCACGGCGTCCACCGGTCGGTGCAGCGCGAGCAGCGCGGTCGCGGCGAAGCAGACCAGCGTCGACTCCTGCAGGAATGCGCCGCGCCGCCGCGGGTCGCACAGCGCGCCGCGGCGACGCCAGAGCCGCAGCGCGCCGATCGCCGCGATGGCGTAGGGCGCGCAGAAGAAGACCTTGAGGCACGTGTCCCACAGAACACTCTCGCGGTAGAACGCGCTCGAAGACACGAGCGGCCAGTCCAGCGTGACCAGGATCGACGGAACGTAGGCGCCGAGGCCGTACGCGCTGCGCAGCAGCGGGCTCGGCTCGAAGAGCGGAAGCAGCGGAGGCGCCGGGGAATACAGGCCCGTCGCAATCCCTTGCAGATGCTGGAGCAGCGTCTGTTGCAGCATTTCGGCCAGCAGTCCCTGCCGCAGGAAGTGGTACGCGACCGCCACGCCAATCGCGGCCACCGGCGCGTTGTAGGCCGCGAAGACGCGTCCGGCGCGCGCGCGCGCAGCGCGCCCGCCGCCGCGCAGCGAGAGGAACAGCGCGGCATTCAACCCCAGCAGGCCCGCCATCCCGTAATCCTGCTTGCAGACGATCGCGAGGCCCGTCGCGATTCCCGCGCCGACGAGATGCGCCCGTCTCGCGCTCTCGTGATAGCGGACGACCCCGTACAGCGCGCCGGCGAGGCAGAGCTGCGCCGTCGTCGAGTAGCTGTACATCTGCCAGTGTGGAAACGCCCAGATCTTGTAGACGAAGAGCAGCGCCACGCCCGACGCGGCGACAGCGGGAGCGGTCAGGCGTCTGAGCAGCAGAAACAGGACCGCGGCGAATGCGCTGAACTCGAATACGACGATCCAGCGCGCCACGAGAATCGAGGAATCGGTGAGCGCAAAGGCCAGCGCGAGCAGATAGAACGCACCGGGCAGCGCCAGCGTGCTCGCGTCGCGGTACAGCTCGCCGCCGCGCGACACGATGTCGGCGAACTGCAGGATGTGGCCCTCGTCGAGCAGGCTCGCCGTGCGATCGAAGCTCGGCAGCTGGAAGGCGAGCGCCAGCAGGGCCACGGCGAGCGCCGCGAGCGGGCCGCGAAGCCGGTGGCCGCGCGCGGAAGGCGCGAATCCGGCGCGCGCGTCGGAAACGGCCGGCGGTGTGGCAGCGGGCGTTCCGGTCGGGCACGACATCGCCCGGACTCTATCGCGCTCGCTGCACGGCTGGCCCGAGGCCGCGCGGCGGCGCGTTGCGCGTCCTCGGCGAACTCAGGCGCCGATCACGTCGAGGGAGCGCGCACCGAGCAGCCGGCGCGCGGCGATCACGAGCAGCGCGGGACCGAGCAGGCCTGCCGCCCAGGCCAGCGCCACCGCGAACGGCTCGAGGTCTCCGAGCCAGGTGTTCGCCGCGATCTGCGCCGCCAGCACGAAGAACGGATGGAAGAGGTAGACGGCATAGCTCGCCTGGCTCGCGCCGCGGAGCAGCGGTGCGGGCTCCGGCCGCGCGCACGCCCACGCGTAGATCAACCCGAGCACCGCGTAGATCTCGAGCCAGGCAGCGCTCCGTACCAGCAGCCGTGGCGCGTGGCCGTCGAGCGCCGCCGCGGCCGCGAGCAACCCGATGCCCGCGGCGAGCGCCGCGCAGGTCGTGCGCCGTCCGCGGGCGAGCCAGGTGTCGAGCGCCTCCCGGTGCAGCCGGGCGAGCCAGCCCAGCGCGAAGAAGGGCCACCACAGCAGCGGATTGCGCAGATGCCAGTAGAAGGGCAGGGGAAGGAGCAGCGCGGCGTCGACGCACCACTGGCAGACCAGCAGGATCAGCAGCAGCGCGGCGAGATGCCGCGGCGCCGCGCGCGCGAAGAGCGGCGTGAGCGCCACCAGGAGCGCGATCACGAACACGTAGTAATAGGGACCGAACGACGAGCCCAGGAGCAGATCGGCCCAGGTCGAGCCGGCGTTGCTGGGCGCGTGCGCCGTGATGCGCCAGAGCTGCGCCAGCAGCGAGGCGACGAGATACGGCGCGAGAATGCGGCGCAGGCGCCGCCACGTGGTGGCCGCGGGCACGCGGGAGCGCGTCGCGTACAGGAAGCCGGACGCGAACAGGAACGCCGGTACGCCGAAGCGCGTGAGGTGACCGAGCCAGATCGCGAGGGGCGAAGCCGAGGGCTGCCACGGCGCTGGCAGGGCGTGGACGAAGACCACGCAGACGATGCCGGCCGCCTTGAGCGCATCGATCGCGGCGAAGCGCGCCTGCGTCAGCGGGGATTGCGGCACAGCGCCAGCAGGTCGAGGCAGTCGTCGCAGGCGGGCCCGACCGGGAAATCGCGCCAGCTGAATGCGGGCGCGCCTGCCGGGCGCCGCGCCGCGAGACGCACGAGCACCGCGCAGCGCGCGAAGAGCGCGCGCACGAGCGGCGCGGGCAGCCGCTCGCGCAGCCGCAGCGGGTCGAGGCGCAGGATGCGTCGGATGCGGCGCGAGCGCGCCGCCATGACTTCGCGGACGGCGTCGCGCATGCCGACGCCCCGCACCTCGACGTCTGCGAAGCGCGCGCGCAGCCTGGCTTCGAGCTCGCGCGCGTCGTACTCGTGAACGTGATAGGGGTTCACGCCGTCCGACATGCGCACGTTCGGTGTGGTGAGCATCGCGAGGCCGCCCGGAGCCAGCAGGCGCGCGATGGCATCGAGATACTCGGAGGGATCTTCCAGGTGTTCGATGACCTGAAAGCTGACGATCGTGTCGAAGCAGGCGGGGCGGAACGGCAGGGCGCGGAGATCCGCGCGCACGAAGCGCGCCTGCGAGCGGCGGGAGGCGAGATCCGGCGCGACGCGATCCACGCCGATCAGCGTCGCGTCCGCGCCGCCGAGCAGCGCGGCGCCGTGGCCCGATCCGCAGCCGAGATCGAGGAAGCGGCCCGCGGCGCTGCGCGATCGGGCGTATTCGTAGGCGGCCCGGTGCCGCGCGAGGTCGAGGGCGAAGCGCGCATCGCCCTCGTGCAGGCGCTCGCCGCTGAAGCGAGCCTCCGTCAAGTCGGGGCTCCCTGCGTCTCGCGCAGGGCTTCGCGCGTGAACTCGCGCGCGAAGACGAGCCCCATCCCTCCGCGCAGACACAGCATGCCCGCGGACAGCACCAGGCTCTGCGCCAGCAACAGCTCCTGCGGCGCGTAGTCGGCGAAGACGAACAGGAAGGCGGCTTGGCTCGTGCCGAGGCCGGCGACGGCGATGGGCACGCCGGCGACCACGCCCACGATCAGCACGCCGACGGCCATCACGACCGGCGGGACGCGGACCTCGAAGGCGTAGAAGGACGCGGCGAAGAGGGCGACGAAAGAGCCGGTGAAGCAGATGCGCAGAGCCAAGAGCGCCCCGATGCGCTGCGCCGGCACCGTGCGCAAGCCCTGAAAGACGGCGAGCGAGCGAATGCGCTCGAGGGGGCCGAGCGAGGTCGGCATGCGCAGCAGCGCCAGGCCGCCGAAGAATGCGATGGCCGCGACCGCCACGGCTCCGGCGATCGTGGGCGCGCGCGTCTCGACGAGCGCGACGCCAGCGCCCGCCAGGCCGAGCACGACCACCAGGTCGGCCGAGGAGATCAGCAGCACGAGGCTCGCCGCCTCGCCCAGCGAGAGCCGGGTGTGCCGCCGCAGCAGCACCGCGAGCGCGCCGGCGCCGAGGGCGTAGTTGACGATGCCGAGCAGGTAGCTCGCGCACTTGAGGCGGGCCGCCGTCCACGCGCCCAGCTCCTCGCGCGGCAGGCGCGCCAGGAGCGTCATGGACAGGGACTCGAGCAGCAGCGAGACGGCTCCGTAGCCGAGCAGCGCCAGCACGATCACGGCGCCGATGCGCCAGCTGATGGCCTCGGCCAGCGCCGCGAGGTCCACGCGCGCGAGCAGCCAGACCAGGACGGCCGCGCTCACCAGCGCGGGAGAGACGCGCTTCCAGGTTCCCCGGCTCACGTCGGCCGCACCTCCTCCCAGCGCAGTCCGGGCAGCTCGCTGCGTTCGAACGCGAGGCCGAAGGTACCGGAGAGGAGCACGCACAGGGCCAGGACGGCGAGCGCCGCGCCGATGCCGAACGCCGCGAGCCGGCTGCGCCGCAGCCAGCGCGTCAGCACCTCGCTCGCGTAGTACGCGTACGGCAGGGAGAGGCCGAGCAGCGCCGTCCCCTTCAGCACGGCGAACCAGGGGTTGCGCCAGCTGTACGCGGCGTAGGCCAGCAGCGTGAGCAGCGTGAGCAGCACCAGGGGCGCGTCCGTTGCGGAGCGCCGGGTGGCGCCGCGCGCCAGGCCCACGCAGAAGGCCGCGCTGGGGAGCAGGGCGAGCGTGAGGAGCAGCGTGCCGAGGCGCCGCACCGGCGCGGAATCGGTGGGCAGGAAGTAGCGATGGGCATCGAACCAGGCGGTCGCGTACGTGCTGCCCCACACCGAGCGCAGCAGCGCGGGGTGGAGCAGCTGCGGATCGGTGAAGGTCGCGAGCGGGAATCGCAGGTAGTCGAGCACGCCGCGCTCGCCGGGTGGCATGCCGAGCATGCGGGCGTGGGCCGGCAGGCGCGACGGCAGCGGCGATCCGTGGGCGAGCTGGTTGCGCGCGTAGAACCAGCCGCCGAGCAGCGCCGCGCTGGCGAGGAGGATGGCGCCGGAGCGCAGCGCCGCGCGCTTGGACCCGGCGCGCCATCCGCTCCAGGCGAGCGCGCCGGCGCCGGCGACGGCCGCGAGCGCCCCGCTCGCCTTGCTCAGCATGGCCGCCCCGCTCGCGGCTCCCGCCCAGAGCGCGCGCCGGATCGAACGCGACCCGCCCTCTCGTGGCGCGGCAACGCTGAACATCGCGACGGAGGTGCAGAACGCGGCCAGCATCTCCTCGTTCACCATCGCGCTCATGTGGACGTGCGCCGGGAGGTAGAGCAGCAGCGCTCCGGCGAGGAGCGCCCGCTCCGGGTCCGCGGGAGCCGCGCGCCGCACCAGGCGCATGGCCAGCGCGACGACGCCGAGACCCAGCAGCGTGTTGAGCAGGGGGATCAGCACGGGCTCGAGTCCGGCGCAGCGCAGCAGGAGCGCCGAGAGATAGAAGAAGAGTGGAGGATCGGCGGTGGACCAGGCCGCATCCGCAGTGGGGAGCTGCCAGCTCCGGGTCAGGGCGTGGATGTATCGCCAGTTGTGTGACGCGTCGAAGC
>Ga0224496_10002191_pt1 | contig 11700 bp, 7 predicted proteins | sample SF_Jul11_sed_USG_2_FD_168127 | JGI IMG/M metagenome (GOLD analysis project Ga0224496, IMG submission 168127) | Sediment microbial communities from San Francisco Bay, California, United States - SF_Jul11_sed_USGS_8_1 | ecosystem: Environmental > Aquatic > Marine > Sediment | place: USA... | reverse complement strand
AGTTGGTTGATCAGTTGGAGTTGGTTGATCAGTTGGAGTTGGTTGATCAGTTGGAGTTGGTTGATCAGTTGGAGTTGGTTGATCAGTTGGAGTTGGTTGATCAGTTGGAGTTGGTTGATCAGTTGGAGTTGGTTGATCAGTTGGAGTTGGTTGATCAGTTGGATTGTTAGATTCTTTGTAATAATCAAAAAAGTGTACTACTTCAGATTCACCATAATGAGCTTTAATTGAATATGTTCCTTCTGTTCTAAAATTGACACCATCTTTTACAAGAAAAGTAGTTAAGAATTCCAAATCAGATGTTATAGTTCCAAAATAAAATCCAGCGGGCATTCCATAAGGATCATAAATTCCTATCAATGCAGTAGGAGAATCTAAGGCAGAAACAATACCTGTAATGTGTATTGTATCATTGTCAGCGTATTGATTTTTGTCCGTATAAAGAAGAATGATTTCGGGTTCTTTGTTTATTGGAATAGGGATTTCAGTGTTTGAGTTGTTCCCGATTGTAAAATAACTATTTTTAGAGGTTTGCCCATAGTCTAGTTTTATTCGGTATTCTCCAGTTTTTTCATAAAATGGAGAATCAAGTTGAATTGTCTTTGTAAATATTTTTTCAGGTGAAATTTCCAAATTGTTTGCAGATAAAATTTTTTCATCAGGATCATAGATACTAAGAGCTATTATGGGCATTCCAAAATCAAGAATTTCTCCAGAAATAGTAATAGAGTCACCAGTATTGTAGTGTTGTTTGTCAGTATTTACAAGAAATGTTTCTGCAAAAACATCTGAAAAAACCAAGGGAGATAGTACGGTTAGCACTAACGTTATTCCAAGCAAATACCCTAACACATAAAAAAAATTTGTAATTTTATATTTAATAATCACGTAGAAATCATACTTTTCATTCAACTGTGATCATGGCAGACATTATTGGTGCTAATACTATTGGATCTACAAGAGAATCCCATACAAATGTCTCAATTTTGTAAACACCAGATTGTTTTGGAGTCCATGATTGAGAAACGTCAAGACTTTGTGCAGATGACAATTCACCTTGAACCCAAGAGATCGATTCTACAGTATTATTGTCATTTTTTACTTGAAATAGATAGACAAACCTCTGTTTAAAATCATTTGAATTAACTATAGTTCCAACTATTTGTAACGGATTATTTGACGAAAATGACTGTAAGGAGTTTCCAAATCCATCAGAGAACTTGATGGGGAGATTGTCTACTCTCTCAATTGGAGTAATTGAAGAGTCAACAAGGGCAAAAATGTTAATCTGCAGATTATCTGAAATAGAGTATGGTTTTGGTAAAGTGTAATCATCGTATTTTGCATAGATTTTATCGCCAAGTACTGAATAAAGTCGATTTCCACTACTATCTGAAGTCTGAGATAAATGAATTGCTGCTACAAACATTCCAGAACTTTCTGATGTCTCAATTCCATCAACTTCTATTCCCGCAATATCAGAATCTGATGAAACTTGAATCGAAATATGATCTAACGCTTCAGGATTGAGATTCATATCAGAATCAATTATACGAATAGTTACAGTGTCACCTAAAAGAAAAATTTCCTGGTCAAATTGAATAGTTCCAACATTCCAACTTACGGGTGCTGATTCAGTTAAGATTACCCCGTCTGCAAATTCGAAGGATATGGTAACTGCTGAATCTCTATTGACTTCTAAGAATCCACTTGTTGGGCCAGTACCCATAGTTCTAGGAGTGGTATCAATAGTGCCATCCCCATCTACGTCATGTGCAAATCCTGTAAGGGTTAATTCAGCTGTAAAAATTCCTGAATTAACATCAGTCTCTGTAAATCGATAAGGTTCAAGTGAATGCTCTCTTGTTGAAATTTTGATTGGATGGTCTGGTGTGTTGCCAATTGAATCAATTAAATGTCTATCAGTATTCCAACTAGGGGCAATGATAGTCATTTTTATTTTGTCAGTCCAAGAATACACGGGTTTATCTGTAAATATTGGAGAGTATGGTTTTTCATAATCAGGAATGGGTTCACCAAATACAGGAAGTAAAATCAATGAAATTATTGTGAAAAAAAGATACATATCACAAATTATTAAAGATCGAATTTAATGTTTGATGGATTAATTCTAAGATTTGTCTTCAGGAAGGGAGATTAGTAAAATGTTATCTCCACGCAGTAGTGTTTTACCAATCTTTTCATGTTTTTCATCAGTAATATCTTCAGCATCTTCTAATGTCAAATTCATGTGAATGTCAAAGTCTTTTAGAATGCCTTGAATAGTTCTAGTGTTTCTCAATCGAAGTAAAACTATCTTATCTTTACTGTTGTTCATTAGATTAGTAATTTCATCGGCCATAGTATTATCAGATTATTTTTTCTTGCTTACTTGCATGTATAGATCAACAGTTCCACTTCCAATTGGAATGTTACTACCGACAATTACATTTTCAGTGATACCTTTGAGTTGCTCTACTTCTCCTCCAAGTGCAGCATGTGCAATTGTAGGAACTGTGATTTCAAATGCTGCTCTTGCAAGAACACTATCTTTAGTGCCAGCAATTCCGTGTCTACCAATTTGTTGCATGTAGCCTCTAGAACACATCAGATCAGATACCAACATGATATACCTATTGTCAACCTCTAATCCTTGATCACCCAGAGTATGATTGAGTTCATTAATCAGGGCATTTCTTGCAGCTTCAATTCCAAGAGTTCCCGCTATTTCAAATACATTGTTTGTTCGTACGTTTGTTTTATCGATACCGTTTACTTCAAGTACTTTTGCAATGTTAGAACCAGTTGTTTGAATCACCCATTCGTCATCTTTTTGGACGAGGGTTACACGCTCGATGTCAGGAACTCCCTTCACTGTGGTGTTTAGAACTTTATTTCTAATTGCAATTACTGTTGCAGTGTCAGACTCTTCAACCAGTTTGAGAGTAATTAATTCACCAGTGGTTTCCATTTTGAATTTTTTGTTTGATGCAAGGGATGTCTCAACTTCAGCAATTGAGCATCCTCTTTCTTTTAGTCTATTTTCACTTAGAATTAATTTAATTTCAGTAGCATAGTCAGTTTCACTGTTTGCAATTAATGCACTAATTTTAGTTTGCAATACATTTCTTGCAACTTCAATTGCTTTTTCTCTAGACTTCTTTGATTCGTTATCAAGATAGATATCCATGGTTGGAGTAACGGGCTTCTTTCTTGCATCAACTAGTTCAATTAATCTTGGAAGACCCAAGGTTACGTTCCTTTCTTTAATTCCCGCAAAGTGGAATGTCCTCAAAGTCATCTGAGTACCAGGTTCACCAATTGATTGGGCAGTGATAATTCCTACTGCTTGTCCAGGTTCGACTTTGGCTTTGTTGTAAAGAGACAATCCCTTCTTACAAACTGCTTCAACTCCATCCTTACTTAGAGTAGATTCATGCAAGGCTTCAGATATCAGCGAAGTGAGTCTTGGACTGAACGTCTTTGCGTATTTTTTAATTAAAGTATCAATCTCATCTTTTGTCGCCTTTTTACCAGAATCAATCATGGTTTGAGATTCAGCTAACCTATGAGCGTTGAATGCTTCACCATGATCACTTTTTGCAACATCTATTCCATCTTCACCATAAAGGAATTGTACAATGTGTCCATGCGGATCTCTTACCGTGCCATCATATTCTAATCTAATATGCTCTAATGCATTGATCAGTCTACGTTGCATGTAACCACTTTGTTGAGTTCTAACTGCTGTGTCTACAAGTCCTTCACGACCACCCATCGCGTGGAAGAAAAATTCTAACGCAGATAGACCTTCTCTATAATTGGATTTTACAAATCCGTGCGCATCTGGATTATTATCATGTTCTTGGAAATGTGTCAATGCACGATTGTGATAACCATCATGAAGTCTATTGCCTCTTCTTGATTGTTGTCCCAATGCACCTGCCATTTGACCCACGTTTAATGATGAACCTCTGGCACCAGTCGTGGCCATAATTTTACCAGCATTGGAATCATCAAGAGAATGGTTTGCAGTGGAACCAGCTTTGTCTCTTGCCTTACCCAATTCATTTACAATGTATGCCTCAAGTGCTTCTTCGGGTCTCATACCTCTTGTGAGTTTGAGAGTTCCTTTTTCATATTGATTAGTCAAATCAGATACAACATCATAAGTTGCTTGAATATCATCAAGAATCTGCTGTTTTTCTTTTTCTGGTACTTCAAGATCACCGAATCCATAGCTGAATCCATAACTTGTAATGAATTGTTTGACCATAATGAGAATAGAGTTTAAGAAATTCTTACCAACTGCATTTCCATAGTCTTTTGTAATTCTGTGTAATACACTTTCTGGTTCTTCTGCACCAATGGATGTTTTATCAATCACACCGCTGATTAGCTCACCGTTTTTAATTACAACATCTTTTGTTGGGCCATTTGTTCCCTTGGACCATTTTGATGTAAGGACATAGTTGAAGTCTTTTGGGAGGAATAGTGAGAACAATTGTTTTCCGGTGTATGCTGGACCATCTTTTGTTTTTGTAGCGGGTTTTGGAAGTGCATCTTTGTAACCACCAAGCATTGCAAGGTTTGAGAATTCCTGAACAGAAAGTATTGTTTCGTCTTTGGTTAGAAGGTACGCGCCAGTTACAAAGTCTCTGAGTGCTCCAATGATTGGACCACCATATCTAGGGGAGATCAATTGATCTTGAACCCTCATTAAAAGAATTGCTTCAGCCCTTGCTTCCTCACTTTGAGGAACGTGGAGGTTCATTTCATCCCCATCAAAGTCTGCGTTATATGGAGGACATACTGAAGGATGTAATCTGAAAGTTTTACCAGGCAGTACTCGGACATAGTGAGCCATAATAGACATTTGGTGAAGCGAAGGTTGTCTGTTAAACATGACAATATCACCATCAGCAAGATGTCTTTCAATCAAATAACCAATTTCAAGAGTTTCTGCAATGGTTGAACGGTCTTCTACGAAATCTAATCTAATCTTCACACCATCAGGTCTAACGATGTAGTTTACACCTGGGAACTTTTCAGGTCCATTAATTACAAGTTTCCTCATTCTCTCAATATTCCATTCTGTAACGATTTCAGGAATTGTCAGTTTCATGGCGACTTGTTCAGGAACACCAACTTCAGATAAATCCAAGTTAGGATCAGGTGAAATTACAGTTCTACTTGAAAAGTCAACTCTCTTTCCAGATAGTGATCCTCTAAATCGTCCCTCCTTTCCTTTGAGTCTTTGAGTCAAAGTTTTAAGTGGACGTCCTGAACGATGATGGGCTTGAGGAATTCCAGAAACTTCATTATCAAAATATGTTGTAGAGTGATACTGTAACAAGTCAACCAAGTCTTGCACGATGAGTGGTGGAGTTCCAGCTTCTTTACTTTCTTTTAATCTTTGATTAACTCTAATGATATCAACCATTTTGTGTGTCAAGTCATCCTCAGATCTTATACCTGTCTCAAGAATGATTGATGGTCTTACGGTTACAGGTGGGACTGGCAATGCCTGAAGGATAAACCATTCTGGTCTTGCAGTAACAGGATCATATGATAATAACAGTAAATCTTCATCAAGAATTTGTGAAAATCTTTCTCTGATTGTAATTGGAAGTAACCTATGTTCACCAATCTCTGTTTTTTCAACGAATATAGTTGGTTTTGTAAAGACTAGTTCATACTGTGTCTTTCCACAGTGAGGACATTCTTTTGCTTTCTTTGCTTTTTCTATAATTTGCTCAGGAATACGTTTTTGAGAAACCACAGTATATGCAGCATGTTTATCTTTGATTTTTTTGAATTCATCTAAATCTTCCTGTGGAACTTTGAGTCTTGCACAAGAACGACATGTGGATTGTAATAATTTGTAGATATTATCAATAAACGCAATATGCAATATTGGTTCTGCAAGTTCAATATGTCCAAAGTGTCCAGGACATCTAGCTGCTGTGTTTCCACAAGTTAGACATTTTTGTCCAGGTTCAAGAGTGCCAAGACGTCCATCCATAAGACCTCCCTGAACTGGCATTCCATCTTCATCATATGTTTCAGGTGCAGTAATTTCAGCAACAGAATATTTTCTAACTTCGGTCGGAGACCATACTGAAAAACGAATTCCGTCAATTGATTTGATTGCTTGAAGTGACATTAAATTTTCTCCTTGATTAGTAGACGTGGTGCAACATTAAGACTCTGCATTTCTTGTAAGAGTAGTTTGAATGCATATGCCACGGATACTGAAGAGACTTTGGCTTTATCACCGCAAACTCTGCAGACATATTTTCTTTGTTTAACATCATGATAAGCAACCAATCCACATCTTTCACATACAAAGATATCAGATTTGTCAGATTCATCTAACAGTCTATCTTTTAGAATCATTGAAGCACCATAAGCAATCAAGCAATCTCTTTCCATTTCACCAAATCTCAATCCGCCACCTCTTGCTCTACCTTCAGTAGGTTGCTTAGTTAACATCTGAACTTGTCCACGTGCTCTGGCATGGATTTTATCCGCAACCATATGGTGAAGTTTTTGATAGTATACAACTCCAATAAAGACATCAACTGGGAATGGTTTTCCAGTTCTTCCGTCATACATTATTTCTTTACCAGAATATTTGAAACCGTGTGTATCCATTACCTCTTTTACTTCATCCATTTTTTCTCCAACAAATGCTGAACCGTCAAATCGTTTTCCGCGAAATGCAGCAGCTTTACCACAGATAGATTCCATCATCATTCCAACAGTCATTCGTGATGGGAATGCGTGTGGATTAATTAAAACATCAGGAGACATGCCCTCTGCAGTATATGGTAAGTCTTCTGCTTTTGCTAAAATTCCAAGTACGCCTTTTTGTCCGTGTCTTGATGCAAACTTGTCGCCAATTTCAGGAATTCTCATATCTCGTGCTCTAATCTTGTACATTTTTCCACCTTCATTTGATTGAGTCATAACTACAGTATCCACAACACCAGTTTCAGAAGGCCTGACACCAATAGAGGTATCTCTTCTGTATGGGCCAGAGGACTCAAATTCTTTATATTCTTCCATGAACCTAGGAGGACTTGTTTTTCCAATTAAAATATCACCACCCTTTACTGGAGCTTCTGATGCAATAACGCCATCTTCTTCAAGTAATCTATATGCACGTTCTCCCTTGTAACCCCTAATGTTGTCTTCAGCATTAGGAATTTCAAAAGTGTCACGCATTCCACCTGGGTATTGTTTTGCCTCAGCATCATAAATTCTATAGAAGAAAGTTCTTCCCAAACCCCTATCAACTGATGCCTTGCTAAGCACAATTGCATCTTCGATATTATAACCATCAAATGGAAGTACTGCAACTACACAGTTCTGACCTGCAGGCCTATCTTCCAATCCTAGAAGCTTCATTGCTTTGGTATTTACAATTGGGACTTGTGGGTATAGCATAAAGTGTTGTCTAACATAGGTACTAGTGTTCATCATAGGTGTTGAGAATCCTAAACTTTGTTTTGCCATTGCAGATTCGTATGTATTTCTTGGAGACTGGTTATGTTCCGGATATGGAATAATAGAAGCTCCTGCACCTAAGATTGCTGGAGGAAATACTTCAAGGTGAGTATGTTTTTTTGTATCTTTTTCATCTAAAGTGACATAACAGTTTTCTTCTTCATTAGCATCAATCATTTCTAAGATACCCATTCTCAATAAATCAATCCAAGAAAGTAATTTCTTTGAGAGTTTATCTAAGAGATCTTGTGTAAGTAATGATTTGTTATCTTTGATAATTATTAATGGTCGTAAAACTCGACCAGCGTTGCAATTTACATAAAGTCGTCTTGTTGAACCTTCAATATCAGATTTATGAAATGATATTCCAACGTGAGGATGAATCTTTGAATTTCTTCTGAGGTCTCTTAGAGATTCAGCCAATTCTTGGCCATCTTTGAAATACCCAATCAGACGACCATCTACAAATACTCGGGTTCCGTCTTTCTTCAAATCTTCTTTTGCATCAAAGAAATGCACAGTTCCAAGATCATAGAGTTTTTCTACAATTTCTTCAGATGGGACATTAACTGAAATAATTCCAGATAGTGCAAGATTTTTTACCAAACCACAGTTTGAGCCTTCCGGAGTTTCGCTTGGACAAATTCTTCCAAAGTGAGTTGCATGTAAGTCTCTTGCTTCAAAGTTCGGTTGGGTTCGACTAAGAGGGGATTGAATTCTTCTAAGATGGCTAATTGTTGAAAGATAGTTTGTTCTATCAAGTAATTGGGTAACACCCACACGTCCTCGTCCCCAGTTTCCAGTGGCAATCGCATTATTTAGTTTATCAGTAATAATTCCCGGACGGATTGCAGCAGCCACTGCATTAATTCCTCGTTTTTGACCAGATCTTTCTAATTGATATTTCATGTCTCTAACCAAATTCCTAAACGCAGTTCTAAAAAGATCTGCCAACATTTGTCCTGCAAATTTGATCACTTTGTTTCCATAATGATCCTTATCATCAGGAGTAATCCAGCCAAGTTTTAATTCTAATAGTTTACAAGCAGCTTCGCCTAAGAATTGTGCTTTTTCTTTTCTATTCTCTGGGTGTTTACCCAGATGTGGTAATAATCCCCAATCAAGCAAAGTCTCAGCACGTTTAATTTGAAATTCTTCTAACATTCCAGGTGCAATTCTTTTGCTGATGTAAATGATAGCATCTTTAGAGGTTGGAACATCACCTGCTTTTTCAAAAGAGCCTTCTAATTCATCTTGAAGATCATCTACTAATGAAACTACTGTGGCGATTTCTTTATCAGATTCCAATCCAAGTGCTCGCATTAATGTGACAACTGGAATATCAACGGGGGAACCAGGAATTCTAGCTACAATCAAACCATCATTTTTCATAACAAGTTCTAATTTTGCACGATAACCAACGATTGATGAATAGACTTTAGCTTTGAAAACAATATTTCCACCAACAGTTTCTCTATCAACAATAATTTTGTTGTATGAAAGATCTTCTAATCCTACAATGACTCTTTCAGAACCATTAATGATAAAATAGCCACCAGGATCGTTTGGATCTTCTCCATGTTCAATTAATTTTTGATTAGAGAAATTATGTAAAATACACGCATTTGATTTTGCCATTACCGGTACATCACCAATATGAACAAATCTTGATTCCAAAATTTTTCCATCTTCTACAACACTTGCTTCCATCATTACAGGTGCAGAATATGAAACATTTCTCAGTCTTGCCTCAGCTGGAGTAATATGAGTGATAGAACCATCAAGTTCCATCATTCTTGGTTGTTGAAGTTTAACTTTTCCTAGTTGAATTTTGTAAGGATATTCAGCATTTTCAATATCAATTTGCCCCACTTCATTGATTATACTCTGTAATCCTCTTTCTAGAAATTCATCAAAGGAGTTCAGATGTTGACGTGCAATACCCTCACGTTTTAAAATATCTTGTATTACTGGCCAACGTTTTGTAGAAGGGTCCACCATTATACTTCCACCACGTATCTATAATAGAGGCTCTCACCGGCAGTGGGACTTTTTCTGGTAATCTTTATCATATCACCAGGTTTTATTCCTAGTCCTAAAATTGCAGGATCATTTACAAAGATTAAAGGTAATTCTGTAGGTTTACAATTGTATTTTTTTAAAACATCTTCAGCTTCTTGTTTTGAAATAATCTCATGTTTTGGGACATAGATATGGTCAGGGACTAGAATTTGGTTTTTTTTAGTTGCCATCTACAAAGCCTCCACATGGAACATTAAATGTAACGGTAAACAACATACACAAACTGTCAAAAACTCACGCTCAGGTTAATATATATCTAATCTGAAATTCGGCAGAGATTGTGTTTTTCTTTTTAGTCAATAAATTTTATCACAACCTTAAATAGCATATTTTTTTGCCTAAAATTGATGAAAGCTCATCTAACGGTGTTTACCTTATCTGCAATTTTGATTGCAAGTGTTGGTATGGCACCAGTATTTGGACAAATACAAAACTCGATTGTTGTTACTACGGACAAATCATCATATTCAGAAGGTGAAACAATTCTAGTAACAGGTCAAGTGAGAGATCTGTATTCTGGCACTCCAGTAAGTTTGATAGTTAAGAATGACATGGCAATTGTTGCTCTTGCTCAACTGACAGTAGGTACTGATAAGAAATTCAGTGCTGAAATTACTGCTGGTGGAACAATGAGAACAGCCGGAACTTATACAGTTGAAGTCACATATGGAACCCAAAATCGTATAGCAACAACATCATTTGAATTTGGAGGATCTACAATGATCCCACCAAAAGGGGATAAAACAGTCGCAATTGAAGGATCTAGTGATTTGATAGAATATACAATCACAGGCGGAAAGCTGTTAAGTATCATGCCTGATGTGACAGCAAAGTCACTCATTGTATCCATTGATGCAATAAATGATGGTTCACTAACCCTGACAATCCCAAGATCGGTGTTGGATGCAACAATGAATGATGAAGATGATGATTTCTTTGTCTTAGTTGATGGAGAAGAAGTGGACTTTGACGAAACAAAATCAGCAACACATAGAGTTCTTACGATAGCATTCCCAGCAGGAGCTGAAGAGATCGAAATAATCGGTACATTTGTAATTCCAGAATTTGGTACAATTGCAGCCATGATTCTAGCAGTAGCAATTATCTCAATAATTGCAGTATCTGCAAAGTCAAGACTTAGCATTATGCCAAGATACTAAATTTCATCTTTTTTTTTCTATTTTTAAATATACATAAATAACAAGATATTAGAAGTTGAGTTAGGATGAATTTTAAACGTTCTACAACATCAATGGCGATAGCCCTTATGGCATTGTCATTAATTTCAATGACCTCAATTCAACAAGATGCTTTTGCTCAAAGTCAAGGAATGAGTATTACAGCCAAAGCTGATAGGAACTCAGACACCATCACGGTAACAGGCAAGACAATTTCAAAAATCACGGACATTACATTTAGAGTAACATCTCCAAGTGGAAATAATGTAGTAGGAATTGGTCAAGTTTCGCCAGATGCCAATGGAGAATTTGCAACCGAATTCAAGATAGGTCCAACATGGACTGAAAATGGATTCTATACAATCAAGGCTATGCAAAGCCCACAGCAAAATTCATTGTATACACTAAAGGTGCTTGTTGAAGTAGCAAATGGAATGGCAAAAAAAACTCTTGTGACTGAAACCAACATGGAATCAGGACTGATATATGTTACTCCAAATGTTACAATAGATAAAGGACTTGAAATTTATGCAGATGCTGTTATAGGATCTACAACAATCAACATAGAAGGTACAACTGACAGGGTAAGTCAAGATATTACTTTGACAGTAACTGCACCAAATGGAAATGTAGTATCTGTTGCTCAAGTATCACCAATGCTCAATGGCGAATTTACTGAAGTAATCACTACTGGCGGACCACTATGGAAACAAAATGGGTTCTATACTGTAAGTGCAAAACAATTTGACGATCCAAAATATATCGCTTCAACTGAAGTTGATATTAAAGACGGAGTCGTAGTACCAGAATTTGGTACAATTGCAGCCATGATTCTAGCAGTAGCAATTATCTCAATAATTGCAGTATCTGCAAAGTCAAGACTTAGCATTATGCCAAGATACTAAGTTCACAACTTTTTTCATTTTTT
>Ga0224496_10002190_pt1 | contig 11702 bp, 9 predicted proteins | sample SF_Jul11_sed_USG_2_FD_168127 | JGI IMG/M metagenome (GOLD analysis project Ga0224496, IMG submission 168127) | Sediment microbial communities from San Francisco Bay, California, United States - SF_Jul11_sed_USGS_8_1 | ecosystem: Environmental > Aquatic > Marine > Sediment | place: USA... | reverse complement strand
CTCGACCGGTTCAAGAACGCCAAGGAAGAAGATATCCCCTACAAGTACCGCGACCATGCCTGGTTTACCAGTTTTGCGCCGGCCGAAGCGCCCGAAATCGCCGTCACCGTCCTGGTGGAGCATGGCGGCCATGGCGGCTCGGCAGCAGGGCCGGTGGCCAAACAGGTTCTCGAACGTTACTTTGCCCAGAAAAAAAAGGGCGCCACAACCGCCACTGCGCCGGACCGCCAACCCCAGCCCTGAGGGTAATCAACGATGTTCCGTTTCGACCGCCGCCTCCTGCTCAACTTCGACTGGGTCTTCCTGCTCACCGTGGCCTTCATCGCCCTCATGGGGCTCACCAACCTCTACAGCGCCACCCACTCCAGCCACCACCTGGGAATGCCCCTCTTCTTCAAGCAGCTCTACTACTTCCTGGCCGGGTTCGGGCTTATCCTCGCCATCATCAGCGTTGATTACCGCATCCTGCTCGGCTGGAACTATCCCCTCTACATCGGTGCCTTATTCCTGCTACTGTTCTCACTCCTCTTCGGCCGGTCGGTGGCCAATACCCAACGCTGGATCAATCTGGGATTCTTCTACCTCCAGCCGTCGGAGCCGGCCAAGCTGGCCCTGGTCATCACCCTGGCCAGCTACTATTACCGCAAGGATACCGGCAAGGGCTTCTCGCTCAAGGAACTGATGATGCCCATGCTGCTCACCGGTCTGCCCTTTCTGCTGATTCTCAAACAGCCCGACCTGGGCACCGCCCTGATGCTGATCTTCATCTTCGTCTCCATGACCCTGTTCGTCAAACTCAAGTGGCAGACCCTGGCCATTCTCACCACCACCTGCCTCTCGGCCATCCCCATTGGCTGGAAATTTTTCTTGAAACCTTACCAACGGCAGCGCATCGAAACCTTCCTGAACCCGGAGGGCGACCCCTTGAACACCGGCTACCATATCATGCAGTCCAAGATCGCGGTGGGCAGCGGCATGAAGCTCGGCAAGGGATTCATGCAGGGCACCCAGGGCCAGCTCGACTTCCTCCCCGAACGACACACCGACTTCGCATTCTCGGTCTGGGCTGAGGAGTGGGGGTTTGTCGGTTCACTGGTCCTGCTGGGCAGCTACTTTTTCATGATCCTCTGGGGACTCAATATCGCGGTTTCATCGCGGGACAAATTCGGGGTGTTGCTCGCCTTTGGGATCGTCTCGTTGATCTTCTGGCAGGCCTTCATCAATCTGGCCATGGTCATGGGGCTGCTGCCGGTGGTGGGCATGCCGCTGCCGCTGTTCAGCTACGGCGGCTCATCGCTGTTAACCACCATGATCGGCATCGGCATTCTGATGAACATCCGCATGCGCCGCTACATGACCTCAAGCTGAACATGCCGGCCGGCAACCTGCGAGGCCATACCGTACGTACATGCACGGCCGCAAAACATGCAGTCCTGTTTTGCCCGGTAAGCTTACACGGAAAGAGGGGGGATAAAAATGGCGGGAAGGAAAGAAGGAGGCGACGACAGCGGCGGCGCGGTGGCGCGGGAACCGGCGACGGTCGTCCCTATTGTGGCTCTTTGGCGCGCCGCGCCAGAAAATCGTCATGGAGATGCTTTTCGATCAGATTAAGCAGATCCTCCCCGCGATACGGTTTACTGAGAAAATCGTCCATGCCAGCCTCCTGACAGCGCTTCCGGTCTTCTTCCATGGCATAGGCGGTGAGGGCAATAATCTTGATATGGCCCCCATGCTCCTTTTCCGCAGCCCGGATGGCCGCTGCAGCAGCCAGACCGTCCATCTCCGGCATCTCGATGTCCATGAGGATCAGGTTGAATTTATCCCGACTCCAGGCATCCAGAACCTGCTGACCATTCTCCACCGAAGTCACCCGCCAGTCCTCCCACTGGAGCATCCGGTGCGTCAGTTTCCGCTGCAGCGGATCATCCTCCGCCAGCAGAATCTTACTGCCGGCGGACCTGAAAATGTCCGCCGTTGAAATGGCGCTGTGCCCCATGGGAACTGTCCAGGCAAGACGGACCGTGAAGTGAAAGATGCTGCCAAAGTTTTGCCCCTCCTCCCCGCTCTCCAACCAGAGGTCTCCGCCCATGACCCGGGCCAGTTGCCGGGCAACGGGCAACCCCAGACCAACGCCGCCCGGCTCAATCTGCTCCACACCGTCATCCACCCTGGAGAACGGCTCGAAAATCTGCTCCCGAAGCTCACGGGGCACCCCACAACCGGTATCACGGACCCTGAAGTGCAGGAGCGCGCCGGCCCGGTCAACGACATCCGCCGCGACATGGACCAACACCTTGCCGCCGCTGCCGGTATACTTTACGCCGTTGTCGATCAACCGGCCCAGGATCCTCGCCAACTGTACCGGATCGCCGTGCAGGTCGTCAGGCACATCGCCGTCAAACCGACTCTCCAGCGTCACCCCTTTCTCCTTGGCCTTCGCAGACATGCGGACCAACGCCTGCCCGACAATTTTGCGCACAGGGAAATTGTCGGGTTTCAGGGGAACCAGCCCGGCACGAAGCGACGCGCACTCGAGAATATTGTCCAAAACCTCCAGCAGATCCTCGGAGGAAAATCGAATGCTGTCAACCAGGTGCTGCGAATCCGGATCCAGGTCCACTCCCCGGAGAATTTTCGAAAAACCGTAAATACTGCTCACTGGGGTCCGAAGATGGTGGTCCATCCTGGCCAGAAAAGTGCTCTTGGCCTCGCGGGCCGCCTCGGCCATCTCCAGGGCATGCACCAACTCGTTTTCCCTTTGTCGCAACTGCTTGCGTGCCGCCCGCAGCTCGGTTTCCTGCTCGCGGGTCTGCACAACAACCGGCAGCCATCGGAACAGGCCAAAGGCGAGAAACAAAAATCCTCCCAGGGAGCAGACATGCTCTTTCCAGAAAAATAGATCCGCCGGGCTCCCGACGGGCAGAAAACGGCCGAGACCGGGGAAGGTATCTGTTATGTCCAAAAGGGTGTCACAGAAAAGCAGTACGAATCCGGAAACGATCCATGCCCAGCCGCCGACCTTGGCGACCGTGACACTCCTTCGCGCCCGCAACAGCAGCACCACTATCAAAAATACGGCGGCAGCACGAAGAATTTCCGGAAAGGCTTCGATCATGAAGAAAATTCCCTATCGACGAGGATGGACGGTGGAACAGAAACTAAAGAAAACGGCTTCCCCCGCACATTACGCCCTCCCGACACAACGAGGGGAAGAAGAGCACGCCGTCACCAATGACGTGACGCCAGGGGCCGGGGTCAATAAACAATAACGCGGCGACGAGCAGGAGCGGCGACCTCCGCCGTTTTCACAGGCGTGGCGGTCGGGTGCCATACCCATTGGGCAGAGATCCAGCCGCTTTCAGGCCTGAACTCCAAATAGCTGCGACTGTACCCCCGCCCGCCCCCCCCACGGCGGCGGGCCGTCTCGGAAAACTCGGCAACGGCAACCGCCTGGCCACAAACCCGAATCAGATAAAGGCTGTCAAAGTCCATCCGTTCCCGCTCAACACCGTTGGGCAGCACCAGAGCCTTCACCGGACCGATGGGGGAATCCGCCAACGAAACGTCAGGGCCGGACACCTTGAGGTTCGGCACAATAATCACCGGCACCTCATCCCTGGCCAGGTACCGGGCCATATCATCCAGATCGTGGTTGTCCAGGGTCACGCAACCGTTGGAGTTGTTGGGCCGTAACTCCCGGTTGGTCCCATGAATAAAGATGCCGTCACCGCCACGGCTGGCGGCCTGATCAAAGTAGTTGGGGTAGTCCAGATGAAACGCGCGACGGCCGAAGACGGTAACCTTGCTGTCGGTATAAACCTTGGTAATAAAGTAGACCCCTTCCGGAGTTCGCTCGTCACCTCGCAACCGTTTGTTGCCTGAATTGGCGCCGGTGGAGCAGACATACTGGACCAGAATCCGCGGCTGCACGCCGTCGTGTTCGATCACCATTACCCGCTGCAAATCCTTGACGACCAGGACGATGCTCACCGGCTTCTGGGTGGTGAAAACGGAGACGGAACAATCAATGAGCCGAAGAACGGCCGCCTCGCGCGCCCTGTCCACCGGCACCGCCCCAAAGGCGCCCGCCGGACGCGGGCAGGATAAGGCCAGCAACAAGGCGACACAGAGTGCGGCAACGGACAGAGACGAGCGCATAACTCATTGGGGGACAGGGTTCACGGAGTACCGGACAATCCGTATTTTACTCTACAATATTCAACGTATACCAGATCGAGAATGAATGTCAATCAACCAGCCAGTTTTGCTGGCGGCAACTGTCCAGCACCAGCGCCGCCAGGGCGTTGATAAAAGGCGCACGATCATTGAGGCCGGGGGTCCGGAACAGACGCATACCCAGAGCCTCGGCCTGCTCCCGGTACAGGATATCGACCTCGTAGAGGGTTTCCACATGATCGGAGACAAAACTGATCGGCACCATCAGCACCTCCTCAACCCCTTCGCTTGCCAACACCGCAAGCATATCCGGCGTTGACGGGGCAAGCCAGCGCACCGGCCCGCTCCGGCTCTGGAAACAGAGCCGCCCGGCCACCCCGGTCTTCGCCTCCACCGCAGCGATGGTCGCGTGCAGATGATCAAGGTAGGGATCGCCCTCCTCAATGAACTTCACCGGCAGACTGTGGGCGGAATAGACCAGCGCCGTTTTGGCGCCGGCGGTCAAACCGGCCAGGCCGGCGGTGATATCATCGGCCAGGCACTGCACGTATTGCGGCTGCGTGGGCCAGGAACCAAGCTCGACAATCTCAAAGGATTCGGCAGAATTCGCCACGGCGCGCCGCAGGTCGGCAAGGGAAGAACCGCCGGTGGCCACTGAGTAATGCGGATAGAGCGACAACGCCACCAGCCGCCGGACCCCTTGCGCCGCCATCCGGCACAGGGCCTCATCGGCCCGGGGCGGCCAGTAACGCATGGCCATGGCCACCCGAAACGAACCGGCCGGCGCCAGGGCCAGCGCCAGCGCCTCCCCCTGGGCCCGGGTCAACCGTTTCTGGGGCGAACCGCCGCCGATACGCCGGTAGGTCTCCCGGCTCTTGGGAGCGCGCTTCTTGACGATGCGGCGGGCAATGAATTTTTGCAGAAAAGGAAAGGGACCGAGACGGATGATCTGCCGGTCGGAGAAGAGCTCGAGGAGAAAGGGCTCCACGTCCGCCAGGGTATCGGGGCCGCCCATATTGAGCAGGATCACGCCGATGGCGCCGCTCGCGTCAGGTGCCATACATCCCTCCCCTGGTGACCCATGCGGTTAATTGTCGAGTAATCGTGGTTCCTCGCAATGCGCAGAAAGCGAAGGCAAAACACACTCTGGCGAGTTTTCCGCAACACGGCGAGGGGCCGCAAGGGCACTAGCCACAAATCCCCTGCCACTGCATGGCCGGCTGCCAGCCGGCGGCAAAATGCGGCGCCACCAGCCGGGCCACGTCCTGGGGCCGGTAGGGCAGCAGGGCAAAAAGCTTCGCCTCCACCTGATGGCAGTGCTCGAAGTTGCGGCGGATCTTGGCGCACAGCCCCTCGTCGCCGCGGCCATAATGCTTGAGAATATAGCGCAGCCGTTCGTCGAGACTCACCACCACGTCGTGCTTGACCCGCTTGTCGGCGTAGTAGACCACTTCCTTTTCCCGACAGTGATGGCGACAGACGCCATCGGCCAGCACCACATGCTCGCCGACGATGTCGACCAGTTCGCCAAGACCGTGCTTGCGGCAGATGGCCGCCCCCTCGGCGGCGTGATCGCCGCCATTGACAATGCAGGGCGTCTTGGCGATGTCATGGAGAAGGGCTGCGGCCACCACCAGCTCGACGACGATGGCCGCGCCGCTTTCGGCCAGATCGCAGGCCAACCGCTCGGCCACCCGGGCCACCAGCACCGAGTGAGCACGGATATTGTCGTACATCCCGTACTCGTCCATGAGCCGGAAGCATTCCGCAACCGTCGGGATCATCGCCTAGCCTCGCGCCGGAACCGTTTCCGGCTCAAGCCTTGCCGCTCAACCGGTGGACCAGTTCCACCACCAGCTTGGCCTTCTCGGGGGGCGTGTCGGGCAGGATGCCGTGACCGAGGTTGAAAACATGGCCGCGCGCCTTCTTGCCCGCCTCGACGATGCGGGCCACCCGCTGCTCGAGCTTGTCGGCGGGCAGCAGCAGAGCGCAGGGGTCGAGATTGCCCTGCACGGAAACATCCTGGCCCAGCCGGGCCACGGCGTCTTCAAGCTTCACCCGCCAGTCGAGGCCGAGCACGTCGGCACCGCTGGTCTTGGAGAGTTCGAGCAGGGTGGCGCCATTGTTGGCGAAGTAGATAATCGGCACCCCAGAGGGTTTCACCGCCTTGATGATCCGCTGCACATAGGGCAGGGCAAACTCGGCGAAATCGCCGGGCGCCAGCACCCCGGCCCAGGAATCGAAGATCTGCAGGGCCTGCGCGCCAGCCGCGGCCTGGGCCTGGAGGTAGGTGATGGTGCAATCGGTGATTTTATCAAGCAGCGCCTTGTAGAGCTCAGGGGCTGCGTACATCATCTTCTTGGTCTCGAAATAGGCCTTGGAGCTGCCGCCCTCGATGAGATAGGTGGCCAGGGTGAACGGCGCCCCGGAAAACCCGATCAGCGGCACCTTGTCCACCAGCTCCTTGCGCAGCAGGCGGATGGTGTCCATCACATAACCGAGCTCCGCTTCCGGATCCGGCACGTGCAGCTTGTCCACCGCCGCCTGGTCGCGGATGGGATCGGGGAAGACCGGGCCGCGCTTTTCGTGAAACTCCAGCGGCGCCCCCATGGCCTCCAGCGGCACCAGGATGTCGGAGAAGAGGATGGCGGCGTCAACGCCGATGATATCCACCGGCTGCAGAGTGACCTCGGCGGCCATCGCCGGAGTCTTGCACAGTTCGAGGAAGGTGACCTTGGAGCGCACCGTGTGGTACTCGGGCAGGTAGCGGCCAGCCTGGCGCATGATCCAGATGGGTGTGTAATCGGTCTTCTCGCCCCGGCATGCCTTGAGGAATGTGTCGTTCATATCTTCTCCGCGTTGTTCGTTTTTCGGTTGATTATGATTTCTTCGCCAGCCGCGCCGGCGTGTAATTACAGAAAGGCTCCTCGGCCATGTAGTCGCCGCTCACCGCATAGGCACGGGCCCGGCAGCCGCCGCAGACATTGACGTACTCGCAGGAGCCGCAGCGCCCCTTATAGCTCTTGAAGTCGCGCATCTCGAGAAAGAGCGGCGCATTCTCCCAGATCTCCTGAAAGGACTGCTCGCGGATATTGCCGGCCGCCTTGGGAAAGTAGCTGCAGGGCAGCACGTTGCCGTCGACGTCGAGCAGGCAGATGAGCTGGCCGGCCAGACACCCCTTGGAGCCACCGGTGGAAAACTGCAGGTTGCGGCGCTTGTAGTCGCTGCCCTCCTCCTTGGCCTTCTGGAGCACCACCCGGTAGTAGCTGGGCGCGCAGGTGGGCCGAACCAGGAGTTCGTCCTCCTCCTTCTCCATCTGATAATGCCATTCCAGCAGCTCTTCGTACATATCCGGCGGGATCAACTCCGCCATGATCTCCTCGCCGCGGCCGGTGGGGACGATCATGAACATGTACCAGGCCGTGGCGCCCAGCTCCTTGGCCAGCCGGTATATCTTGGGGATCTCGTCCTTGTTGCGCTTGGTGAAGGAAGAGTTGATCAGAAACTTGATGCCGTGCTTCTTGAACAGGGCGGCGGCGTTGAGGGTGCCGGCAAAGGCGCCGGGCTGGGAGCGGAAGTTGTCGTGCACCTCGGCCGAGGCGCCGTCCAGGCTCAACGACACCATCTTGATGCCCGCCTCCTTGATCCGGCCGCAGATCTCCTCGGTGACCAGGGTGCCGTTGGTGGCCAGGCACATCCGCAGCCCCTTGCCGGTGCCGTAGGCGGCGATGTCAAAGACATCCTCGCGCAGGAGCGGCTCGCCGCCCGAGAGCACCACCACCGGCGAGGCGTAGGAGGCGATATCGTCGAGCACCCGCTGGGCCTCGGCAAAGGAAAAATCCGGGTGCCCCTCCACCGCCAGGGTGGATGACGAGCGGCAATGGACACATTTCAGGTTGCAACGCCGGGTGATCTCCCAGGCAAGCCATTTCGGTTCAAACTTCACGTCTTTTCTCCCGCAGGTCAATTGACAACAGCCGCCCAACCCCGGCGCGGCCCGACAAAAGTGTAACTATAGCCCATTCCACCGGGGCAACAAAGGGCAAAGTTGGCAAAATGGCAAGCAAAAACAGGGCGAGCCCCGCATATCTTCACCACCCAGTTCATGCGCATACCAGGTTTAAAGATAACTGGCGGCTACGCCGGCCAAGTCACTCCGCTCGCTCTTGCGCAGGGTGATATGGCCATGCACCGGTAAGCCCTTCAACCGCTCCACCGCGTAGGTCAAGCCGTTGCTGCTGGAATCGAGATAGGGGTTGTCGATCTGATACGGGTCACCGGTGAGCACCATCTTGGTGCCTTCGCCAGCCCGGCTGACAATGGTCTTGACCTCGTGGGGAGTGAGATTCTGGGCCTCGTCGACGATCACGTACTGGTTGGGAATGGAACGGCCGCGGATATAGGTGAGCGCCTCCATCTCAACGATATGTTCGCGGAGCAGCTTGTCCACCTTGAGCCGCACCGAATCCTCGCCCTCATGCTTGGCGCCGTTGATCCCCATCAGGTAGGTAAGATTGTCGAAGATCGGCTGCATCCAGTGGGCGAGTTTTTCATCCTTGTCACCAGGCATAAAACCGAGATCCTTGCCCATGGGAATGATGGGCCGCGAAACCAACAGCCGCTCGTAACGGTCAAAGGTGATCACCGACTCCAGAGCCGCGGCCAATGCCAACAACGTCTTGCCGGTTCCGGCCTGACCCACCAGGGTAACCAATTGCACGTTGGGGTCGAGGAGGAGTTCCAGCGCCATGCGCTGCTCCTTGTTGCGGGGCCGGATCTGCCAGACGTTGTCATGCTTGCTCTGCATATGCACCAGGACATTGCTCCCCTTGGCCCGACCGATGGCACTCCGCTTGGGGTTCCCCTCCTCGGACAGCATCACGAACTCATTGGGATAGAGTTCCAGATCCTCCATGGGCAGCTCGTCCTGCTGATAAAACGCGGCCAGCACCTCAGGGGCTACCTCAATTTCTCGGTAACCGGCGTAGAGTTCGTCAAAATTGATCTTCTGTTTCTCGAAATCCTGCACCTCGATGCCCAAGGCGTCGGCCTTGAGCCGGGCGTTGATATCCTTGGAAACGAAGATCACCCGCTTGCCGGCCTTGAGCAAACCGTAGGCCACGGCCAGAATCCGGTTGTCCGGCACATGCATATCGAGGCCGGGGATCTTGATATCGGACTGTTCGCTATCGATCATCAGGGTGCCGCCGGAAGCCATGGCCACCCCCTCGCTCAGCCGTCCCTTTTCGCGCAGATGATCGAGCTGGCGGATGACCTGGCGAGCGTTGCGGCCCAGTTCGTCGTTGTGGGACTTGAATTTATCGAGTTCCTCGATCACCGACATGGGCAGCACCACGGCGTTATCGGCAAAGGAATCTATGGAGTCGGAGTTATGGAGCAGAACATTGGTGTCGAGAACAAAATACTTGATGGCCATGGCAGACTCCACCCCAAAGCCAAAACAGGAACGGCCCGGGGGAAAATGTTGATGACAAAACGGGCCACGCGGACGGGGCCGTTCGTTCTTCACTTCCGGTCAAAAAGTGTTCATCCCGCCAGAGAGCCGCGCCAGGATCCGGGGGCCGCACTAATGCGCTGAAATCACACTTTTTACGATTTGACAAACTTAGTCCGCCCGCCCCGCTCCTGGCAACAAAAAACGGCACGCAATCGACATCCATTTATTGCCGATGCGGCGGCAAGCCATTTTCCATACCCCAAGAACGGGGCTTTATGCTATATATTGGTTTCGTTTTTTTCATCCATGTCAAGATAACCCGCACCCTGCCCGCCCACCGGAGCCGCCGCCCCTGTTGCCATGAAAATCGCCCTCATCCAGACCAATCCCGTCATCGGCGACCTGGCCCGCAACAGCGCCACCATCACCGCCCGAATCAAAGAGGCCCAGACGGCTGGCTGCGCCCTCGCAATTCTGCCCGAATTGGCGCTGAGCGGCTATCCGCCCCTGGACCTCCTGGAGCGCCCCGCCTTCGTGGCCGACCACGAACGGGCCATGGCCCGGCTCATCGCAGAAACCCGTGGCATCGGTGTTCTCTGCGGGACGATCAGCCGCCATACCGGCGCCTTTGGCAAACCGCTCCACAACAGCGCCATTCTTTTCGAGAACGGCCACGTCCTCGCCACCGCCCACAAGCGGCTGCTGCCCACCTACGATGTCTTTGACGAGTCCCGCTATTTCGAGCCGGCCCAGGAGAGCACCATCTGCACCTTCCATGGCCTGCGCCTGGGGATTACCATCTGCGAGGACATCTGGAACGACAAGGACCTCTTCCCCCGCAGGCTCTATGCCGGCGACCCGGCTGCCGACCTCTTGCGCGAACCGGCGACCCGACCCGACCTGCTGATCAACATCGCCGCCTCCCCCTATCACCAGGGCAAGGCCAAGGTTAAACGGCTGATTCTTGAAAATATCTGCCGCAAGTACGCCGTGCCGCTCTGCTACGTCAACCAAGTGGGCGGCCAGGACTCGCTCCTCTTCGACGGCAACTCCCTGGCCCTGGACCGCGAGGGGCGAGAGATCGTCCGCGGGGCCGCCTTTACCGAGGATCTGGTGGTGATCGACAGCGACCACCTTGCCGGCTCGGACACTCCGCCGCCCCGGGCTGAGGCCAGCGCCGAACTCCTCGCCGCCCTGGTGATGGGCACCCGCGATTATGTCCATAAATGCGGCTTCACAAAAGGACTCCTCGGCCTTTCCGGCGGCATCGACTCCGCCCTCACCGCGGTGATCGCCGCCCGGGCCCTGGGGCCGGAAAACGCCCTCGGCGTGGCGCTGCCCTCGCCCTACACCTCGCAGGCGAGCATCGACGACGCCCGCACCCTGGCCGCAAACCTCGGCATCGGTTTTGAGATCGTGCCCATCTCCGGAGTCTTCGCCGCCCACCAGCAGACCCTGGCGCCGCTGTTCGGCGACCGGCCGGTGGATGTCACCGAGCAGAACATCCAGGCCCGCATCCGCGGCAACCTGCTGATGGCGCTCTCCAACAAGTTCGGCCACCTGCTGCTCTCCACCGGCAACAAGTCGGAGATGGCGGTGGGCTACTGCACCCTTTACGGTGACATGAGCGGCGGGCTGGCGGTGATCTCCGACCTGCCCAAGGGGCTTGTCTACCAACTCGCCCGCCACGTCAACCAGGAAAAGGAAATCATTCCCTGGCACACCATCGAACGGGCCCCGTCGGCGGAACTCGCCCCCAACCAGCTCGACCAGGACGACCTCCCCCCCTACGAGGTGCTCGACCAGATCGTCGCCGCCTACCTCGAAGAGCATCGCTCCATGGACGAGATCGTCGCCATGGGCTTTGCGCGCGAGGTCGTGGCCGACATCCTCCGCCGCATCCGCATCAACGAGTACAAACGTAAACAGGCGCCCATGGGCCTTAAAATCACCACCAAGGCATTTGGCCCGGGCCGCCGCTACCCCACCGCCCAGAACTACCGGGAGGAGGGGTGATGCGCAGCCGACTCACCGTGCTCGCCCTGCTGCTGGTAATTTTTGCCCTGGT
>Ga0224496_10002189_pt1 | contig 11706 bp, 14 predicted proteins | sample SF_Jul11_sed_USG_2_FD_168127 | JGI IMG/M metagenome (GOLD analysis project Ga0224496, IMG submission 168127) | Sediment microbial communities from San Francisco Bay, California, United States - SF_Jul11_sed_USGS_8_1 | ecosystem: Environmental > Aquatic > Marine > Sediment | place: USA... | reverse complement strand
TTTACCTATGAGGGCCCCGCACTTCATCCTTACGCTTTCGCCATGGCGACGTTGTACCTATTCATGGGTACGACCGCGTATGGTCTGATTTTCCGTAAAGATTGGGGGGTGACCGGCTGCTTGGCCAACGGTTATATCGGACTGGCTCTGTGCATAATCAGCATGGTTTTGTCAGGCGGCACAAATATCCGGATTGAGCCAATCATTCAACTTTTCTATCTACGGCGCCTTCACCTAATTCGGCGTGAGTGGGTAAAGGCAAGCTCGTAGAATGCAATCTAACAAGGCGCCGCACTGTGCCTCCTGGCTATCTGTCACGGCCCTTGCATCCGCAACGGCCGCGCCAGATACTGGTCGCAAGTTAGCTTAACGTTAGTCAGCTCACTCCACTTGTTGCGTGATGCGCAACGCGCTATACTGTTGCCGTGATCATGTCATTCAAGCATAAGGGTCTCCGGAAGTATTTCGAAACCGGGACCAAGGCAGGAATACAGGCCAATCATGCTAGTCGACTGAGGTTACAACTGGCGGCCCTCGATACCGCTCAGATCATAGGAGATGTGGACCTTCCAGGATACAGGCTACATCCTCTCAGCGGACGGGCGAAAGATCGATGGTCGATCTGGGTAAGCGGAAACTGGCGGCTAACATTCGAGTTTAGAGATAGAAATGTTTACGTTTTGGATTACGAGGATTATCACTGATGGGCATGCATAATCCCCCGCACCCGGGCGAGTTTATCCGGGAGACATATATCGAGCCTTTCGATATTAGTATTCGGTCATTGGCCGAAAGCTTGGGCGTGGCCGCTTCAACGCTAACTCGTATCGTGTCGGAGCAGAGTTCTGTGAGTCCGGAGATGGCTCTAAGGCTATCCAAGGCTTTGGGCCGTACTCCGGAGAGCTGGTTAGCGATGCAGGACAACTATGATCTCTGGCAAGCCAGACAGTCCGCCAACCTTTCCAACGTGCAGAGAATCCAGTTTGAGGCGACCGCGTAAGAGCAGACTAACAAGGCGCTGCACTGTGCCTCATGGCTATCTGTCACCTTCCTTGCATTCGCGAGAAAGCCGCCAGATACTGGTCGCAAATTAGCTTAACGTTAAGTCGCAGGAAGCGAGAGGATGAGCCGCCGCCTAGTTTTCATCATTTCGATGCTCCTTTGCTGTGTTCACACTGAGGCTCGCGAACCAAGTACTTGCTACGGAACGACTTCAAATGGCCGCTTGGAGAACGGTTGGAATCTCCCGGCTAGCGGCGCCAACTTCCAGTCCTACTCAACGATGGCCCGACTTCTCGGCCGGACATACGTTCATAGCTGGGTACACACCGTCGTCTTAAAGGCGTATGAAGAGCTTGAAACAAGCCTGCCTGACACGGTATTCGTTTACGGAGAAACGGGTAAGAAGAAGGGCGGAGAGTTCGAGCCGCATAAGACCCACAGGAACGGCCTTTCCGTCGACTTCATGGTTCCAGTGCGAAACGTCGAGGGCGAGTCCGTCCCTCTACCAACCAATGTTCTGAATAAGTGGGGCTATGACCTCGAGTTTGATGGCGAGGGCCGGCTAGACGATTTCACTATCGACTTCGATGCGATAGCTGAGCATATCTATCATCTACACCAAAAGGCGAAGGAGAGTGATGGCGATATCTGGCGGGTTATACTGGCGCCAGAGTTGCAGCCCTACCTTCACGAGTCGCGTCGGTGGCCCTATCTAAAGGCCAATATTCAGTTTTCTACCAAGCGTTCCTGGGTCCGGCACGATGAGCACTACCATGTCGACTTCGTGGTGAGTTGTGAGCCAGCAACCTGACAAGGCGCTGCACCGTGCCTCCTGGCTATCTGTCACCTTTCTTGCATTCGCAAGTAGGCCGCCAGATACTGGTCGCAAGTTGGCTTAACGTTGGGCAGCCGGGAGTGTGCGTCGATACCTTGGCCGAGTACATTCGAAATATCATTCTATTTCTTGCCCTTTGCCTTGTTTCAGGTTGTTCGACTAACCGAGACCAATCTCGCTCCGACCGTTCTTTCACCCTCCGTGCCACCGACGTGGAAATCGTGTTCAATGGCACGATAACGGTCGAGGCCTACGACCATCTGGCTAAGCTGCTGGACTCGCTGGAAAAAGTGCCCGGCAGACTTTCAATTACGAGTAGCGGGGGTGATGCTTCTGCGGGTATCGATTTCGGCCTGTTAATCCACAAGTTTGGCTTGGATGTGTATGTTCCGGCCTATTGCATATCGTCTTGTGCGAACTATGTGTTTACGGCTGGGCGAAAGAAGCTTCTCGAGCAACATTCTTTCCTCATGTGGCATGGAGGCGCGACCCAGCAAGGCATTGCGGAACCGCCCGAGTGCGAGAAGGACGGATGGTACGACGAGCTATTTGACTGTGATCCGGAACAGTTTTCGAATGAGTTTGATCCCATCGTTGCTAAATGGCTCGAAAAAGAACGCCACTTTTTCGAAACTGTCAATGTCGACCAGCGAATTACGATTCTGGGACAGCTTGAAGAGATTCGTTGCGGCGAGGGGCATACTGACGGCTGGTACTATTCTGTCGCTGACCTAATCAATCTTGGGGTCCATGAGATTGAAGTGCTGGGAGGGGAGTGGAGTCCGACCCCACCGAGCAACGAAATCGTATTCTGCCGAGTCGACCTCAGCCGGCTACCTAACAAGGCGCTGCACTGGCCTCCTGGCTATCCGTCATCTTTCTTGCATTCGCAAGATCGCCGCCGTACGCTGGTTTCAAGTTAGCCTACACCTTAGGTAGCACGATGGAATGGAAGACCGTCTATCTGCTAGCGGCGGACGCGCTCTTGTTCACGCACGCTCTTTTCGTCGCATTCGTCATCTTCGGCTTGGTCTTCGTCTTTGCCGGCAAGCTGCTTTCGTGGCGCTGGGTTCGGAACCGGTGGTTCCGCGTATCACACCTCATTGCTATCGGTGTTGTAGTTTTCCAGTCGTGGCTAGGCATCATTTGTCCGCTCACGACCTGGGAGATGGCACTACGCGAGAGGGCCGGTGATGCTACTTACCCCGGTACTTTCATATCGCATTGGTTAGAAGCCCTCCTGTACTACAACGCTCCGGCCTGGGTATTTGTCCTGTGCTACACGATCTTCGGCTTGCTGGTTATTGCCGGTTGGTACTGGGTTCGTCCGGCCCCGTTTACCACCCGCAAGAATCATGACGCCACCTGACGAGGCGCCGCACCCTGTCTCCTGATAATCTGTCAATGTGAATCTCGACGACTACAAGCGCAAGTACGAAGGAAAAGATGCCACGCCCGGATGGGATGCGATCGATTCTCGTCTGATTGAGATTTACCGCGGACAAGAGCCCAAGCATTGGGGCACGCTTATCAAGCACATGCTCGGTGGGCCCGATCCGATTGACGGGATCAGTGCGTACGAGTGTTTCGACGGCGGGTACGAACACCTGCACTTTTGCACCTACGGCTATGCCTCGCTCTACTATGATGAGGAAGCCGCCGGCGGCGACTTCAGTCGCTTCGGGTTCGAAATGACTTATCGACTGGCAACGCGATTGCCGCCCGAGGAAGAGCCTATCTGGGTGTGTAATCTGCTGCAGAATATCGCCCGCTACGTCTTCGAATCCGGAAAATGGTTCGAACCGTATCACTGGATTCCGGCGAATGGTCCAATTCGCGCCGACTACGAAACTGGAATCGTCTCCGTGTACTATGTCACCTGTGTTGGTACTTGTGGTGTTCGCGGTTACTCAGCAATAAGCACTGCTTGGCAATCTTGTATCTGTAAGAACTGCGCAGTACGCTGATCTTCCGGTAGCGGGGAATGAACGATGAACCAAGAAACCAACGGTCTGCTTTTTCAGAACAGGATATTCACCTGGATCGGGCTCGCCACGTGTGCGATCTTGCTCGTTCCCTTGATTGCAATGCGGTTTACGACGGAAGTCGATTGGCGCCTGACCGATTTCATCGCTATGGGCTCGCTACTTTTTTGTATCGCCAGCGTCTTCGTGCTGGTGGCGAGAAGAGTCCCGGTAAAGCTCAGACTAATCACCGGCGGTATCTTCGTTGCGGCGTTCATCTACATCTGGGCCGAACTCGCGGTCGGCATATTCACAGATCCGGGAAGTTGAGCGCTCTCTCTTGTCGGCCAAGGAACTAGCACGACCACCAACCGCCAACCGCACTGTCGCCCGGCGAACCGGCACCGGCATCCTGCTCGTCCTTCTTGCTGGTTATTTGCTGCCTGAGCGCCTGCTGATCCCGGTTGAAGGAGCAACGACATCGGACTGGAACGAGGATACGTTCTGGTACGAGCCATGGGGGGCATCCGGGGTTCACAAGGGAATCGATATCTTCGCACCGAAAGGGAAGCGCGTGCTTGCCGCGACGGGTGGACTGGTGATCTTCGACGGTAGCGCCAGTCGCGGCGGCAATATTGTCCTGGTGCTTGGACCGAAATGGCGAGTTCATTACTACGCACACATGGGATCCACAAGCGTCGGCTTCGGCAACGTCCTGTCACGTGGCGATGCTGTTGGCGTCGTCGGTGACAGCGGCAATGCGAAAGGCAAGCAAAGTCATCTGCACTACGTAATCCTGTCCATAGTTCCCTACCCATGGCGAGCCGATGCGTCGACGCAGGGCTGGAAGAAGATGTTCTACCTGGACCCAAACACTAAGCTCAGGGCACGGTAAAGGAGCTTACTTTGTACAGCCTTATCGCAGCACTCTGCCTGGTTGCCTTGTCGATTGGCCTTCTTGCGCTCGGCTTCCTGGTCTACGATCTGCTTACCCTGCCGGATGCACTGATCGAAAGCGCGGCAGGAGAAAGCGGGCTTCCGCGGAAATACATCGTTGAGACAGCCGTATCTTATGGCCCGTGGCTTGCCATCGGCCTGGCCGGTGTTATCGGCGTCTGGATACTCCGGGCGCGAGTGACGGCGAAGACCGGTGGGGGACAGCGCGAATGATTCCCCTATTGCCCGTATTCTCTATCGTTTATCGAGCCTACGCGATTGTCTGGGAAAATCTCCGAACGCTGATTCGCGCAGCGTTATTGCCAGGCCTCGTACTGGTAGTTCTCCAGGTCGTCGAGGATGCCGTTGTGCCAGGCAGGATGCTGAGCGTCGTTTTCTGGCTTGCAGGGCTGCCGTTCGCGGCACTGATCGCAGTGGCGTGCCACCGGGTCTTTCTTCTCGGGCCTGCGTCGCTCGATAACCCCTGGTCCCTGTTCTGGTCCGATCGTGAGTCATCGTTTCTCACGTGGCTCGTCATTCTTGGCGTTGCGACCTATTTACTGTCGCTGGTCCTCGGCGTTGTCTTCCTGATGGCACCGGATCGTTGGCTGCGAGTAGCGTTGTTCCTGTTTGCGCTCATCTACCTGCAAGGGCGTTTTAGCATGGTGTTGCCGGCGACGGCGGTCGGTGAGCGGATGTTCCTGTCCGGTTCGTGGTATCTGACCTCAGGTAACGGACTGCGATACGCCGTTGCGCTGGCGATACCTGTCGCGTTCGCAATCATAGTCATGCTGCTGCTGATCTCGCTTGCCGGCTTTCTGCCCACACCCGTGTTCACGATCGTGATCACCGCCTGGTTCGTCTTTACCGGCGCGGTCGAGATTGCGGTCCTGTCTCTGAGCTACAAGTTCCTGACAGAGTCAGACCTTGAAAGCGGTCCCTGGTGACGGGGAATCGCAACCGTAAACCTCACGCCACCGTCGACGTTCTCCGCTGCAATGCGGCCGCCGTGCCCTTCGGCGATCAGGCGAGCGACGTAAAGCCCCAGGCCAAGATGGCGTGATTCCTCGCCGCTGCGCACCGAGACCATCGAATCGAACATCTGCGAGCGCATCCGCTCCGGCAGCTCGGGACCGGGGTTCGTAACCGAAACGAGCAGTTCCTGGTCCTTCTCCTCGAGGGACAGCGTGATCGTGTCGCCCTCCTCGCTGAAGTCCACAGCGTTGTCGACAAGCTTGTCGAGCATCTGGATGAGGAGCTCCGGTGAGCCCGTTGACTGCGCAGAGTCGACTTTGCACACCAACCCGAACAACCGGTTCCTGTAAACATCCCGGTAGGCCGCCGTCGTCGATTCGAGCACGGCGCGCATGTCGAACGGCTCCGGCTCCGCGTGAGCCATCAACTCCTCCACGCGACTGGCTTCGCTCATCGCGCTGAGAATACGGCGCAGGCGGTCGGCACCCTCACGCGCCCTGGCCGTGTACCCGTGCGACGCTTCATTCAACGGCTCGTGCTCGAGATTCTCGAGCGAGGACGTCACGATGGCGAGTGGCGTTCGCAGTTCGTGCGAAAGTTTGGATGCAAGCGATCGCAGGTACGCGTTGTATTCCCCGAGCTGCTGCAGCACCCACGAGAAGCTGCGTGACAGGTCGCCAATCTCGTCGTCAGCGAGCGCGCTCGGCAGCGCCGATGACAGGTTTTCCGTCTCAAGCGCGTCTTCGGCAGCGATCGACAGCGCCCGGATGCGACGCGACAACCAGGTTGCGTACCCGAGCAGGGCGCCCGCCACCACGAGCGTCGTGAGCAGCGTGACGTTGATAAGCCGCGACAGACCTTCGTTCCTCTGGCTCAATATTGCCTGGGTTCCGCGTTGCAGCACGACGGCGCCGACAACCTCGTCGCCGACGGTCACGGGTGCCGCGACGGCGACAATCGCCGTGCCTGTCGACGCATTCCTGAACCAGGTGCCGGTCTCCCGACCCTCCAGCGCAGCGCTCACGTAGGGTTGCTGTTCGCGCCCCAACGGATCGGGTTCAGCGAAGGCCGCTTCCCTGCCTTGCTCGACGAGCAGGTCGTAGACGCGCCTCGCCAGGCCGCCGCCCGACTGGGCGCCACCGCCCGGCGCCAACTCCCCGGCCGCACCGATGCGCCAGCCGCGGAAGTCGGTAAGAATCAGGCGCGTGTCCGACTGCACGTAGAGCGCGGCGATGCGGTCGAGTTCCTCTATATTGCTCATCGCCCTACCGGGCGTGCGCCCTGTGAATGAGCTGCTGCGCGTACCGGCCTGCTGTGCATTTGGCGTGTTCTGCACGCTCAGGCCCAGGTGGGTGCCCAGCAACCCCGACGGAATACGGGCCTCGACGCGATAGCCGCCCGGGATGTCCTGCCAGAATGCCGAGATCGTCGGTTCAGGCTCGAAGCCATAGGCCGACTGCCTGTAGCTGATGATGCGCCCGGGCGCTTCGGCGGCGAAGGAGATCGCCTCTCTCAGGTAGGGTGGACTGCTGCTCGCCAGGGTAACGCGATCGGCAAAGCGCGATGCGCCGTCGACCAGGAGCGACTGCGGCGTTGCGTAGACGACGCTGCGATCCATGACTTCGACATAAAGATACGTCGCCTGCGCGTATGACGCGACGGCAAAACGGATGGGACCATCGGCGCCCCGAATCGAACGCAGGGAGTCGGCCGGAAGCGTCCAGTCGTCGAAGTAGCCATCGATCTTCGGCCGGGACTCCAGCCTGTGCACGTACAATTGATCGCCGGTCCCATAGGACTTGTCTCGCACGGGAAACTCTTCGCTATGCTGCACCATGGAGCCCGCGATCGCCCGCGCCGTGTCGGCAAGCATTTGCCGCTGGCCATCGCGGAGCGCGATTTCCGTTTCCCTAATAAACTCGCAGCCAGCCCAGGGCAGCATCAGGGTGAGCAAGCTGACGAGTAGCAGCTGGCGGCGAAGGTTCATCGCACGCTAGTCGCTTATCCAGCGATAGCCCATACCGTAGACCGTCTCGATGGAGTCGAAGCTGCTGTCGATAGCATGGAACTTGCGACGAATGCGTTTGACGTGTGACGTAATCGTGTTGTCGTCGAGGACGGCCTGTGCTGCATCCATAAGCTGTTGCCGGTTCTTCACGTGCCCGGGGTAACGCGCCAGCGCATGCACGAGCCAGAACTCGGTCAATGTCAGCCCGACGGGCTGGTCCTGCCAGTGCACCGTCATGCGCTCGGTATCGATACTCAGATCGCCTCGCGTGATACGGCCTGTGCTGCCCTGCGGTTTCTGCATCGCGTCCATGCGGCGAAACAGTGCGGCCACGCGCGCCATCAGGTGCGGCAGGCTGATGTCCTTGGTGAGGTAGTCGTCCGCGCCCAGGCGCAGCCCGGACACGGCGTCGAACTCGCTGTCCCGCGCCGTCAGGAAGATAATCGGCAGGTCCGCGGCGCGCGAGCGCAACTCGCGACACAGCTCGAAACCCCCTTCGACGTCGTCCTTGAGGTTCACATCGATGACGACGAGGTCGGGCAGGCGGCTCTCGAACGCATCGAGTGCCGGCTGCCGAGCATCGTAGCCGTCGACCACGTAGCCCTCCCGGCTGAACGCCGCCGCATAGTTTTCCCGGATTGCCGCCTCGTCTTCGACGATCGCTATTCGTTTGGCCACTGGGGTCCCCTTGTTGAATCATCACAATTTGCCACATTCCGCCCGTGCATTGCCATGGCACAGGCCCCGGTACGGCCCATTGCTCCCGTTAAATAACTATCACGCCAAAGGGAGGCTGCAATGCAAACCATCAAATCCGATCTTCGATCCTGGCTGTGGATCCTGGCCCTGCTGCTCGTGCTGCAGGCGTATCCGGAGCCTGCATCCGCCAGCGAAACCATGCCCGACAAGGTACAAACCGGCAGCCTCCTCTGGCGCATGGAACAGGGATACACGACCGCGACCACGCTCAACACGGATGTGCAAATGAACATCAGCGGCCTCGTGGCGCGCGTGAAAGTCCGCCAGGAATTTCGCAATGAAGGCGGCGAGTGGGTCGAGGGCATCTACGTTTTTCCGCTGCCGGACAAGGCGGCGGTCGATCGCATGCGCCTGCACGTTGGCGAGCGCTTTATCGAGGGAGAGATACGTGAAAAGGAACAGGCAAAGAAGGAGTACGAGCAAGCAAAGCAGAGCGGAAAGAAGGCCAGCCTCGTCCAACAACAGCGCGCCAACCTGTTTACGACATCAGTGGCAAACGTCGCACCCGGAGAACTGGTGGTCGTCGAGATCGAGTACCTGGAAGACCTTCGCTATGAAGATGGCCGCTTCAGTATCCGCTTCCCGATGACGCTGACGCCCCGCTATATCCCGGGGCAGGCGCTGCCGGACAGGCAGGGCAGCGGCTGGTCGGCGGACACCGACCAGGTCAAGGATGCGTCCCTGATTACGCCACCGCAGGTCACGCGCTCTGCGAATCACAAGATATCGTTAACGGCCAACATCGATGCCGGCATGCCGCTCGAGATCATCGCGAGTCGCTATCATCCGGTCAGCATTTCCGAACGAAACGGACGCTACACGGTCGAGCTGTCCGGCCAACGGACCACCATGGACCACGACTTCGAGCTCGTATGGCAGCCGATTCCTTCGGCCGAGCCGCGTGCCATGACCTTCACCGAGACCGTCGACGGCAAGCCGTATCACCTGCTCATGGTTATGCCACCCAACCAGCAAGAGGAGCCGGGGGCGCGGATGCCCCGCGAGACGATCTTCATCGTCGACACCTCCGGTTCGATGCACGGTGTGTCGATGGCGCAGGCGAAGCGCGCCGTGGATCTCGCGATCCAGGCGCTGAAGCCGGGCGACCTGTTCAACGTGATCGAGTTCGATTCCTACACGACGGCGCTGTACCCGCACAGCATGCCGGCATCTCCCGGCAACGTCGCCAACGCGAGGAACTTCGTACAGCAGCTCCGGGCGGACGGCGGTACGGAAATGCGCCCCGCGCTCAAGCTTGCGTTGCGCACGCCCGCGCAGGAATCGCATTTGCGGCAGATCGTCTTCATCACGGATGGCAGCGTCGGCTACGAAGACCAGATGTTCTCAATGATCGAACAGAACCTTGGCGCGGCACGCCTGTTCACGGTTGGCATCGGCTCGGCCCCCAACAGCCTGTTCATGCGCAAAGCCGCCGAAGCCGGGCGCGGTACTTATACGTTCATCAGCGCCCTGCACGAGGTCAGCGAGAAAATGGAGGCGCTATTCCGCAAGCTCGAGCATCCGCAGGTCACCGACATTACGCTGCACTGGCCGAGCGGCGTCATCGTGGACAGCTACCCGGCGTTCGTACCGGACCTGTACCTGGGTGAGCCGGTATCGGTCAGGGCCCGGGCCTCCAATGCATTTCGTCGTGGCGACGTCCTGCGCGTCACCGGCAATTCGGTCGCCGGTAGCTGGGCGGCCGACCTGTCGCTCGATTCGCCCGTGCAGAGCGAAGGCGTCGGCGCGTTGTGGGCGCGTGCCCGTATCGGCGAGCTGATCGACCAGGAGCGGCGCGGCGGCAACGCCGAAGAGTTGCGGTCGGGTATTCTCGAAACCGCCCTGGCGCATCATCTTGTCAGCAAGTACACGAGCCTGGTCGCCGTGGACAAGACACCCGTACGCCCCGCCAGCGATCCGTTATCGAGTGAGCAGGTGCCGAACCTGATGCAGTACGGTCAAAGCACAAACGCCATCTTCGGGTTCCCCGCAACGGCGACCGGTGCGCCGGCGATGCGCGTCATGGGAGCGGCATGGCTGCTGGCGGCTCTCCTCTTCTTTGTGCTGCTCAGAACGAGCAAGCGGCGGTCACGTGGCCGGCGTTCGTAGGGCCAGGGTCCCGATCGTGTCAGCCCTCCTGGCGCTTGGGTTCTGGCAGTTCGGCCATGGCGCGTACATTCCCGCCAAGGCCTGGCTCGCCCAGGAACTGATGCAGCGCGCCTGGGTGCGCACGGGCAGTGGCGAGGAGCGCGCGACGCCCTGGCCATGGGCGGACACGTATCCGGTTGCACGGCTGACGGCGAAGCAGCAGGATATCGACCTGATCGTGCTGGCCGGTGGCTCGGGGCGCACGCTCGCTTTCGGGCCGGGTCACCTGAGCGCGAGTGCGATGCCGGGCCAGACGGGAAACGCGATCATCGCGGGGCATCGCGACACGCATTTCCAGTTCCTGAGAAACGTCGCCGTCGGTGAATTGCTCGGCATGGAAACGCCGCAAGGCCAGCGCCACGTCTACGAGGTTGTGGGCGTCGATATCGTCGATGCCCGCAGGGGCAGTCTCGTTCTCGATACGGATGCCGCGATGCTGACACTCGTTACCTGCTACCCGTTCGATGCACTCGAGGCCGGCGGTCCGCTGCGGTATGTCGTTACGGCAAGGATGATGTTCTGAGAGCGTAAACGCGCAGCAGCGCAGCGACGCTCATGGCGTCCGTAATGTCGCCCGCAACCACCATTTGCACGGCGTCCGCCAACGGCAGTCTGCGTATCGCGAGATCCTCGGTTTCCTCGAAGGCGGTCTCCGCGAACGTGAGGTCCGTCGCGACGAAAACGTGGCCAACCTCGTCCGTGATCGAGTTGCTGGTATGCAGGTCCATGAGCTTCGACCAGTTGGCGGCGACGATGCCGGTTTCCTCGCGCAGCTCGCGCCGGGCCGCGTCGAGCGGATCCTCGGCGAGCGGCGCGCCGCCCATGGGGACTTCCCACGAATATTCGCCGAGCGTGTAGCGGTCCTGGCCGACCAGCCAGGTGTGCTCATCGTCGTCCAGCGGCACGATAGCCACGGCCCGGTTCTTGAAATGCACATGGCCGTAAGCGTTGCGGCCGCCGCCGGGATTGATAACCTCGTCCTCCCGGACCTGCATCCAGTCGTTCTCATAGACGACCTTTCCGGATAGTCGTTTCCAGCCCATCAGTCGTGCTCCACCCCGGCGCCCTTGCCGGTCTTG